>MAAC01016821.1_pt1 | contig 19039 bp, 14 predicted proteins | sample 1115981 | NCBI WGS metagenome assembly MAAC01 (sample SAMN04961126, study PRJNA320927) | seawater metagenome | isolation source: sample BD02T64 sea water enriched with oil for 64 days | place: USA:Gulf of Mexico | collected 2013-07-27
CTGTTTCCTTTATCTGAGTATCAGATAAAACGGGATTCAAAATGAAAACAGTTTCGTAATGATTCATAATTAATTGTTTAAAATTATTTTTAAGGCTGCAAATATACAAACTTTTAAATAGAAACCATCGTGTAAACACAAAGAAATTAACTCTTTTTTTAAGTATGTTTGTAAGCACAAAAATACATCATAATCTATGCAAATACCTGATTTACCAAATCTTATTCATTATGCAATTCCGTTTTTTGTAGCAACCGTTATTATAGAAGTTATTTTAACTGTTAAAGTTAAAATGAAAGACTACCAATATAAAGATGCAGCTACTTCTATTGCAATGGGTTTAGGAAATGTGGCGATTGGGTTACTTACAAAAACAATGGTCTTAGCCATTTTCTATTTTATCTATCATTCCTTCCACCTATTCGAAATCTCTTTTTCTTGGTGGGCTTGGATCTTGATTTTGTTTGCAGAAGATGCTACCTATTATTGGAACCATAGAATTGCACATACTAGCAGGGTTTTTTGGGCAAGTCATGTTGTACACCATTCCTCACAGAATTACAACTTAAGCACTGCATTGAGGCAAACATGGTCTGGAAGCTTTTACACCTTTATCTTTTGGATTCCTTTGGTTTTAATTGGATTTCATCCTGTATTGATTTTAGTTCAAATGTCTATCAGCTTGTTATATCAATATTGGATTCACACAGAAATGATTGATAAATTACCGAAATGGTTTGAAGCTGTTTTTAACACACCTAGCCACCACCGAGTACACCATGCAACTAACCCACAGTATTTAGATAGGAATCATGCTGGTATCTTTATTATTTGGGACAAACTTTTTGGAACTTTTGAACCTGAAGTTGAAAAACCCGTATACGGACTAGTAAAAAACATCAACACGTTTAACCCCGTTAAAGTGGCCTTTTTAGAATGGTTTTACATGCTCAAAGATGCATTTACAAGCAAAACAAATTTGATAAACAGAATTAAATACTTATTAAAACCACCAGGTTGGAGACATGACGGAACAGGTATATTATCTTCTGACATGCGTAAAGAATGGAAAGAAAAAAAACAAAGCGAAGTATAAAAACACTTCGCTTTGAGCACTGTATTAAAAAATAATGGAATTTAATTAAAATCAAATCGCACACCTAAAGAAAGGTTTCTGACTTCTGTGTTTTTAAATAATGAATTCATATCGTACTTCACATAAAAACCTGTGTTTCTATACGCAACATATGCACTTAAACCGTAGTTTAAGATATTCATATTAAAATTATCCTTTTGCAGTTCTTCAACTTTCACTCCGTTGCCATCTGTGTATTCTATATACTGTCTAGTTCCTAATTTAAAACCTGCAAATGCTCCAACCCCTAAACGGAAAGACTTATTTGTTCTATCTCTTTTTGTTCCGTCAGAATATTCTCCGTTTCTAGAAAAATCCCATTCAAAATGAACTGGAAAATTCATTTGTACATGACGCAGCCTGTTTTCTGTAAGCCTCTCTGTATGCACTACTAAATCTGTCTGGTCTCCATTTACAACATGATACATATTGTTATCTGCTCTTAAGTTGTTCCATAAAAATGAAACGCCGTATTTAAAATACAATTTAGAAGCATCTTTGTCCATTCTTGTTTTCCATGTCCAACCCAATTCGTAAAAGTGAGATTTCCAGAATTGATAGTTTGAGTTATCTAAGGAAGATGTTTTATGATCTACCAAAACATTGTTTACACCCAACGCAAATACAAACTGCGTGGTGGTACTTCTATTTGTTTTCCCTTTACTTTCCCAATTAGATTTTCTTTCCTTTCTACGTCTATCTCGTCTTGAGATGTAATCAGGATTGTCGTTCACTCTAACTCTAAATATTTTACGACCAATACTAAAAGTACTGTCATCATAATCATCAAAATCTGTTAGTTTTTTAGGCTTGCTTTTAATTTTCCCATTGGCCTTGTCTTGCACCAACAACTGCAGCTTCCCTTCTTCTACAGCCACTTTATCAGAGATTACTTTTGCATGGAAATCTGCCGCTTCTTTTTTTAATTTTTGTGCTTGCTCAGAAGTGATTTCGTTTTTATCTAATCGCTTATTAATGGCTTCAATTTTTTCCTTTAAAGCAGCTTTTTCTGTTTTAGTAATTAGCTCAATTCTTTTCGAGATTTTTGCCACTTCATCTTCAAAATTTTTCTCTTGAGAAAAGGCAATAGTTGTACAGAACAACACTAGTACGAGTAGTATTCTTTTCATTTTTTATGTTTTAAAATTATACGTTATTTATTGTTTGGAGGTCTTCCTATTTAATTATTTCTGTTTGCAAATGCACTTGCAAACCCTGTAATCTTTCCTTTAACCACTTGCATAAAGCTCTTTTTAAAAGTTTCTTCGTCAATGGTTTTTTCTACACTTGTTAACAAGGTAGCTGCATCAATACTTAAATTCACTTTATTCAATTCTTTTTGAATATTTTTTAGCACTTCACCCCTATCAATATGGTACTTTTTATAGTACTCACTAATATCTCTATTAGGATTGGTAACAGCATATAACAATGCATCACTATTTATTTTTATCCTACTTTGGTTCAAGAGTTTTTTTGAAGCTTCTGGAATTATAACCACTGTTGATTTTACAACTTTCGGGTCGTTTTCAGTGACTGCTAATAACAAGGCCTGGCTATCAATTTTAATGCGACTCCTTGATACTTGACTGCTTTTCTTTTTTTCTATTGGTGTATGGGAGGCAATTACTATCTTCGAATTTTCCTTTACTACATTCGGCACTTTTAAATCTGTCGACTTCTTAGCTACAATTACCTGTTTTTGAACGTTCTTTTTTGCTTTCTTAGTATCCTCTGTTGGTGTTACTGCTTTTACAATTACCGTTTCTTGTGGCACTGAATTATTAAAACTTGGTTTTACAAATTCTGTAGTATCAATTACCGGAGCAGTTACAATGTCGTTTTTTTGAATTGGATCAGTAACATCATTAGTATTTATAAAAAAAGCTACTGAAATTAATAGTAGTACACTTGCTGCATATCCTGCGTATTTAAACCAATTAATTTGTTTTGGCGCTTCCAATACATCTAACTGATCGCTTAAGCGCTCCCAGGCAGAATTTGATGGCTGTATTGTTTGTGACTGTAATGAATCTCTAACAATTTTATCAATTTTATTTGACTCCATTTGCTGTTTTATTTATGATTAAATACTGAGTTTGCAACCATTTTCTGGCTTTAAACAATTGCGACTTAGAAGTACTTTCTGTAATTCCTAATTCTTGGGCAATCTCAGCATGTTTGTACCCTTCTACTGCATATAAATTGAATACCATTTTATAACCAATTGGTAAACCATCTATCATTCTTTGTATATCTTCTAATTCAGTAGCTTCTAAACTATGTGTTGCTTGATTATTAAACACAAAATCTTCGTCTGTTAACTGAATCGGATTCTTCTTGCGTAAATACGATATACAAGTATTTACCATAATTCTGCGAATCCACCCTTCAAAACTCCCTTCCTTTTTAAAGGTAGAAAGATGTGTAAAAACTTTTAAAAACCCCGACAACATTAAATCTTCTGCATGATGTACATCTTTTACATATTGCCTACACACACCTAACATTTTTGGAGAGTATTGAGCAAACAATTCTTGTTGAGCCTCTCTCTTTTGTTGTATGGCATCAGCTATTAGCTGATTGGTTTGGTTATGCAATGGTATAATTTTCAATCCGGATTGATGGGTTTTAAATGTCTTACAAATATATAGACTACAAATCTTTAATAAAGGTTGCTTGGGGTAAAAAAGTTTTTTCAGTTTTTCACGTAACAAGAATTAATAAACTGCGTCAAATTAATGTTTGAAACTAAAAACTGCTTTAAAAAGATTCTTCCTACTTGGGTTTGTGTCACTTATCATTTATATCCTGTATTCTAATTTAAGAATTAATGGTACTTGGTATGGTGTTTATAATTATTACGAAAATTCTAATACTAAATGGTCACATGATAATTTTATATTCCATTAATGTACTCTGGAGATGACGTTATTGGGAAGTCTTACTTTGCGTTTGGAAATGAAATATATTTTGGAAATAAAGACAAACATGAATATAACAACCTAGTTATCAAGCATTTTAACAAGGACAGCTTAGTGTTGTATTCATCACATCAACAGACCTCTGTTTATCAAAAAATTCCTGACTTATTAAAACAAAAAAATACTGTTACTAATTTCACGAATAAATTACTTCAATTATCTTCATCTGAAAATAAGCTAATTGACACTGTTTTTTTTACAGATCACTATTTTTTAGCAAAAAACATTAACCTTCAAAAAAAATGGAGTGATTATCAATATGAAATTAAAAAACTTAATGACTATAAAGTTCTAATAACTAACTCATCTATTAAATTCATAATAAAAGAAAAAAACAAAAATTTATATTTCTATCAATTTCATGAAAAAGGGCTTCATGAAATTAAAGTAAAAATCATTGAAAGTAATAAAATATTAAATTCAGAAATTAAAACAAAATTAAAAAGAATGAAAAAAAAGAGAGCGTATTATAACGAGAGAGAGGAAATTTCACAAGACTCCATTAAAAACTAAAAACAATTCCCTACTGAGAATCAACATCTGTAATAAAACGAATGGGTCTAAAATCTTTTACAGACTGAAAGGTGTCTTTTATTCTATTCAGTTGCTTTTTAGTGTCAGCTAAGTTTTGTTTTGGTGGAATTTTAATGGTAATGTTTTTTATGTATTGATTACGCACTCTAGAAACTACGGGTGCAGTTGGGCCTAATACATTTTCTTTATATACATTTTGCAAGGCTTTTGCCAGCCAATTAACGCCGCTTTCTACCTTGTTGTAGTCTTTATGTTTTAAAGTAATTTTTACCAATCGGTAATAGGGAGGATAATGATATTGCCAACGTTCTTGCAATTGCTCTTTATACATTTCTGCATAATTAGTTGTAGAAACTTGCTGCAATATTTGATGGTATGGATTAAAGGTTTGAATAGCTACGTTTCCTTGCTTCTTGGCTCTACCTGCTCTACCAGAAACCTGCACCATCATGCTGTAACTGCGCTCGTGCGCTCTAAAATCTGGAAAGTTGAGCATATTATCGGCATTTAAAATCCCAACCAAAGAAACATTGTCAAAATCCAACCCTTTAGACAACATTTGCGTTCCAACCAACACATCTATTTCACGTTCTTCAAAAGCACCAATTATTTTCTGATATCCATGTTTACCACGCGTGGTATCCAAATCCATTCTACCAATAACGTGTTCTGGAAATAGCGCTTTCAATTCCAGCTCTATTTGTTCAGTTCCAAAACCTTTGGTATCTAAAGTATTACTACCACAAGCAGCACAGCTATTTGGCATTGCGCGTTGGTAATTACAGTAATGACATTTTAGCTCGCCTCTGTATTTATGAAAGGTTAAACTCACATCACAATTAGGACATTGTGGAGCTTCACCACAAGTTGTACACTCTACAACTGGCGAAAATCCACGTCTGTTTTGAAATAAGATAACTTGTTCTTTATTTTCTAAAGCTTCAGTTATCATTGCTAACAATCGGTCAGAAAAATGACCATTCATTTTCTTTTTCCGATGCTTTTCTTTGATATTAATCAACTCAATTTTTGGTAATTGCACATTCCCAAACCGTCGATTCAATTCCACCAAACCATATTTACCATTTTGAGTATTGAAATAACTCTCTAATGATGGCGTAGCAGAGCCCAATACTATTTTTGCTTTGTGCTGATGTGCCAACACAACAGCAGTATCACGTGCATGATATCGCGGCGAAGGTTCAAATTGCTTGTACGAAGTTTCGTGCTCTTCATCAACAATAATCAACCCTAGGTTAGAAAATGGCAAAAACACAGAAGACCTAGCTCCTAGTATAATTTGTGCTTTTGGCTTATTGTTTAAAACATTATTCCATACTTCCACACGCTCATTCATAGAATATTTTGAGTGAAATACCGAAATCTGATTCCCAAAATAATTTTCTAAACGCGAAATAATTTGTGTAGTTAATGCTATTTCTGGTAATAGAAATAAAATTTGTTTACCCGATTTTAAATTGTCTTCAATCAGTTTGGTATAGACTTCTGTTTTACCAGAACTTGTAATTCCATGTAGTAACACCACTTCTTTCTCTTCAAAAGAAGCTTTTATTTCTGACAATGCTTTTTCTTGAAACTCATTGAGGTCTTTCAACACATTGGTTTCTCCTTTGTAATTGATGCGATCAGTTTGTATTTGATACAACTCAAAAACATCTTTATCTGCTAAAGCTTTAAGCACAGCAGATGAAACACCAATTTTAGATTCCAACTCTTTCGCTTTTATTGGTTTCTTACCTGCCGCTAATTGAAAATAGCCCAATACTGCTTCTCGTTGTTTTTTAGCTCTATTCAGTTCTGTCAATAAACTCTGCAAGCCTTCATCAGTATTGTATTGCGTATTTAATCGAACATACTTCACCATTTTTGGTTTGTATTGTTCGTAGATTTCCTCTTGTACAGAAACCACATTCTTCTGTATCAATCCGTTGATAATTGGCAGTACTTTTTTCTTACCTAAAATATCAGCAACTTGATGAATGGTTAATTGAGATTGGTGTTGCAAGGCTTCAAAAATCAAAAATTCTTCATCACCTAAAATTTCTTCCTCTACAAAATTTTCATTTTTCATCACTACCGTTTCACTTTCCAACAAAAAAGCAGAAGGCAAAGCGGCGCGATATACATCGCCTAAAGAACACATATAATAACTAGAAATCCATTGCCAATTTTGCAACTGAACCTCAGTTACTATTGGTTTATCGTCCAATATTTGGTAAATTTCTTTTGCTTCATATAATGTTGGCGGATTCTGATGAATATTCAGTACCAAGGCAGTATACATCTTGGTTTTCCCAAACGACACTGCAACACGCATTCCTTTTTGTAAAAAGTCAGCTTCTGCTTCCGTTACCCAATAGGTAAAGGTTTTCTGAATTGGAATGGGTAATATGACGTCTATAAAGTACGCTGTCACTTCGAGTGGTTTTACGATTGAAATGAGTAAAATTGTATCGAGAAGTCGTATTTTAAAAAGTTCTTGAAACAATTCCAATTAAAAAATTGAAATCATTAGAACTGACATTCGCAAAAAATTACTACAATTCAAAACTACATAAATTTCAGTACATTGTAAACAGAATTTTTATCGAATTATGACAGTACAAGATTGGAAAAACAAAGGCAGCTATATCACGGTGAATCAACATTCAATTTTTGTGATTGATACCGAAAAAGATTCTACAAAAGAAACACTAGTCATTCTACACGGCTACCCGACTTCTTCTTTTGACTATTACAAGGTACTACCTGAATTATCCAAGAGATACCGGGTGGTTTTACACGATCATGTAGGTTTTGGCCTTTCTGATAAACCACTCGATTACTCCTACTCATTAAAAGACCAAGCAACCATTGCTTTGCAGCTATGGAAACAGTTAGGACTGAAGAAAGTTACGTTATTGGCTCATAATTATGGAACTAGTGTGGCCACAGAGATTTTAGCGAGACACAACGCGAATGAAATTGATTTTGATATTGATAAATTGCTGTTGTGCAATGGAAGTATGCACATTGAATTGTCGCAATTAAGAATGATTCAGAAATTATTAAAAGGAAGGTTTGGAAAGTACGTTGCTAAATTAACCAACTATTATATTTTTAGTAAAAACTTGCGGAATGTCTACTTTGATAAAACCAAAGTAACCAACCAAGAGCTCCAACAAATGTGGCAACAGATTGAATATAATGCTGGAAAAAAGGTAATTCATTTGGTAAGTGATTATATCAACCAACGGCATACCAATTGGGATCGTTGGATTGGTGCTTTAAAAGAAACTCAAATTCCAACGAAGATAATCTGGGCTAAAGAAGATCCTGTTGCTGTGAAGGCAATTGCCGAATTATTAGCTACAGAAATACCCAACAACGAGTTGCTTTGGATAGAAAACTGCGGTCATTTTCCAATGTTAGAAAAGCCCAACCAATGGACGGCGTTGGTTTTGAAGTAATCCTAATTTTGATTGATAAATATAGTTAAATGCACTACGTTTGTTTTTAATTAACAGCCTACACAATGAATTCTGATCGCGTTTTAATTGACGAAGTTACCCGTCAATTTTTTGGTGCTTTTACAAATATCAATGGTAAAAAACCAGCTATTCAGCACCTAAAAAAAGTATGCATTGAACAGGTTGTCATTATCAATAACAACCACCAAGTACCAGCTATTTATAGCTTAGAAAGTTTTATCAAACCAAGAGAAGAACTGTTAACTAATGGAACATTAATCGATTTTAGCGAAAGTGAAATTTCACATACCACTGAAATTTTTAATACCATTGCACATCGATTTTGTGAGTATAAAAAATCTGGGATACTAAATGGCGTTGAATTTTATACTGAAGGAATGAAAACAATTCAATTTATTAAGCTAGCAGAAGAATGGAAAATCTCTTCAATAGCTTGGTGTGATAAGAAATAATTGATGAAAGAGCACAAATTATATTACAAAATTAATAGTGAAAGCAAAGAGTACAAAGCATGCTCTTACGCAATTAATGACATGAACATCATTGAGAGAACTGCAAAAATTACTCCTAAAAAGATTGGACAGTTTGTAACTTGCTGGAAACGAAATATTGATGGAATAACAGCGCCATATAAAGATTCGGATCGTATAGATTACTTTATCATTAAAGTAAACAGTAACGAGAAATCGGGCACATTTAAGTTCCCTAAAGCTGCATTAATTAAACATGGCATTCTATCCACAGAAAAAAAAGAGGGTAAAAGAGGTTTTAGAGTATATCCCATTTGGGACAGACCAACCAGCAAGCAAGCACTAAAAACACAAGCTTGGCAGTTAAACTATTTCAACCTAGAAATCAACTAATATTTGACCACAAACCACTTGTTTTTTGAATATAAGAATAGGTATTTAAGATTGCTTTATTTTCTGGATTTGTCAATTCAGAATCTTCAGCTAAGAGGTCTAAAGCTGCATTTCTTGCACTGGTCAATATTGCTGTGTCCTTAACTATATCTGCTATTTTTAAATTCAACACACCACTTTGTTGTGTTCCCATCATATTTCCAGGTCCGCGTAATTTTAAGTCTACTTCTGCAATTTTAAAGCCATCAGAAGTTTCTACCATGGTTTTCATACGTGTTTTAGCATCTGCAGACAATTTATAATCCGTTAGCAAAATACAATAACTCTGGTCTGCTCCTCTTCCAACACGTCCACGTAACTGATGCAACTGACTTAGTCCAAAACGCTCAGAACTTTCAATCACCATTACACTTGCATTGGGAACATTGACACCAACTTCAATAACGGTTGTAGCAACCATAATTTGTGTTTCTCCTTTCACAAAGCGCTGCATTTCGTATTCTTTATCAACAGGTTTCATTTTACCATGTACAATACTTATTTGATATTCTGGCATTGCAAAGTCTCTAGAGATGCTTTCATAACCATCCATCAAATCTTTATAATCCATCGCTGCGGATTCTTGAATTAATGGATACACTATGTATACCTGTCTTCCTTTTGCTATTTCATCTTTTAAAAACTTAAACACAGCCAATCGATTGCTATCATATCGATGCACTGTTTTCACCTCTTTTCTTCCAGGAGGCAATTCGTCAATAACAGAAATATCCAAATCTCCATACACAGACATCGCCAAGGTTCTAGGAATCGGTGTAGCCGTCATCACCAACACATGAGGTGGCAGCTCGTTTTTCTTCCACATTTTAGATCGTTGTGCAACTCCAAATCTATGCTGTTCATCGATAATTGCGATTCCTAAATTCTTAAAAACAACTTTATCTTCTATCAATGCATGTGTACCTATTAATATATGTAAAGATCCATCTTCTAATTTTTGATGAATTTCTCTCCGTTTTTTTACTTTTACTGAGCCTGTTAGTAATTCTACATGAATATCAATTCCTTCTAACAATTCAACAATTGCTTTATAATGTTGTGCAGCTAATATTTCTGTTGGCGCCATTAATGCAGCTTGAAAACCGTTATCGATTGCCAATAACATAGCTAATAGGGCAACAATTGTTTTACCTGAACCAACATCTCCCTGTAATAAGCGATTCATATGCACTTCAGAAGCAACGTCTTTTCTGATTTCTTTTAACACTCGTTTTTGAGCATTCGTTAACTCAAACGGTAAATTGTTTTTATAAAAAGTATTGAATTTCTCACCTACAGATTCAAATACAAATCCTTTTAGCTTTGATTTGCGAATGATTTTTTTTCTCAATAATTGTAATTGAATAAAAAACAACTCTTCAAACTTTAATCGATACTGAGCTTTTGCAAGTTTTTCTTGATTTTTCGGAAAGTGAATATTTAACATTGCCTCACTTTTAGACATCAATTGATGCTCTTTAATAAATGATTCGGATAAGCTTTCTTTAATTTTACCGGCTATTTGAACAAATAAATTCTGCATACTTGTTCTTATAATTTTGTTAGATATGCCTTTTGCCAGTAATAACTCTGTAGAAGGGTACACAGGTTGCATTGCGAATTGTTGCTTCTTTTTATACTCCGCTACTAACTCCATTTCTGGATGCGCTATAGAAAATGAACTGTTATACGCATTCAACTTACCATATATAATGTATGGTGTATTTACTTTTAAAGCGTCTTTTATCCACTTAACGCCCTTAAACCAAACCAGTTCTATTGAACCAGTTTCATCAATAAAGGTAGCTACTAAGCGACTCCCCCGTTTTTGTTTGACCGTTTTTATATGGGTAATTTTACCTACAATTTGCACATCAGCGTTTGTAGGGTGCAATTGGTCAATTTTATAGAAATGAGTCTTATCAATATATCTATTTGGAAAAAAATGTAATAAGTCTACACATCTACGTATACCTAGCTCTTGTGACAATAATGCAGCTCTATTTGTGGTAACTCCTGTTATATAAGTAATTGGGTTGCTTAACTTGATCAATTGGTCTCGTTTTTCCTTTAAGGATAACGAAAATACACATTTTGATTGATATATTTTACGAAAAGAAATTTGGTAGTTAAAAATAGTTTTTGTTTATTTGAATTCAGAAAATAATAAGAATGCCCCTAAAAACTAAGTTATCCCTAAGACTGGTTTCGATTTTATTATTACTTTTGGTCAGTACTTCGTATGGCCAAAACAAATCGAACAAAAAAACTGCCGCTCGTAAATCTACGGGTGTGTCTGTCTCACCTGCGCACTTTCATTTTACTCACAAACCTGGAGAGATAAAAACGTATGATATTACCGTTAATAATAATACGTCTACACCGAAACAGTTTAATGTAAAGATGTATGACTTTAATATGAACGGAAAAGGTAAAAGTAGTTTTTTACCCTCTGGTCAAGGAAAGTATTCTTTATCAAGCTGGTTAACAACTTCACCAAGCTTTATTGAATTAAAGCCATTTGAAAAAAAATTAATAAAACTTACTGTTAGTGTACCTAATAATGCTGCTGGTAATAAAGCTGCATGGGCTATCTTAATGGTAGAACAGGTTACACCAAGAAAATCATTAATAAACACCAACTCAAGAAGCACCACTGTTGCATTGGGTGTTGTACCAACCTATGCTTTCGGAATTTTCGCATATCAAAACCCTCCAGGTGTTATTGACAATAAAATTGAGTTTAAAGACTTTCAATTAGTAGATGCTGGTGAAGTCAAGAAATTATACTTAGAAGTACAAAACACAGGTGATGGTATCGCATATTGCACATCATACATAGACTTAACAAACCTTGACACCGGTGTACAACAACGATTAAAAGTAAAAAAATTTACAATTGTTCCTGATTTAATAAGAGATTTTAGCTTCTCTTTAACTGGATTAGGAAAAGGAAAATATTTAGCTGTTGGAGTTTTAGATTATGAAAACTCTGAAGAAATACAAGCAGCTAAACTTGAATTCGAAATTAATTAACATTTTTAACCCCCCCTTAATTATTATTTATTATGAGAAATTTTTCAAAATTATTATCGACAGTTATTTTAATTGGACTAGCAACAACTGCAAGTGCACAATTAGTTGACCAAAAAGATGTATCTATCACTTTAGATATGCAACCGGTGCTAGAATTAGAAATGACTACACCTAATCAAATTGAATTTGTATTTGATGACATCACTAAATACCAAGGTGGTATTACACAGCCAGGAGCTACAATTTTAAAAGTTAGTGCTACTGTAAACTGGGATTTATATGCAGTAGGAAGATCAGAAACAGGAAACAGATTCTGGGACCAACAAGTTAGTTATGGTTCTACATCTAATTCTGTAGCAGACTTACCTTTAAGTTTATTAGAGGTTAAACAAAGTAGAGCGAATTCAGGTGGTGCTGCTGGAACAGGAGTTCAAGATTACAGTTCTGCATTTTCAACTACACAAGCTGCAGCAACTGGAAACAACAGTTTATTTGTAAACAATGATGGTTCTGCAACTCCTCCTGCAATTGCTAACAAATATATAGCCGGTCACGCTGGTACTACAGGTATTGGAGATACTATGACTGCTGGAACGTATTTGAACAACTCTGGTACTTCTTCAGACTTTTACTATGTATTAGATTATAGAATTGCTCCAGGTTTACCTGCAACTTTTCCAAATGCTTTTCAAGCTGACAGTACTACTGCAGAAGATTTAGTTACCAATGGAACAGCTTTTTCTTATGCTGAAGGTGGTGTTTACACAATGTATGTACAATATGTTTTGTTAGAAGATCAATAAAAAACATTTTTAACACACTAAATAAGGATGTAATTTATTAAATTACATCCTTATTCTATTATAGCAATATATTGAACTATATTAAAATAACATATTATCAATTGTTAACGTGCAGTTTACTGTTGTTTAGCTCTTTAAGCTTTTCACAAATTCATTGTGGAGTTGTGGAGTTACAGTCAGCAGCATCTGTTGAAGCTAATATGACATTTACAGACTTTTCTAGATACAATGCTGGAATTACTTTAATGAGTGTTGCTAGATTGCGAGTGAAGGTTGAAGACAAAGCCGTTGTTGACTTAGATTGTTCTTGGAAACTAAGAATGTTTATTGAAAACAACTCTGGTGCAGGTACTGCTGCTGACAAGTGGGAAGAAGTTACTTTATATGGTAATGGAAACGCCCAACAACCATTAATTAGCGACTTAGAAGTACGAGTTTCAAATAATTGTGGAACTCCTTTAAACACTGGATTTAGATCTTTTACTGATGTAAATGATATATTAAATATAATAGAAGAATTAGTGCCACAAGTAATTGTACCAGCAGGAGCTTGTACGGCAAGTGGAACAAAAAATGTAAATGGCCCAGGAAGCTATTTAACAAACTATGATGAATATAGTTTTGATGTTGACCTAAGATTAAAGCCAGGCTTTCAATACAACCCTGGAGTTTATAAATTGAATATTCGTTTTCGTTTAGAAGAAGTGAATTAATAATATATTTTGAGAAAAACATCTCCCCTTATAGATTTCTATAAATATATATTTTTCTTTTTGCTAATACTATTATGTAGTATTAGTCATGCCCAAGAAAAAGATACTGTACTGTTTATCCCTAAAATGAAGTATCAGAGTAATAGATTAATCACTAAAACTGATTCTATTAATCTTTTAAAAAGAAGGGCTGTACTTACTGCAAACAGCTCAAAAGAGTTGACTGATAGAATGGCTGAGCTTGATTCTATTTTAAACTCCTATAAAAAAGAATCTGAAAGAATAACCAAAATAATAAAAGCCGATTCTATTAAAGTTGCTAGAAGCGATAGAAAAAGAATCAACATTGACTCTCTTAAATCTGCACAACAGATTAAGGAAGATAAAGACGCCAAGAGATTAGCGAGATTAAATGCAATTATCAAAAGAAATGATTCTATAAAATTAGCAAAAGCCCAAAAGGCTGCTGATAGAATTGCAAAAAGAAAACAAGATTCAGCTAGAATTGCAGAAAACAAAATAAGACTTAGACTTAGAAATGATTCTATTAGAACAGCAAAAGCACAAATTGCTGCTAAAAACAAAGCAGATTCTTTACGGATTTCTCAAAGATTGCAAAAAGAAAAATTTAGACAAGATTCAATTAGAGTAGCACGAGCAAAATTTATTGCAGATCAAATTGTAAAAAGAAAACAAGATTCTATTAATACTGCTATCGCTTTACAAGAGAGAGCTCAGTTTAGAGCAGATTCTACCAGCCTAGCTCAGGCAAAAATTATTGCAGATCAAATTGCACAAAGAAGACAAGACTCTATTAGTACTGCAATTGCTCAGCAAAAAGCACAGTTCAAAGCAGATTCTACAAGAGTAGCACAGGCAAAAATTATTGCAGATCAAATTGCACAAAAAAGACAAGATTCAATTAGTACTGCAATTGCTCAGCAAAAAGCACAGTTCAAAGCAGATTCTACAAGAGTAGCTCAGGCCAAAATTATAGCGGATCAAATTGCACAAAGAAGACAAGATTCTATTGTTACTGCCGTTGCACAACAAAAGGCACAGCTAAGAGCAGATTCTACAAGCCTTGCACAGGCAAAAATTATTGCGGATCAAATTGCACAAAGAAGACAAGATTCTATCGTTACTGCAGTTGCACAACAAAAGGCGCAGCTCAAAGCAGATTCTACAAAAATAGCTCAGGCAAAAATTATTGCAGATCAAATTGCACAAAGAAGACAAGATTCTATCGTTACTGCTATTGCACAACAAAATGCACAGCTCAAAGCAGATTCTACAAAAATAGCTCAGGCAAAAATTATCGCAGATCAAATTGCACAAAGAAGACAAGATTCTATCGTTACTGCTATTGCACAACAAAATGCACAGCTCAAAGCAGATTCTACAAGAATAGCTCAGGCAAAAATTATTGCAGATCAAATTGCACAAAGAAGACAAGACTCCATTAGTACTGCAGTTGCACAGCAAAATGCAGAGTTCAAAGCAGATTCTACTCGGGTAGCACAAGCAAAAATTATTGCAGATCAAATTACCAAAAGAAGACAAGACTCCATTAGTACTGCAGTTGCACAGCAAAATGCAGAGTTCAAAGCAGATTCTACTAGGATAGCACAGGCAAAAATTATTGCAGATCAAATTGCACAAAGAAGACAAGATTCTATTGTTACTGCCGTTGCACAACAAAAGGCACAGCTAAGGGCAGATTCTACTAGCCTAGCACAGGCAAAAATTATTGCAGATCAAATTGCTCAAAGAAGACAAGATTCTATCGTTACTGCAGTTGCACAACAAAATGCGCAACTAAGAGCAGATTCTATCAGCCTAGCACAGACAAAAATTATTGCAGATCAAATTGCTCAAAGAAGACAAGATTCTATCGTTACTGCAGTTGCACAACAAAATGCGCAACTAAGAGCAGATTCTATCAGCCTAGCACAGGCAAAAATTATTGCAGATCAAATTGCACAAAGAAGACAGGATTCTATCATTACTGCCGTTGCACAACAAAAAGCACAACTTAGAGCAGATTCTACTAGCCTTGCACAAGCTAAAGTTCTTGCAGATCAAATAGCGAAAAGAAAACAAGATTCTATCAATAATGCACTTGTACTGCAAAAAGCGCAATTCAAAGCCGATTCTACAAGACTTGCACAAGAGAAAATCATCACGGATCGACTAAATACAAAAAGAAAACAAGATTCTATCAATACAGCAATTGCATTACAGCAAAAAGCGCAGTTTAGAACTGATTCAATCAGAGTCGCTAAACTTATTTCGGATGAGATTACTAAAAGCAAACAAGATTCCATCATCAATGCAGTTGCGAAATCAAAATTAGATGAAATCTTAGCAAAACAAGACTCTACTGCTTTAGCGAATAATGATGCAGTAAACACAAATAGAAACTTAGCGCTAAACGATTCAATAAATAGCAACACTGCTCTTCATAGCGACTTTGAAAAAGCAGAACGATTTATCGATTCAATGCCATATATTAGAACAGGTAATATATTGAGCAAGTTTGTACGTGGAGAAATTGAATTAAAACAAGGCCAAATAGTTTCTAATGTTTTAAAAGTTGTAAACCTTGGAAGGCAACCTATTACTTTTACTACAGAATTGTTAATTCCTGGTGCTTGGACAAGAATAGATGATGAGAACAAAAAATATCTTGCTGTACAAAATGATACTGTCATAGTTCCTATCATAATTAGCCCTACAAAATTGGTAAATGGTAATACAGAAATTATTATAAATTCCTTTATTTTAGATGCTGAAAAACAGCAATTAGCGAATAATTACTTCTCTTTAAGGACAAAGAAAAAAGTTTCATGGAAAATTGAACTAGCAGATGTTCAAAACATGTATTTAAAAAATGGTGAAAAAGATAAGCGTTTCAGTTTCCAAGTACACAATTCAGGGAATTACAGACAAGATTTATTTGTCAATTACACAATTCCTAGAAAAGATTTATTTCTTTCTGATACTCTTGGAAAAAGAATTAAACAACCAAATACAACTTTTACTTTAGACAGAGGAGAAAGAAAAATGTTTGATTATTTAGTTACTTTCAAAGACGTGAATAAAAGAAATTTTAGAAGAGTGTCTCAAGAATCACACAATCCTAATAAGGTTACAGATAAAAAAACACACAGTCTAATTATAAACAGTAGTGAGCCAAGATTAAGTAAAAAGGGCTTACAAAAAAGAACGAAGGTTAATTTTATAAAATTACCAAATGAAATAAAAGCAAATCCTTATGGATACCCATACTTTCCATTAACTGTTAGATTGAGTGCTCAAAATATTTTAGATGACAGGTCTTTTTTATCATTAAGTTTAAGAGGATTTAAGCAATTTAATGAATCTTCTAATTTAATATACTCTACAGACATTAGCTACAGTAACTCATATTTTACAAATGACATTTTTAAAAATGCACCTTGGTATGTTGGTTATTTTGATGATAAAAAAACAATTGAAATTGGTCAAGTTAGCGGTAATATAGTTGGAATTGCCAGTTCTGGAAAAGGAATTAAAGGATCCTACAAATTGAATGACCAACATGAATTTGGGGCTTTTTACACTAATTCTGGTGGTTTTGCTGCTTCAAACAGTATTATTAGCATTGGTGGTTGGCATAAGTTTACTTACAATGAAGACATCAGTTTAAAAACTCAGATTGGTAGAAATATAAATAGTATCTCAAATAACAGCATTAATGTCATTTCTTTTCAACCGAACATTAGAATACAAAAGAAGCATAATATTTCGTTAACAAGTTCATTTACAAATAAAAGTCAAAAAAACGAACCCGCATATTTTAAAGCTAATGGATTATTAATTGGTGGTACATACACAAGTAGCTTTTTAGATAAAAGATTACGATTTAACTTTAGCACACGTTATAATGACAAGAACTTTAGTTACGGAAATTTTGATAGACTATATGTTAACCAACGTATTACGTATAAATTAAATGATGAATGGAATGTTTTCTTATCAAACAATTACCAACAATCTTCTAATTATAATATTTTTACAGGGAAAGCAAACTACTCGCAAAAAACACTCTTTAACAATATAGTATTTAACACAAAAAAAGCATCAGGAAATTATCAGCCAGGAATATTTTATGAATACAGAAATTACCCAAATAGTATTTTATACAATAGAGGATTAACCTTTAGGTATTCTAGTTACAATTATAATAAAAACTTTGTTAGTTCAATATATTTAAGAGCGGGATATACAAAACCTATATTAAATAATGTAGGCAATAAAGACTATTTCAACTTTGAATTATCTTCACTAACAAGATATAGAACTTGGAATTTTAATGCTAAATATAATTTAGGAGCGTTCTCGACATTAACATCACAACAAACCTTAAATGATTTTATTACACCACAATCAATTAGATTATCTGCTCAAAATCAATACCTATTTCCTAGCAGAAAAGTAATCATTGAATCTAGTGCTGTTTATAGTTATAACAATGTCTTTAGCAATCACACATTAGGTATTTACCCTACGCTATATTACTTCAACAAATCTGGCTGGAGATTTGGAGTAAGCGCTAATTACACATTTTCAACTAGTGACTTTAGTTCTGTTTTTGACAATTTAGATAATCAGGGAGGAAATCAATTTAACGGACTCAATCAATCGACAAGTAGTAACTTTAACTTGAACTTTAGTTTAAAGAAAGATTTTGGAATTCCAATCCCTTTTGTTGATAGAACAGCAGCTACTGGTAATTTTGTTGCATTCTTAGATTTAAATGGTAATGGTATTAAAGAAAATAATGAAACAATCTTAGAGAATGTTGTTATTAAAGTTGGCAAAAAAGAAGTGTTAACAGACATAGATGGTAAAGCGGTAATCAAAAATTTATTAAAAAACGAATATGATTTTGATGCATTTTCATTAGAGAATTTAAATGGTTGGTTTCCAAATGTAAAACCCACTATTATAATTGAAAATGATGAAACTAAATATGTTCCTTTTGTTAGGGGTATAAAAGTGTATGGAGATGTGGTGTTAGACAGACAAAAAATTGCAGTTACTGATGATAAAGCTACAGATTTATCAAGAATAAAAATTAGTGCAACTAAAGGGGCTAGAATATATAGTTCTTTAACAAATAATTCAGGTCGCTTTGAGTTTTATTTACCTTATGGTGAGTACATTATTACGATGGACGAAGCAATTTTAAATGAAAATCTAAGAGTAACTAGGAACAATATTCCGTTAAAGCTTAAAAATACTCAAGATGGCGTTTATATCTCTTTTTACATCATTGAAAAACGTAGAAAAGTAATTTTCACAGATTTCACCAAAAAGAAAAATTAAACGCATCTTTATTCTTACATTTGCAAGTCCTTAGAAAAAACACATTTCTAAGCTAAATAATAGTAAAT
>MAAC01010501.1_pt1 | contig 19037 bp, 13 predicted proteins | sample 1115981 | NCBI WGS metagenome assembly MAAC01 (sample SAMN04961126, study PRJNA320927) | seawater metagenome | isolation source: sample BD02T64 sea water enriched with oil for 64 days | place: USA:Gulf of Mexico | collected 2013-07-27
GAAGACAACAAAACGTACCTGGTAGAGTTGACTTGTACCTCAGCCAAAAAACAGTTAGATGCCTCTATGATCGTGTTGTTTCAAGACATCAGTGACCGTCTGGAAATGGAAAATCGTCTTATCCATCTGGCTAATTACGACACCCTTACGCAGCTTTGTAACCGCGGTAGTTTTCATGAACAGTTGAAGCGGGCATTGGGCCGGGCCAAGCGTGTTAAAAGTACTGTAGCACTGCTGTTTTTAGATTTAGATCGCTTCAAGCAGATTAACGACACTTTAGGTCATGATGTTGGCGATGAATTACTTAAAGGGGTGGCCGAGAGGCTGCGCTTAGTGTTGCGTGAGAGTGATATCGCCGGGCGCCTTGGCGGTGATGAGTTCGCAATTTTACTGGAAGATTGTCATTCCAGCGCCGATGCCGAATTAGTCGCAAAAAAACTGGTCGATAGTATTCGCAAACCTTTTGTACTGCACGGCAAAGAGATATTAATTGAAACCAGTATAGGCATCTCCTGTTCAGACAATGGTGAGCACAATATCACAACGTTATTAAAATGGGCGGATATTGCCTTATACGCCGCTAAATCAGCCGGTAGAAACTGCCATCAGCTGTTTATTCCGGCAATGTCAGCCAAAGCGCAAAAACATGCTGTTATCCAAAGTAAGTTACGCAAGATTATTGAGCGTGACCTTTTGGACGTACACTATCAGGGCCAGTATTCATTGACTGAAAAACGTTTTGTAGGCTTTGAAGCACTGGTGAGATGGCCAAGAAACGGCTTTGGTAAAACCCCTATTTCACCTGGATTGTTCATCCCTATTGCCGAGCAAAGTCATCTGATTCACAAGTTGGGTATACAAACCTTAAAGCATGCTTGTCGGCTATTACAGGCCTGGCAGTCGTCTACAGAGACTCAACATTTATCTATCGCTGTCAATTTGTCAGCTAAGCAAATAAATTCTCAGGATTTTTTGAGTACAACCCAAGCAACCCTTGATCAATTTAGCTTTCCCAGAGCGCAGCTCACTTTTGAACTCACTGAGACTGCTTTTTTGGACAATACTGAGAACGTAGTTAAGACTATGAACAGTCTTAAAGATATGGGTTTTATGTTAGCTCTGGATGATTTTGGTACCGGTTACTCCTCCTTGAGCTATTTGCAAAAGCTACCGCTGGATATTCTGAAAATCGACCAGTGTTTTGTACAGCGCCTGGGCCAGTGTGACAAAACTTCTGCGCTGGTTAAAGCAATTATTACTATCGCCCAGGCTCACGATATGAATGTAGTCGCAGAGGGCGTAGAAACGAAACTGCAGCTCGACTGTATAGAGCAATTAGGTTGCAGTAAAATTCAAGGCTACTATTTCAGCAAACCTATACCAGTGGACTTAATCAACGGGTTGTTAAACCCTCAAGTAATCCCGATCAAACCGAAAATCGATAAGCCGCAGCACAAAAGTCAGGTCAACTGATTCTTTGGCCAGTTAAGCTATCGAATCACCTCTGGCTGGCAAATCTACGTTTGTCCCTAAAGCAGATGCTTCACTCAAGGTCTGTATTTTTTTCTGATAAATCCGCGACCTAGCAGCCACTGACTCAAATTGCTTGCTGACACCGGACAAATTGATTGTCTCCTTATCCCCTAGCATTAAAAAGCCTCGGGCTACCAGCGAATTACTGATCATTTCTAATACCCTATTTTTAAGGTGATTATCAAAATAGATCAGTACATTGCGGCACAGAACCAAATGCATTTGGGCAAACCCCTGGTCTTTCATCAGATTGTGGTGAGCAAAGGTAATCTTATCGCGCAGCTTGGCATCAAAGAGCACTTCAGAATACTTCTGATGACAGTAGTCTGAAAGCGAATATTCCCCCCCTGCCAGCTGGTAGTTCTCGCTGTATTGACGCATGTTTTTAAGCGCATAAATGCCTTTCTCAGCAGTATTTAACGCTTTGTTATTATAGTCAGTGGCATAGATACGTGTCCTATCCAGCAAACCCGCTTCGTGTAACATGATGGCGAGTGAGTAAACTTCCTCGCCGGTTGCACAACCGGCATGCCAAATATTTATACGCGGGTAAGTGCTCAGTTTAGTCAGTACTTTTTGTTTTAATAAATGAAATAAGGCAGGGTCTCTGAACATTGCTGTTACTGTGATTGACATCTCTTGTAAAAAGCGGTCAAAGGCAAATTGATCATGTACAATCAGCGGGATCAGCTCTGCTACATTGTTCAGCCTTTCGCGGATCATTACATTATTTATTCTTCGATGCAGCGACGCCTTGGCATAGTGGCGAAAATCATAACCATACAGCTGAAAGACACTTTGCAACAACAGATCAATTTCCATCTCCTGGCGTTGCTGGGTACTCAGTAGTGTTCGCGCATTAGTGTCGACTAAACCCTGAGGTTGCATTTGACTATTTTGCATATTCAGGCTCCATTCTTCGGTATAACCACACCCTTAACATCGCCAGTACTTTGTCCATTTCTAAAGGCTTAGTTATGTATTCAGAGGCGCCAGCTTGAATACACAGCTGACGATCAGCCGGCATCGCCTTGGCGGTCAGTGCTATAATGGGAACAGATTGATAGTCACTCATTTTTCGAATATGCGCTATCGCCTCATAACCGTCCATCACCGGCATCATAATATCCATTAATATCAGTTCAATGGGCTCTTCGCTGTCACGGAGTAACTCGACAGCTACTTTTCCATTTTCAGCTTGTAGTACTTGAATACCGGCCTGTTCAAGAATCCGGGTGATGGCAAACACATTGCGCATGTCATCATCTACAACCAGTACTCGGCGGTCTCTGAGCATGGCATTTTCATCGTGTAACATCTGCAGCGCTTGTTGTTGCGCCGTTGAATATTTATCACCTATGTGATGCAAAAACAAAGTAACATCGTCCAGTAAGCGCTCGGGAGACTCTGCCCCTTTAATCACTATGGAGGAGCTAAACTGATTCAGAATACGGTATTCGTCTTCAGTGATTGCCCGCCCGGTATATACGATGATGGGTACACCCGCAGCGCCTTTTTGGGCACTGATGCTTTTCACTAGCTCAGTACCCTGCAGATCTGGCAAGTCTAAATCCAGCACTATGCAGTCAAACACTTGCTGCTCCAGCTCAGTGCGAGCTTGTTCGGCGCTCTGGGCGAAGCTCAGCTGAGTTTCAGTACCAGCGATAGATTGGCCAATTTGCTCAGCGCAGTTAGAGTCGTTTTCCACCACTAATATATTTTTCATATTATCAGTACTGTTTTCATACATTTGCAGCAAAGTTGAACTGATAACATCGGGATCAGTAGGTTTTTGCATATAGCTGCTGGCACCTAAATGCAATGACTGCATCTTTTGCTCGGCCCCAGAGATAACGTGCACCGGAATGTGCCGGGTTTGCAGGCTGTCTTTCAACTGCTCCAATACTCTCAGGCCATTGATATCGGGCAAGGTCAGATCTAACAATATACCGCTGGGCAAGTACTCTGCCGCCAACAATATTCCCTCCCGCCCCTTGTCAGTTGCTATTACCTTCATGTCCAATTTGCGGATTAAATTAATCAGTATCTGACAAAACACTTTATTGTCCTCTATGACCAATAAAGGACTATCCTGTTTGTTGATACTAAAGCGATCATCGTCTAACCAGACAACATTTTCAGTAATTTGCTGGATACTGGTATCTAGCAACTGAGCGGCCTCGGCGTGATCTTTTTTGCTATTGATTACCCCGGCGCGGGCATCAACCACATTACCCGAGGGCCGGTTATCCTCAGCAGTGCCTTCTGATGAATTTGCCGGCAGCGTCAGCATAAAGCTACTGCCGATGTTTTCCTGCGACTCCATACTGATCACACCACCTAACAACAGTGCCAATTCTTTGGAAATGGTCAAGCCCAATCCAGTACCGCCGTACTTGCGACTGGTGGATCCATCTGCTTGCTGGAAAGCTTCGAATATTGCCTGTTGTTTATGTTCAGGTATGCCGATTCCGGAATCGGTGACCTTAAAGCAGATATGTGTGCACAGTGATCCATTGACAGTATCAGAGGGTGATTCTGTATTCTCCTGGATGGGGTATATATCTAAAGTAACCTTCCCCGCTCCGGTAAATTTGAAAGCATTAGATAAGAAGTTCTTTAAAATTTGCTCCAGCCTCTGCCGGTCGGTGCTGATACTCTGTTTGAAGCTTTGCTCGACATTAATGGAGAATTCCAGCGCTCTCTCTTTGGCCAGTGGGTCAAAGAGTGCTTCCAGGTTATGGCATAACTCACCCGGTAAAAAAGTATCGATGTTAATATCTAGCATACCGGCTTCGACTTTCGACAAATCCATGATGTCATTAATTAAGTTCAGTAGTGTTTTGCCTCCCTGATAGACAATATCTGCCTCTTCGACTTGCTCAGTGGTTAAATTCCCCTGCTTATTTTCATACAGAGATTTTGACAGTATCAACAATGAGTTCAGCGGGGTGCGTAACTCATGGGACATATTTGCCAAAAACTCAGACTTATATTTACTGGCCAGTTCCAGCTCGCGGGCTTTTTCTTCGAGTGCTACTTTGGATTTTTGTAATTTGTCTGACTCCAGCGACAGTGCTCGCTGCTGCTCCAGAAGATCTTCATTACTGGCCTGTAACTCCTGTTGTTTCTCTTCTAGCTCTTCATTGCTGGCCTTTAATTCTTCACTTTGGTCTTTGAGTTCTTCCTCAGAAGAACTCAACAGTATGTTTTGCTCACCCATTTCATCAAGGTTGTGCTTAAGCGTCACCGCCATTTCATTAAAGGCAATCGCCAAATGAGCAAACTCATCACTGCTGTTAACGTCGATCTGTTGATCGTAATCCCCTTCGGCCAGACTTTCGGTGGCGCTCACCAGAGAAAGCAACTTGCGGGTTATACTGTTTGAGACGAAAAGTGACGTTGCAATCGCGACAATAACTGCCAGTAGTGAAGCTATGATCATCATAATGATGATATTATCAGCCTCTTTATCCGACTGTTGCTCGCGGGTAGCCATCAACCCTTGCTCTACAGAAATAAATTCTGACAGTATCTTTCTGATTTCATCGATAATTTTTTTACCTGTCCCCTGTTCGATCAGAGCTGTGATGTCACTCATTTTAGCGCCAGAGGCATTTAAATTTCGGCGCAGTCTAATTTCTGGGGCAGCGGCGAGTTCATCCCACTGCAGAGTTTTAAGGCGAAGTTGTTCAATTTTATGTAGCACAATCGTTTTATCATAGTTAGCTTTTATAGCCGCCTGCAATTGTGCCATGTGCTCCACTGCCGCTTTTTTGCCATCTTCATAGGGTTGCAAGAACTCGTTTCTGCCTGTCACAATAAATCCGCGCTGGCCTGTCTCCTTATCGACAACATCTTTTTCCAGCAAGTACAGTAGCTTCAGTACCTTATGATTTTGTGCCAAAGAAGCCTTGCTTTGCATTCGCTGTAACACTATGCGCGTTTTATCTAGTACACCTTTTCCTACACCTTGAGATAAAATCCGCTCAATCTCTGAAAACCCAATCTCTCCCGCATTGTACTGTCGGCGCAATGCTATTTCGGGTTCAGCCGCCAGTTTTAACCATGTTGCGGATAGTTCACTTACAACATCTGACTCTCCAAGCAAGTCTTGGGTGTTAAAATTATCGTTAACTATATTTGTTAGCTTGGGAAATGAAGCCAGTAATTGCGTTTGCCCCAAGACATAAGGTTCGAGGAAACGTTCCTCACCCGTAATCAAAAAACCACGCTCGCCGGTCTCCTGATCAACCATCGCCTTGGAAATTTGCTGCAAATATAGTAGAGCCTGAAAATTGTTCTCTGCGAAGATATCTTTTAGTTCTTCAGCCTGGGCGCTGATCTGGTCCAATAAGTCTTTACCAGTAGCGCGAATTAAGGTCTTTTGGATAAAGTTCAGGCTGTTTTCTGTTTGATTATCCAAACGCCTTCGGGCACTAATTTCAGGGTCTGCAGTAGATTGTACCCAGTGAGTTAACAATTGGCGTAAATGTCGAAGCTTACTGTTTAGCAGCTGTGAATTTTGGTAGCTTTTGTGTGCTTGTCCCTGTAGTTCAGTGCCAGTAGAGCTGCTTTCACTGATCCCAACATATAGCATTATTTCTATATATAGATTCTCAAACTTTTGTTTCCCATCACTATAGGGTTTTAAATACTTCTCATCACCGGTTACAATAAAGCCGCGTTGAGCGTTCTCCTGATCAAGGACTGAGGTTGCCAATTGCAAAACATAATGTTCTCCTTGCAGATCATTTTCGGCGCTGAACAACCCGCTCAATTCCTGCAAAATGAGCCGAGCCTGATCCAATGTTTCTTTTCCCTCGTTGCGCTTCAGGGTTTGCTGCAAAAATTCCTCAGTTGTTAAATTGTCTCTGTTGATGCGGGTTCTAGCAGTAATCTGAGGGCCTGCAACCTCGTTGTGCCACTGCTGTGATAGTACTTGTATTCTGTCAATATGAAATAGAACCTCAGCCTTTTTATAATTGTTTTGTATCTGATTGTTAAGATCCTCAAAGAGTATTCTCAAGCTATGTTTTGCATGCTCAAAGGGCTGTAAAAACTCTTTTTTCCCGGTAATCAGAAAGCCGCGCTGTCCGGTTTCCAGGTCGACAGTATTTTTGGCAATCTGGATGAGTATATTGATTGCCTTTCGGTTTTTTGCTTTAGTAAACTGCGTTTGTAGTGTATCGATATCCCTCCTAATCCCATCCAAGATGTTTTTGCCATCGGCCTGAATTAAAGTGAACTCTATATCGGCAAAGCTTTTTCTACCCGAGCTCACTTCATTTCTCAATGCTATTTCTGGTTCTGCTATCTGCAATACCCACCTCTGGATGTCTTTCTCTAGAGATGTGCTTTGACTTAAGGCAGACTGAGTATCAAAGTTATTCTCTACATATTGTCTCAACTGACCCATATGCAAACTAAAGGCAGCCCTCCCTCGTTCAAGAGGCTCGAGGAAATCCTGTTGCCCGGTGATCAAAAATCCTCTCTGGCCACTTTCTTGATCGACAACATCTTTGGAAATAGCCAGTGCTAGATTGGCTCCCTCTAAGGTGTTACTCCTTTGGAACAGGCTCTGCAATGTATCTAATGAGACACGCATTTCATCCAAGATTTTTTTACCAACGCCCCCACGTAAAACTTTTTGCATATACTCCAGGCTGGCTGTATCACTTTTAACTTGACGGCGTTTTGCTATTTCAATCTCAGCCGCTTCAGTCAGCCAACGCTGTTGTAATTTATTGATACTCTGAAGTTTAGCCACTTGCGCGGGATTATCTGCAACTAACAATTGTAAGTTATTGAGCTTATTTTCCCAGACGTCTACGGATCGATTAAAGGGTTCCAAAAACTCGTCTTTACCGGTAATCAGAAAGCCTCGCTCTCCTGTTTCCATGTCGATCATTAGTTTATTTAGCTGCTCGCCATTGGCAATTACTCGCTGGGTGTGTTTAACCCATTTTGAGGTTTCTATGTATGCATTTATATTGAAATAAACGAAACTGCAAACCACAATTATTAAAGTAAGAGGCACACTGAATCCCAACAGCAATTTGCTGCGGGTATTTAATTTCGACATAAACTGGACCATAGGAGATTGGTCAGTGATCGATTCTGTGCTCGTGGCTTTTTGTGGTTCACTCATAAAGGCATTCCCTTGTCTTAAGCGTGATATTTTTTATTATTTGAATCTATGTATCTGACTGCTTACATCATTCAACTGATAACAGTTAAAGGAGACAGTGCGGGTAAAGTGATAGGTATAACGATGCAAATGGTTTGACCTATGAGCCATTTATCGGATGCATTTTAAAACAACCTTAGCAATTAAAATTATTCCGCTAATAACAAATATAGTCAATATCCCTACAAACGCGAATAAGTTTCTAAAAAACAATGGCTTCAAAGTTGGTTATGTCCGCCTGAGCCATTGCGCTTGGCCTTTTTTAACGTTGGCAAATGAAATTCGACCTATAGGTACTTGCACTAAAGTCGGTCTACCTCTGGTCTAAAACCACAGCAAAAGCCAAAATCAGCGAGTTTGCTACGGTTTATGTCAGCTCTTTTTACCTTCCTGTCAGTTCTCTAAGGTTTGCCTAACATCCTCTACAATGTTTACTGTGCTCTTTAAAATAATTTCTTAGTCTTTTTACCTAGCACACTGCAAAGGCAACATAGTTGCCTATACTCAGTGGATGGTTAACAGATTGAGATGCCTGTTATTTCTGTGTTGGCTACTGCTTGAAAGAATATCTTCGACCTTGAGCATAAAGTTTTGGTCATAAAAGGTTTATCAGATGCACATAGATTCTTTTCAAAATGATAATAAAAACGAGAAAATTCATTTATTTAAGCTAATTGGCAGCTTAACCATTATATTTTCTTGCATAGGGATAGGGCTGTACAGTTTTACCTATAAGCTCAGCGGGGAGTTAACCCAGAAAGCGGCTCTCAATGACGCAAGGATCTACGCCAAAGCACTGGAGGGGTTTCGAACTCTATACACCTCTGAAGTCGTCAATATCGTAAAATCACAAGGCATCACTGTCACCCACGACTATCGCTCCACACCAGGGGCTATTCCACTGCCGGCCACACTAAGCATGTTGCTGGGAAAGAAAATTGGCGAGCAAAATAACGGTGCCAAAACTCGCCTTTACAGCCCTTACCCCTTTCCCTGGAGGCTGAGCGAAGGCGGGCTTAAGGATGAGTTTTCCAAAAAGGCTTGGCAGTTCTTACAAGCTAATCCCAATCGGGACTACAGCCAATTTGAACAGTCAGATGGACGCAGTGTATTGAGATATGCCAAAGCCGATGTGATGCGCGAAAGCTGTGTGGATTGTCACAATTCACACCCACTGACCCCCAAAAATGACTGGAAGCTCGGGGATGTGCGGGGAGTTCTAGAGGTGACTATTCCACTGGGGGCGGCCACCGCATATTCGAAACAAGCACTGTTCGGGTTATTCTGGATCATTTTAGCTATTTCCCTGGCGGGAATATTCACCATCAGTTATTTCGCCATTAAGATCAGACGTAGCTCTGCAATAATCGCAAAAAGCGCTCAGGTAAAAGAACAGCAAAATCACTTAAACAAGGTAATGGCCGGCGTACAAAATACAGGCCCTCTGAGTGATAATATCCTCAAGTTTTTGACCCCTATGCTGGGCGCAAATCAAGCGGCGTTGTTTATGCTTGATAAGCAAACAGAATTGGCCCTGACGGGGAGTTATGCCAGGACAGATCGGCAGCTGCAAAATCACTATGCCTTTGGAGAGGGATTAGTGGGCCAGGCTGCTGCTAACAGGACACTGAGTATTATTGAGCATGTGCCAAAAAATTACCTGCAGATCAGCTCGGGGCTGGGCAGTAGTATCCCCTGTTCACTGCTGTTGTTCCCCGTTTTGCAAGATGACGCGGTAGTTGCAGTCATGGAATTTGCCAGCTTTAACCGTTACGAGCGCAGGCAGACAGAGTTTTTACAACAGGTTGAAGAAGCGGTTGCGATCGCATTACAAAGCGCGAGAGCCCGTGAAGTCAGCAATCAATTACTCAAAGCTAATCAACTAAATGTACTTGAACTTAAAGATCAAAAACAGCGCTTGCAATCCAGTAACGATGATTTAGAAACGCAAACCCGACAGCTGCAAAAATCAGAGAGTGAATTGAAATGTTCTGAGGAAGAACTTAAAGTTCAAAGTGAAGAGTTAAAGGCCAGCAATGAAGAGTTGGAAGAGCAACAGCAGGCCTTAAAGTTGCAGACAGAACAATTGCAACAAGCTAAAAGCTTAGTTGAGGCAAAAGCAGAGCAGCTGACTCTGGCCAGTAAATACAAGTCAGAGTTTCTCGCAAATATGTCTCACGAGTTGCGTACCCCATTAAATTCAATGCTTATTTTATCAAAATCATTATCCGATAACCAACAGCAGAACTTAACCAAAGAGCAAGTTGAAGAAGCTGATATCGTCTATCAGGGAGGGCAGACTTTACTGGCACTGATCAACGATATAATGGACCTATCCAAAGTTGAAGCGGGGATGTTGAGCACCAGCAGCGATGAGTTTTTCCCCGCTGATGTTCAACATACGCTCAAAGCACTGTTCACCCCGGTTGCAAAAAGCAAAAACATAGATTTTGACATTATTGTCGATGAGCGACTTAAGGGAAATATCAGCACTGACAAACAGCGTCTGGAGCAGATATTAAAGAATTTTTTAGCCAATGCTTTTAAGTTTACCGAACACGGTAGTGTCAGGCTAGAGATCCATGTACCACACGATAGTGCCCAAGCACCGCTGCAAGACTCCGTCAGCTTTAGTGTCATAGATACAGGTATAGGTATCGCCGAACATCAACAGCAGGAGATTTTTTCTGCATTCCAACAAGCTGATGGGGGTAGCAATAGAAAATACGGTGGGACTGGTCTCGGGCTCTCTATCAGCAAAGAACTCGCCCAGTTGCTCGGTGGTAAGATTAGCCTTATCAGTAAACCCGGCATGGGCAGTACATTTTGTCTTACCTTGGGGCTGAATACCCCTGAAACTTCTCCTCAATTAACAGTTGTAACCAGCCCCCCTGATCCCGAGCCCACAGCCACACACAATAGCGCCGGTTTCATTGAGAAGAGCACCGTCACTGATTGGCTCGAGGATGATAGAAACACTGTGACAGAGGCTGATCAAACGCTACTACTGATTGAGGATGACCGCGCTTTCAGTAAAATTCTGATCGATCTGATCCACAGTGTTAATGCTAAGGTTATCGCCACTAATCAGGGACGAGAAGGTCTAATGTTGGCACTAGAGTATGCACCTACAGGCATATTATTGGATTTGGGTCTACCCGACATCAATGGCTTGCGGGTATTAGAGCAGCTCAAAGACAACCTGAGGACCCGCCATATTCCCGTACATGTTATTTCCGCCGGCAATAATAAAATGGAATCGCTGCATCAGGGGGCGCTCAGCTATTTGCAAAAGCCCGCCGATGCCGAAGCTATCACCGCTACACTGATGGAAATTTATCAGAGTACAGAGAAAAAAATTAAGCACATCTTAGTGATAGAAGATAACAGCAACTGCAGTAAAGAAATCAAACATTTAATCGCCAGTGACGACTCTGAACTGCTGTTTTCCAGCAATATTGCCGATGCCTGTCTGCAGCTTTCACAGCAGTCTTTTGACTGCATCATTATTGATATGGAGCTATCAGAGAGCGGCGGAGCAGAGATGGTCAAAAATATCAGTGGCCAAACTGGCGCCATTGATGTGCCAATTATCATTTACACAGGCAAAGCTATCAGTGAATCTGAGTATCAGTTACTGAATAAACTCAGCTCATCGATTGTCATCAAAGGTGCTGAGTCCCCAGAGCGGCTGCTTGACGACGTCACCCTATTTTTACACCATGTAGGTCACAAATATACCGACTTACAACAGCAAGCGCTGAACATGTTACATGATCAAGATGCTATGTTAAAAGGCAGGCAAGTACTAGTCGTCGACGACGATATGCGCAATATGTTTGCATTGACCCGGGTACTTGAACAGACAGGTATTGAAGTTCTACAAGCCCAAAACGGTCGAGTCGCCATTGATATACTGTCAGCCCTGGAGCAACCTATAGAGCTGATATTAATGGATATGATGATGCCGGTCATGGACGGTTATGACGCTACCCGAGAGATTCGAAAAATGCCTTTATACCGCGACACACCAATCATCGCCTTAACCGCCAAAGCGATGCCAGCAGACCGGCAACAATGTCTGGATGCTGGCGCTTGCGAGTACCTGACAAAGCCTTTGGATATAGATAAAGTCCTGTCGATGCTGCGAATCTGGTTATATCGTAGTTCTAGCTAATAGCGCGACTGCCACTTGTGCATCAGCGCGCTAGAATTTCCTCCATTACCCAGCTGCTATGACAAGCCGTGTCCCCGGTGGACGGATGGGATTTTGCCGACACTAATTGATCGTGAATATTTTGCACATGATGCAACTGGATGTTTTCGGGGTTCTCTATCCAAAACGCCTGACTTTGCGCTGCGCTTTCTAGCAGCACTGGTTGTTGATCAAACATAGAAAAACTAATTTCTCCCAGGCTGCCGTAAATCACTACTTTATCTTTTCTGCTGTAGCCACCAAAGTTCCAGCTGCCACTACCTGTCAGTCCTGAGGTATGTGTCCAGCAGGCAGTCACTGCATCCATTGCAGTGTATCTCCCCTGCTGGTTAAGCCCCAGCCCTTTAACCTGTTTAAAATCGCCGAAAAGATAGGCAAACAAATCTAAGCCATGGCTTGCCAGATCATCAAAATAGCCACCTCGGGCTATCAGTTTGTCTGTGCGCCAATTATAGTTGCCGCTGTAATCTGACTCACTGGTCGGTTTATTTAAATGCCAGCTAACCTGCCTGAGCTGGCCAATTACACCACTATCAATCAACTCTTTGACCTTGTTAAAACGTGGTAGAGATCGGCGATAATAAGCGACAAACAGAGGCTGTCCAGAGCGTTTAAACGCTTTATTTATTGCCAGTGAGTCCTCATAAGTGGGCGCCAGGGGTTTCTCAATGCAACATGGCTTGCCAGCTCGAGCCACTTGAAGGGCATAGAATTTGTGACTATCAGGTGGGGTGGCTATATAAACAGCATCGATCTCCGGGTTGTCGATCAGATCCCGGGCACTGTGGTAATGATCTGCAACATTATGTCTGCGAGCATAATCCGCAGCCAGTTCTGGGTTGCGTCTCATCACTGCGCTCAACTCAAACCCTGGCACTTTTTGATAAGCGGGGCCACTTTTTAACTCTGTTACAGCCCCGCAACCAATGATCCCCCAGCGGATAACAGCATCTTGTTTATTCTTAAACTGACTCACTAACACTCCTTATCAAAGCAAAATACTGTTCTAGATCACCTTTTACGCTCAGCTGTGCCACTTTATCGAACAGCCGATACTTGAGTGTTGAATCACTTCGCAGCTACCTGTACTGGCAATTTCCAGCATTGCCTGCAACAACTCTGGCCGACGATTAGTCGCATCAGTCAGGCGTGCATCATCTAAACGCCCCCGATATTGCAATTGCCCTGCACTGTTGAAACCAAAAAAGTCCGGGGTGCACACTGCTGCATAATCTCTGGCTACACACTGATCTTGATCGACTAAGTACTCAAAACTAAAATTGTGGGCCGCGGCATATTTGGCCATCATTTGCGGACTGTCTTCAGGGACCTTGGAATAATCATTTGAGCTAATTGCCACTACATTGACTCCCTGTGCTTGCAGTGCTTTAGTATCCGCCACCAGCCTATCGATGACCGCCTTCACATAGGGGCAATGGTTGCAAATGAAAGCAATCAACAAGCCTTTTTCACCTTGTAGTTGCTGTAAACTAAAGGACTCACCACTGGGGTTACTTAAACGAAAGGGAGCGGCCTGCCAACCCAACTCTGCCTTAGGAGTGTCTAATAACATGTTGTATTTCCTTGTGTTTATTGGAAAAACTTCACAGACGAACATTGATGGATTGCATAACTGAGCAACACTAGTGACTAGCAGCTGCCCGTTATTATCAGCAGACTATTTGCCTCCAGGCATTTGCATCAGTTCCGAAACTTCTAATGATCCGCCGACATCCAGAAACGGGCACTCTTTGGCAATCGCCAATGCCGCATCCATAGTCTGGGCCTGTATCACGGTGTAACCTGACATAGCACAACTGCCACCTTCCCTGACTGATCCATCCGCACTGACAGTCTGAGTATTTTTCAGTGGATTGGCAGGGCTGACAGCAGCATCTCCCAATGCACCTAACCACTGCATGTATTTGGCCATATGCTGCTGGCCTTCCTCTGCACTTGCGGGCTTTTCCCCGCCTAAATAAACAATCACGAACTGCGGCATTTTAATGCTCCTTTTTAAAAATTAGCTTTTTCGGTAAATGGACAGAGGCTATTCAACCTTGGCGATAGCGCTCCGCTGTTATCACGCGACTTCGATACTAGCATTGTTTTATTTAGAAATTACAGGTTATTTTGAGAGTAAAGGATTGAGTTGGAAGTTGGAAGTTGGAAGTTTTGAGTGTAGATATTCGCTTTGAGCTAACATTGTTATTTATTGTGGTGAATGCAAAGCTCTGCTTTAATCACTGCTAAAAGCTGGTTTACAGAAGTGGCCTCCAGGGCTTAGAGATCGAATGCCCTGGAGTTTCTGAATTAGCCCAGTGCCTGTTCAGAAGTGACTAAAGGCACTCTGGGCGAGAGAGCGTGCAATGCAATGTTGTGAATCATCTCATCTGTGGTTGTACAGCAATCAGTAAGAATAGACACTTGGTAGTTTTCTGCAGCCTTGGAAATGGCGGTATGGGTCACACAGTTTTGCGTCATCATGCCGCATATTAATAACTCTTGACTACCCAGTGACTCCAGTAGTTGCTGCAAGTTGGTGTTCTCAAAGGCGTCTGCGAAAGTTTTAACCACTATAGGCGCATCGCCAGCTACGGCGATTACATCCTGATGGATGTTGACACCCTCAGTCCCGGCATTAAAAAAAGGGGCAATACCCATTGTTTCGTCAGCGACATGTTGTATATGAATCACCGCTATATTCTGCTCAATTGCCTTGCTAATAGCCACTTGGACATTACTCAGTGTCTGCTGGGTATTCCACAGAGGGAAGCTCCCGCCGAAAAAATAATCATTCTGCATGTCTATTACTAATAGTGCTTTGTGTTTCATCTTCTATCCACTTAGTCGATTTGATTGAGTCACTATTATGGCGGCTACCTTCTTAGACTTTTAGTGTCATTAATGACATTATTGGGTTCAAAACTGACTAAGGGTAAACTTGCATGTCAATTAATATAGCGATACTCGACTACCCGCAGAGCCTAAAATCAGCGCTTCATGGTCTGTTTGAAATTTTCACCATGGCCAACCAAGTAGCGGCTGAGCAACATCTTAGTTACCGTTTTAATCCGCAGATAATTGATGCTGGTAACGCCGACTTCCCAGTGGCGAAGAACTTTGATCTGCTGTTACTCCCCCCCAGTAATGATGGCGACTATTACCTTGCCCCCTCGGCACATCTACTGGATTGGCTACGACTGCAACACAGTGCTGGCGCAGTTCTGGGTGCGGCTTGTGCGGGCACATTTATATTAGCCGCCAGTGGTTTGTTAAAGGGGAAATCTGCCACCACACATTGGGGCCTGGAAGCTATATTTAGGCAACAGTACCCTCTGGTACATTTGTCGATCGACAAAATTGTAATTAACAGTGGTGACCTGATTACCGCCGGAGGCATGCTGTCGTGGCTAGACTTAGCGCTAGAGATTGTCGCACAATTTTCACAGCCTAGTGTTATGCGTCAACTGGGAAAGATTTTAGTGGTCGATACCGGGTTGCGTGAACAGCGTTTCTATCAACAATTCAACCCTATTTTTAACCACGGTGATCAGGCCATTCTTAATATCCAGCAGCATTTGCCGACCTGTCTAGAGCATAAAATATCAGTATCTGAGCTCGCCCGGCACAGCTGCCTTACTGATCGTACTTTCCTCAGGCGGTTCGTCCAGGCGACAACGTTGAAGCCTGTGCAGTACATTCATAGGCTGCGCATTCAAAGAGCCTGCGATTTATTGGAGACGACCCGGCATCCCTTTGATTGGGTGGCTAATCAGGTAGGTTTTGAAGACCCGGGAGCTTGCAGAAAAATATTTGTGCGAATTATGGGTTTAACCCCGTCTGAGTTCAGAAAACGCTTTAAATAAAGAAAAGTAAAGTTCTGATATCTTTGAATTATTTATGCCAGTAATCATCGGTTTGTCCGTCAGCATCGAGATCATTTTTTTGCTGCTGAATTTCTTGTTTAACGCGCTGCATTTCCTGGAAGTCTTCTTCAGCGACTACATGAATAAAATAGATACAGGCAGAGCCGATTGTTAACAAGGCCGTTGGGAATCCTAACACATAGTATCCAGCAAAAAACATTAGCATGCCGAAAATGAAAATCAACAGCAAAATAACCAAAGCTATTGATCTGGATTTTTTGCTCTTTGGTACTTCATCCATAAGTTTCAATGCTAACATCCGTCTCTGTCTTTCATTATTTTGCAGTTATTCAGCAATGTTTCGCTATTGGTTGTTATCTTCGAGTCAAGGCAGTGAAATCAAATACTGATCGCCACTTGGTTGCATCACTGCCGGTTGTTTTAAGTTTAGTTGTTTAACGGTATAGCCATTAAAAGTATAGTTATACGTTTTGATTGATCTGCCTGAATAGTCATAACTTGTCTCACATTGAGGATCCCAGAACCCTCCCAGCCATTTGCCATTTTTACTCCAGTGCTTGAGCAAAGATTCCTGTTTAGGTTTGTGCTGTAACGGACAGTGCCTTGGATTGCTAGTGGCCCAAAAAACATAAGCATTAAGATCGCTGTTAAACGTATTTACATCCGTTTCCCAGACATGCTCAGTGAGCCTTTTTATCGAAGTTGCCTGTTGTCGGCTAGGTTTTAGCATTATAAGTAGCTCGCCTTTAACCTTTAACATAACCACTTTTCCAGACTGTAATTGCGGAACAAAAACTAAAACTTTCTCACGGCTGGAGAGGTTAGGAAAAAGTGCTAAAGCGTACCAAGATAAATAAATGCTACTAAGTAGAACTGTAGACCATAAAAGTACAATTTTCAGCCCGAACGGCTTCATGAGTTAAAGATATTCGCAAGACGAATAGATATATGATTTTGCAAGCAAATACTGATTGGACTAAATGCAGGGAAGTGGAATAGATTATTGGGCTGGCGACTAACTTTATTCATCGGTGTTGCTGATAGCTCTTAAGTTATAAGATTGGATGCTCCGCTGTTCACGTCTCTAAAATAGCAACCAGCATGCTTGCAGCTAATACGTTTTGCATCTGCGATACCCAAGCCTGATGATAGCTTGCAGCTCAAGGGCATCCGCAATCTATTCACATGTTTCACAGTCAGTATGAGTATCCCATTGTTTAATCCGAGGAGGTTTTAAGACGGGCTTTCCCCGGCTCAGCGGCCCCTTCTTCCTCCGCCTGGGTAAAGACAATGATCATGGAAGGCACGCTTTGAGACACACCGAATTTGTATGCGCTGATGGGGTAGCCCAGAACTTGTTCCATCGCCGATTTAATCCGCATTGCCTGGGCAAAATCTTCACGGTTAAAAAAGAAGTGAGTGGGTGAATATCGTGTAGCCTCAGAGTTTTCTAGCTTAGATGCAGTCAAAGTTTTAACCAGATACCCTTGTTGGTTAAAATATTCAGTTAAGGCAAAGGCACTGTTTTTTCGGCTGGGAAAATAGTAAATATTGATCTGATAAGGATTAATAGTATTCCCAGAGGTAACATAGGACTCAGCGCCACCCCCTTTAAGTTTGATCATAAAATCAATGTTAGTGGCTAGGAATACAAAACCGACTAAAATACACGACCAAATGATCAGAGAAAGTTTTTTAGGTAGTCTAAATTTTGTTTTTGCCATCTGCTGCAACCTGGGATTAAGTCCCGCTGAGTAAAGCCTGCGAGTTTGAGCCTTAGTACTTAATAATAAACCCAATTTGCAACTTTGCAACTTTGTCAGTGACTAGGGACAAAAGATCGACGTTCTCGCGTATACAGTCTTCCTTAACTACTCACCAGAAATACTGATTCTAACTGCAAATAGGCAGATTCATAATTGGCTATCATCGACTTGCACGGATCCCACCCGGCTAAAATCAGCTACATTGATTGGCTTAAAGGAAGTGGCCGTTTCATGCCAAGATTTCCTGATCAGCGTGTATGGCCAACTTCAATTGGCTAGCATCGACACTTAGTGCAGTTAACGCCCTGGAGGCGATCCCGTATTCCATTGAGGCAATCACTTCAATCACATGTTACCGGTAAGTGCTGTTTTTATGCAAAGCGTATAACTGCTGCATTAGCGCCTGCCCTGATGGTTGTGTAACATACAGTTTGTCGTTGCTAGGTACTGTTTAAACAGGGTCTAAGATCAATTTTACACTCTGCTGACTAATACCAATACTGGCTAATGCCTCTCATCGCTGTCTGTAAACAGCCACTTAATTGACGATTCCAACAGCTTTGCACCATGTCCCAATTTGTGACCTTGAGTACCAAACTCAAATTGATGTTCATAACCTTTAAAAGCCAGAGCCGACTGCATTTGCTTATTACCCAGTGCCCAGTCACCGTAGCGGGTATTTAAATCTTGTTCGCCACTTTGAAAAAACATCTTAATAGGCTTGGCCGCTTGATTGCGAATCAGATAAGGGTATTTACCACCACCGCGAATATCGACAAAGCTGCCGCAGTGGCTAAGCACTTTACCAAACAAGTCAGAGCGGTACCAAGCCATCGTCCAAGCGCAAATCCCCCCTGAACTAAAGCCTACAGTAGCTCTGTTACTCGGATTCAGGCTGATGTTGAGCCCCTCTAGTGCTTGTGGTAACAGCTCGTTGACGATAAATCGAGTATATTGATCGCTGAGTGTATCGTACTCAAAACTGCGCTGTGAATCGGGATGATGCTCCGCTTTAATCGGCGATTCAACGATTCCTGGGTTCACAAACACACAGACAGTCGCCGGGATATTCCCCTGCTCTATCAGCCGATCAATAACTTCAGGCAGGCGCATTGGCCTCTCATCATCTAAGTACCAAAATCCATCTTGGATCACCATTAAATTGGCAGGCGTTTCAGGGTCGTATTGGTTTGGGACATACAACCAGTAATCTCTGGTTGTGCCCGTGTATATGTCACTGTGAAATGTATTTTTAGTCAGTACACCTGTATGCATCGTTATTACTGCTCCACTATTATTTTACACATTACTCGAATGCCTGAGCTAGCCCTGCCGCTTATTCTGATGTTGCTTATATTCATCAGTTGAACTGTACTTTTACCATTCACGCCACTGCTCAGTTATATCTTCTTCAATTTTGTGACCCGCGTTTTGCATGACTA
>MAAC01012113.1_pt1 | contig 19023 bp, 15 predicted proteins | sample 1115981 | NCBI WGS metagenome assembly MAAC01 (sample SAMN04961126, study PRJNA320927) | seawater metagenome | isolation source: sample BD02T64 sea water enriched with oil for 64 days | place: USA:Gulf of Mexico | collected 2013-07-27
ACTAACGGGCACACTGTTCTCTAAAATTGTATTTTCGTCGTACAGAATATTAGCCAATAAACCACCTTCCCCCATTAACGAATCAAAGCCCTCAAACTCTTCAATATCTTCTTTTACAGAACTATCGAGTTCTTCATCTTCTGAGTCAGAATCATCTTCAGCCCAAGCAGTTAAAGTGGTAACAACATTAAATTGAGTTTGAATCATACCCGATTCAATCAACTTAGGCGTACCTGCCCTATCCCATGCTTTTACGTCACATTGTTTAAAGCGTTCTTCATCAAATAAGCCTTTATCACCTAAATTGTTATCACATAGGTCAATAAATTGAGATTTAAAATTATCAAGTTGATATTCAATGCAAGAATCGGCTAATGTGCTGAGTAAAAAGCTATTAATTGAACTCGGTAAAGCCGAAAATACAGCTAGCCATCGAGTGACATGTGCATTTAAGACGAATTCATCAATAATACCCGCTTCGTACTGAGCAAAAACCGCTTCTATAGCAGATGCTTTGCAATACATAGCTTGATGACCATCAACAATATAATTACACAATGCTTGTGTATTACCATCGACCACATTATAAAATAAGGTCGGCGTTAATTCAGTAAGCGCATCGCCAAATATCGCTTCAAGTGGAGATAAAAACGTATCGCTACGTGCAAATAACTGCAAACACTTTTCTAACGCTGGAGAATATTTTAATTCCGCTAATAATAACGTACCAAAAAATAAAGTAGTCTGCTGATCTTCGGTTAACGAGGCATCATCTGCGATAAATTGATCTATCAGCCGTTCTAATTCAGGATAAAATTCCGACCAATTTGCTTTAACCACTTCGAGACCTGTAATAGGTAATTCGTTGTCTTGTGCATCACCTATTGCCAATAAAGCTTGTTGTAAATTCATATGAATTCCGTGATAAATAATAAATTATGAGTACATCTGCCGCATATTATATAGTAAAGGTGTTGTTCCCGTTACCATTCAAAGTATCAAATTCAATCAAAAAAAAACCGCGACTCATTAACGTTGCGGTTTTCTTAATATGGCGAGCAGAATGAGCACTCTTTCTTATTTTTTGTTTAAAGCAATGAATCGATCTATTTCAGCTTCAACCATAGCCAATGGCAATGCGCCATTACTCAATAAAGCATCATGAAATTCACGTAAATCAAATTGTTCCCCTAATGCTTTTTCAGCTTTTTTTCTTAACTTCCAAATATGTAATTCACCCAATTTATATGAAAGTGCCTGACCAGGCCATGATATATAACGGTCGACTTCAGCTCTAACGTTCGCTGGTGATAACGAGGTATTACTTGATAAAAAATCGATCCCTTGTTGTCGACTCCATTTCATTGCATGTATTCCTGTATCGATAACTAAACGACAAGCGCGCCACATTTCATAGCTTAATCGGCCAAAATCATCATAAGGTGTATCGTATAATCCCATTTCAACACCTAACTTCTCAGAATATAATCCCCAACCTTCACCGTAGGCACTAAAATATAAGCCTAAACGGAATTTAGGCACATTTTGTAATTCACTTGATATAGCAGATTGGTGATGATGTCCAGGTACTGATTCATGTAATGTTAACGCGGTAAGTTCATACAATGGCCGTTGGTCTAATTGATAGGTATTTAGCCAATAAGCACCACCACGTGTGCCACCAACAACGGCTGAATTATAGGAAGCGGTAGTATAATTAGGGGCTATTTCTTTCGGAACAGCAACAATACCATATGGTAGACGAGGTAACGTTTTAAAAAATTCAGGCATAATATAGTCAATGCGTTTAGCAATATATGATGCTTCTTTTAGCAAGTCTTTCGGTGTTTTCGCGTAAAACTGAGGGTCTGTTCGCAGGTATTGTGTAAATTCTTCAAATGATCCTTCAAACTTTGTCTCTTTTATTATTTCAAGCATTTCTGCTCGGATCCGTTTTACTTCACTCAGTCCCGTTTGGTGTATTTCTTTAGCCGTGATATTAGGTAATGTCGTATATTTTTTAATTTGAGAAGCATAATAAGCTTTGCCGTTATTCATTTGTTCTGCGCCAAGCGTTATTGTCGCTGCCTGTAAATATTCACCGCCGAAAAACTCGGCAAATGTTCTAAAAGCAGGTATTGCGGATTGTGATATGGCTTGCTTGGCAGACTCTCTAACTTGTTCTTGCTCTTTGTCTGATATCTTAGTGCTCATTTTCAAAAAAGGTTTGTAAAGGCTACTATCCGTTGGCTTATCATATATCTGTGCTTGTACCGTAGGAAGAATACCTTCAACAACAATTTTTGGCAGGGTAAAATTGGTATTAATACCTTCACGCATGTTGGTTATGTTTTCATTAAAATAGCGCGGTATCTCGTTAATTCTTCCGATGTAATCGTTATAATCTTTCGCTGTATTCATCGGCAAACCATTACCCATATTTAATACTTGCAGAAAAAAACTATAAAAAGTATTGAGTGGAATACGTGATAAATTAAGTTGGTAACTTTCTATAGAGCCTTCAATCACCCACTTAAATAGTTGGTGATTTATTCGGTTGGAGTCAGACAATTGCACAGGATCAATTTTTACTAATTGACTCAGTAATTTTGTCTCCACGGCAAGTCGCCTATCATTATCAGTTTTTGATACTCGGTTGAGTAAATGATTATATTTAGCAATACCTTCTGATGTTGCTGATAAAGGGCTTTCTTTCATCGAATAATCCCAGTGCTGTGTGATCAGCTGTTCTAGTTTTTGATTCGAGTTTAGTGATACTTTATCGTCAGCCGTAAGATTTTTCGCAAAGATAAATATTGATAAAACAAGACAAAAATCTCGGATATTTTTTAACTTTTTATTATTCTTTTTTATCATTATTCATTCTCGTTTCTGTTTTATATTGCTTTGCTCATTCGCTATTTGCTTAATTCCCTAGCTTTTTAAAGTCAGCATCAAGTGAAGAGTAGTATTTTTCGGTATAGCAACGTTAGATAGCGTAAATCTTATAACGAATTTATTAAAAGTTGAACAGAACTAGCGGCTTTATTTGGAAATAACTAAAAAGAGAAAGTACAGAAAATAATACAGGACTTGAATGTGGAAATGAGATAGCCATTTGAACCCTATATAGAAGATTTAAAGTTTATTTTAAATTTTGGACTTATTCGCTATTTTGCTATTATAGCTGCTTTCCGTTCGCTATAAGGCAGCAGCTCTGCGTGGCAGTTTTTAAACTTAGAGATTATCAGCAAGAAGCCGTTTCTTCGGTGCTCAAACACTTTCGAAAAACCAACGAATCTGCCGTGATTGTTTTACCTACAGGGTCAGGTAAAAGTCTGGTGATTGCCGAGCTTGCTCGCTTGGCAAAGCGAAAAATACTGGTACTCACCCATGTGAAAGAGTTAGTCGAGCAAAATCATCAAAAATATGAAACCTATGGTGTTACCGCCGGTATTTATTCTGCCGGATTAAAACTGAAAGAAACTCAGCACCAAGTCACGTTCGCCAGCATACAATCGGCAGCCCGCAATCTAGATGATTTCGATGAGCCCTACTCCTTAATTATTATTGACGAATGTCATAGAGTTAATTCAGCTAGCCCTGACTTGTCTAATGAAAAACCTAAAGATAACACTAAGGACAAAGTGTCCAATAGTAATCAGTATCAGCAAATCATTGAGAAGTTGACGCAAGTTAATCCCGAGATAAAATTATTAGGTTTAACCGCAACCCCTTATCGTTTAGGCATGGGCTGGATTTATAAAAAGCATTATCGAGGTTTCATCCGAAGTGAAGAAAAGCGGCCTTTTGAGCACTGTATTTATGAACTACCACTACGTTATTTAATTAAACGTGAATATTTAACCGAGCCTAATTTAGTCGATGCCACTATAGAACACTATGATTTTAGTAACCTGCGTTCAAACGCTTCTGGTGAATATAGTCCTACGGATATGAATCATCTATTAAATAAACATCCAAGGGTGACTCAAGGCATTATTGAGCAGGTCATTGAGTTAGGTGAGGAGCGCCAAGGTATTATGATATTTGCCGCTACAGTTGAGCATGCGAAGGAAGTCTTTAGTTATTTGCCCACCAAATTAAGTGCGTTAATTACTGGTGCTACCGACAACACTGAACGCGATAAGTTAATTAAGGCATTCAAGCGTAAAGAAATTAAATACCTGGTTAATGTTTCTGTATTAACCACTGGCTTTGATGCACCCCATGTCGATATGATTGCAATATTACGTCCAACGCAATCAGTTAGTCTCTATCAGCAAATCATCGGTCGTGGTCTGCGTTTGAGTGATAACAAAAAAGATTGCTTGGTGATTGACTATACCGGCAATGATTTTGACCTATATCATCCTGAAGTCGGTGAGAAAAAGCCGAATAGTAAAAGCCAGCCGGTTCAAGTTGTTTGCCCAAGTTGTGAATTTCCCAATGTATTTTGGGGCATTTGTGACGATGACGGTTATTTAGTGGAACACTACGGCCGACGATGCAAAGGCCTCGTCAATACTGGCAGTGAAGAACAAGCATACCTAGTAGAAAGCCAGAGGCAATGTGACTATCGTTTTGTATTTAAAGAGTGTCCTCACTGCGGTGGTGAAAATGACATAGCTGCTCGTAACTGTTTACAGTGCCTTGAAGTATTGGTTGATCCCGATGATATGTTAAAAAAAGCACTGAAACTTAAAGATTCAAAAATTATTCGCTGCGCAGGTCTTAATTTAACGAAAGTTAGTGATAAAGGAGCTGATAAGTTAAAAATCACTTACCATGATGAGGAAAGCACTGAGCTTAATGAATCTTTTGACTTCGCTAAGCCTAATCAGGTTAAAGCGTTCAATGATATCTTTTCTAAACGCCTTAGCGCTAAAATCAGTGTTCAACTTGGTTCAACTGAGTCGTTTGAAGTGACTAATCTAGAGCAAGCATTAAAGCTAGCTAACCTATTGCCTTGCCCAGATTTTGTCATTGCCAGAAAACAAAAATACTACTGGCGTATTAAAGACAGACTTTTTGACTATCAAGGTAAATACCGAAAAGCCAATGAGCTTAAATAAACTCAATAACTAAATAAAAATAATGATTAGCTTAATATTTAAACTTGCTGAGGAACAAAGATGAACGCACAAACTTACCCAGAATACTTTAATAGTATTTCAACAATATGTGCCCTAATGAGTTTATTGAAAAATCAATCAAAAAAGAGGAAGTTAGTGGGACAAACTAGAAGTTACTTAATGCGGTTTCAGAAGCAAAAATGGGTAGCTCTATTGAGGTGCCCATTTAACTGTCAATGTAGCGGTGAGTGAGAGATTTGGACTCTATAAACAGTAACTATGCTACAAATCCCGTTTTTGTTACATGGATGCCAAATAGCAAAAAGCCCGTTAATCTGTCGATTAACGGGCTAATCTAAATGTGGCGGTGAGATAGAGATTTGAACTCTAGAAGGGCTACAAACCCTTGCCGGTTTTCAAGACCGGTGCTTTCGACCACTCAGCCATCTCACCAAATATCTATAGCGAAAAGAGTACTCGCTAAAAGACGGGCGAATAATAAATACAGCGGCGTTATTTGTAAAGAATTAATTGAATAAAATAGCAAATAATTTGAAGTAAGTGTGTTAATTGTTCAATTAGTATCAAAACTAAATTATTATTTGATAAAATCTAGGTGTTCTTGGTAACAGTCACCTAAAACAGGCACTTTTTGTTGTCGGCCTTGTATCGCATGATAAATAGCATAAAGCCATACCAAAAATACAGCAATATTCATTAACCAACCAATTAATGGTACTAAAGCCAATAATGCTCCAGTAATAATAAGACCAAGAGATTGTCGTAGATGAAAGGTTGTAAAACTGGATTTATGCTTATCGTAAAGCACAATGGCAACTAACCAACCGAACAAAGTTATATAACCCAAAATAGCGACTATTTTATCCACACCGTATGAGTCCTTATTCATTAATGACTCATTATAATCACTAGATTTTGGTATCGTTTGTAGTTTTGGCTTATCCGTTGAATGGTACTCCATAAATTGATACTCCATCGTTATAACGTCAACCGACTGATACCAATCTCACTAAGTATGTCATCATTTCTACTTGTTAAAACCAGCAACTACTTCGTTATTTATTTAATAATTAACGCTGCATGGATGCAGCTTATTAGACAATGCAGGAGCATATTGTCCTGAACAACTAGTTATTAAAATAAATGCCTTGTATTTGGCTGTTTTTCCTACGTATAAAATAAGTCACCTAATTAATGAAACTGGTATTATCTTTACAATGTAGGCTGAATATTGTTATTCAACAAGCTTTTGGTTATGACAAAAAAGAATATAGTGCTTAATCTATTCAAATATATACATAATTATTTATCTACACTAATTTAAGCTAGCTTTTATACGTTTATATTGCTTTTTAAGACGATTTAGCTGTAACTCACGCTCAGTATCACTTAGTTTTCGGTAATTTAGTTGTTCAAAAGTAACGGTAAAATCAAGAAATTCTGTTGATATTTCCGGTAATTGTGCAGTGACTAAGGTAGAGAAATCCATTGCTGTCATGTTGGCAGGTTTAGGCAACCCATTTACCGCTAAAACTTTTAAAGTCTTTTGGTATAATAAAAACCATGGCTTGATATCTTTTCGTTTAAATACTGTTAAATTAATTCTATAAAATAAAGAAACTAACGCCATAGCAAAAATAAACACAATGGCAACCATAGCGGCCGTTTTCCATGGCATATGCTTTCCAAACCAACGTTTAAGAAGGTCGTATTGTTGTTTACTTGAATACCCCAACACCCAACGTGTCCATTGATAATCCAGTGCGTCAAGTTGTAATCTTAAAGTGTTGAGCCAAGCAATATTTTTAAATTGATACAAACCAATAAAGTCATTATTTAATGAATATTGTTGTGTAAATAAGGTATTTGACCAACCACTTTCAACCCGTTGAGGATCAACAGCCGCCGTTGGGTCAACCTTTTTCCAACCAATATCTTGTAACCAAATTTCTGACCATGCATGCGCATCATATTGATAAATACTTAAATGCCCGCCCTGCTGATTACTTTGCTGTGAATTATCTTTCGCATTTACATTGTTGTATTCGCCACCTAAATAGCCTGTAACAACTCGTGCAGGAATTCCAGCAGCCCTCATTAAATAAGTAAAACTGCTAGCATAATGTTCACAAAACCCTGCCTTAGTATCAAAATAGAATTGATCTAAGCTATTATTGAGAAGTTTTGGTGCTTGTAAGGTATAAAAGTAGTTACTTTCTCTAAAAGTGTTTAGTACTGCTTGTGCTCTATCAATTGGATTAACATATTGCTTTTTTAGTTGAGCGGCTAACTTTTCTAATCTTGGGTTACTGCCCTTAATAATAGATAAATTACGTAACTTATCATATTCATTTATTTTTAAATCTAATGGCGATTGTAAATAGCTTTTCACTTGATAACGAGTTATCTGGCTTAATACATTATTGCTTTTAATGGTGTAATCACGCATTAACTTTGTTCTTGCATCATTACTTGTTGCTACTGCCAATCCAAATAGCCAAGATTGATAGCTTGGCTCTACAGTCACATCATAAACAACACTCTTACCTGAGATTATCGGCTCGAATATAACATTTGTTGATGGATTATATGATGATGATTTTCCCTGTACGTTTTTTGTTCTAGTCCACTTTCTGCCATCAAAATTTTCTAATGTCATGGCACGCCAATATAAAGTTGAATAACTGGGGATTTTCTTCCCTTTAAAGTCAACACGAAACGCTAGCTCACTAGATAACGCTAAAGAGGCAATATCACCGGGACTTACTTCATCTGATAGCCCTGTTTTTGCTGAGCTAGCAATAGGCACTTGCCAAAACGGTGATAAGCGGGGAAAAACAATAAATAAAGTAACAGCCAGTAACGTACTTTGTAATAATAATATGCAAACGGTTTTACCTGCTGACAATAATGTTTTAGATGGCGAAAACATACAATGTAAAACAGTCAAGTTGACCATTAAAATAACAATAATTACTAAAGAGAACGCTAATGTTTGCTTAAAAATAAGTGCTGACGCTAACAGAAATAAACCGAGTAATAATAGTTGATAAAAGTCTTTTCTTTGCTTAATTTCAAAGGCTTTTAATGTATAAGCAAAAGTAAGTAAATGCAGCATACTCGCCAAAACTCCTAAGCTTTTAGTAGAGATTGCGATGGCAATACAGCCACTAATCGCTATTAACATTAATAGCGCAGGAGGCATCGACATTTTTTGCTTGGTTGTATGGTTTGCTTTAGTATAATTGTTACTGTTGTTAGCCCTATTATTAAGCGATAGCCCTTGCCAGCATAAACATAATACTATTATTGCGATCATCCACGAGCTGATCTCTAGCACCAAAGTTGACAGGTTTAATAATTGGCAACACCATAATAACCAAGCATTCGAAGTGGTTAAAGAAAATGCTTTAACCTGCTTGCTAAGTGGCTTTCTTGAATTCATCATCATAGAGTAAACCGTTCAACATTGGCTAATGCTATTAAACAGCTCTCTTGGTGTTCATATCCGATGTTTGGCTCTATTTTAACTACAGCGCTACTTTTAGTGCTAAAAGGTAAATCAAGAATTAGACCAAAAGCCTGGTTATTATTACTGTATTCAATGATTAAGAAACACATAAATTGAAGCTTTATTTCAAGATCTGAACTTGGCATATTACTTAACTTTAGCCAGAATAAATTCCCCTGATGTGCTTGGTGATTTTTGCTAAACTTTCCCTGCCCACGGGCAAACTGTTTCCAGGCAATTCGCGATTGCGACTCTCCAAGCACATAATTTTTTAACTCCGAATAATCATCTCCCCCTGAAATTGCTTGCACAGAAGCGCCATTATCTTTATCTCCTTCGCCAAGCCCTGTTAAGTACTTTTGATTATCAGCTAACCTTTTAGGCTCTGGATAAACAATTGCTTGATGAGAAAAATCTAACAATGACCAAGTAATAAAAAGACCTAAAGAGTACTCACTAAAAACTTTAACTCTGCCTAGCGTATTAATCCCCCGCTGTTTTGCATGCCAAGGGAGTAAAACCTCTATAGTTTGTGTGCTACATTCCGCTAGCTTTACTACTTTTAAAAACTGCTGTGGCTGAGAAAACTGAAAGTTAATATCAAAATGGGATTTATGACCCGTAATTGCGATAGGGAAATTAATAACCTGCTTAGCAAAGCCACTTTGCTTAGCTTTTGATGAAAAGATTAACTGAGAAAAATTATAAAAACTGTGCATCATTACCGTGATGAAAAGGCTAGCTAATAAATAGCTTAACAACAAAATGATATTATTTTGATAATTAGTACCTAGCAGAAACAGTAAAACAACAAATAATAAATAAGCAAAACCAAAGCGTGTAGGCAGTATAAAAATATTACGATTTGACAGCTTGTGTTGAAAATGACTTGGCACTCGACGACTAAGCCAGCGATCAAAACGTTTGTTGATAACTTTTTTAATGACTTGTTTAATTTCGCTAAAAATATTCATGGTGCTAAAAATGAGTGTTAAACGTTCAAAGGGTTTAATACATTAACAACGTCTAAAATACGTTCGCTAATACTATTAGATGAATGTTGCTGATCAGTTATATTTATCTCTAGTCTGTGTTCACATACTGAGTGAAATACCGCTTTAATATCATCAGGTAACAAGTAATCTCTATTATCAATAAAGGCCCAAGCCCTCGCTGCAGCAAGTAGTGCCTTACCCGCACGAGGAGATAAGGGCTTACACGCTATTGCATCTTCTATTTCTGTCATATTTTGTCCTCGGCTAACACGACAAAGCGCTATGATGTACTCAATAATGCTTTCTGATGCATGAACTTGTTGAATTATATTTTGCATGGACTTTAACGTTTCAACACAAATAATATCGGGTATTGCCGCGGTTCCTGTGACAGAGGCATTGTTAGAAAGAAGAATGTTTTTTTCAGCGTCAATATCTGGAAAGCCTAAAGATATTCTCATCATAAATCGATCAAGCTGCGATTCGGGTAATGGATAAGTTCCCGCATTAAACAAAGGGTTTTGTGTCGCAATAACAAAGAATGGCCTTGGCAATATATGCGTAATACCGTCAATACTTACCTGATTTTCAGCCATCGCTTCAAGTAAAGCGCTTTGAGTTTTAGGACTAGCACGATTAATTTCATCTGCCAGTACTACTTGATTAAATATAGGCCCTTTATGAAGTTCAAACTGCTTAGTTTCACTATTAAATATAGATATTCCAATTACATCTGAAGGAAGTAAATCACTGGTAAACTGAGTACGCTGATAACTTAGGCTTAAGGTTTTAGCTAACGTTTGCGCTAGTGTTGTTTTCCCCATACCAGGCAAGTCTTCTATTAACAAATGGCCTTGAGCAAGTAAACAAGCAAGTGCTAAACGGCACTCATGAGGCTTACCTATAACGACAGACTCAATTTGACTTAAAATAGTAAGAAGTGTTTTTTGCATAAAAAAAGCCTACCAAAATATATTTATTTAAGTAGGCTTTTTAACATGATTAAGTGGCTTTTAATAGCCAAAGCAACTTTATATTATTAAGCAGTTCTTCTTGCTGTTACCGCATCCGACAACTGAGCTAATAAAGTTTCAGTATCTTCCCAGCCAATACAAGCATCGGTAATACTTTGACCATAAACTTCTGCTTTACCGTTAATTAGCTTTTGATTTCCTTCAACTAAGTTACTTTCAACCATAACACCAAAGATATTTTGATTACCTTGGCTAATTTGCTTACTAACGTCAGTAGACACTATCATTTGATTTTCAAACTTTTTACTTGAGTTAGCATGACTAAAATCAATCATGATTTTAGTGTTCAAATCACTCGCTTCTAGCTGTTGCGTCACGTCTTTTACACTATCTTGATCAAAGTTAGTTGTTTTGCCGCCACGTAAAATTATATGGCAATCACTATTACCTGTCGTTTCAACAATCGCAGCATGACCAAACTTTGTTACAGATAAGAAATGATGTGAAGCTGCAGCTGAGCCAATGGCATCGATAGCAATTCTTATCGTGCCGTCAGTACCATTTTTAAAACCAACAGGACAAGATAACCCTGATGCTAACTCTCGGTGAACCTGAGATTCAGTAGTACGTGCGCCAATTGCGCCCCAACACATAAAATCAGCCATATATTGCGGAGTGATCATGTCTAAGAACTCTCCTGCAGTGGGTAGACCCAATTCATTTAACTGTAGTAACAGTTCACGGCCAATACGTAAACCATCATTAAGCTTAAAGCTATTGTCCATATAAGGGTCATTAATGAGCCCTTTCCAGCCAACCGTTGTTCGCGGCTTTTCAAAATAAACGCGCATAACAATTTCTAAATTATCTTTATACTTTTCACGAAGCTTAACTAAACGTTGGCCATACTCAAGTGCCGCTTTAGGGTCATGAATTGAACAAGGTCCAATAATCACCAGTACACGATCATCTTTATCATTAAATATGTTATGAATTGCAGCTCGACCAGAAACAACAGATTTTGTTGCTTGCTCTGACGCTGGAAATCGTTCCAGTAATGCGATAGGAGGTAATAAGTCTTTGATTCTATTGATGCGCACATCGTCAGTTTGATACATAATTTTTCTCTTTTTTCGCCTCATAGTGAGGTTTGCTATAACTATAAATATTTAATACGTCTAGACGCCTAAACAGATATTCTCAAGGTCAATCTATCAGTGTTAAGACGTTAATACTAGTGTATTCAAATGAATAAAGCATAAAACTGCGATATTTGGCCAAGTCACTTCAAGTTGTATTATTCAAGCGTCCTGAAACTCGCATCTTGGGGTGGTTTGGGTATAATTACTGAATAGACAAAACAGGTTAAGGAAAATAAATGATTGATAACACATTGCCCTTACTCGATTTACATCGGCATTTAGATGGCAATATTCGCCCCGCTACTATTTGGCAGTTAGCAGAGCAAAATAACATTACTTTACCAACAGCAACCTTTGAAGAATTTATCCCTCATGTACAAGTACAACACAGTGAAGCCGATTTATTGGCTTTTCTGAAAAAATTAGATTGGGGTGTTGCGGTATTAAAAAAACTCGATGATGTAAAACGAGTCGCTTACGAAAATGTAGAGGATGCTTTTAATGCGGGTTTGCATTACGCTGAGTTACGTTTTTCTCCCTATTACATGGCGATGAATCACCATTTATCAATAACCGATGTAGTTGCTGCGATTATTGATGGCGTGCAAGCCGGGATGAAATCATTCAATATAAAAATTAACTTGATAGGAATTTTAAGCCGTACTTTTGGCATTAAGCAATGTCAGCTTGAGCTAGAGGCACTACTTATCCATAAAGAACAACTTGTCGCCGTTGATTTAGCGGGTGATGAGTACAATTTCTCTGGTGAATTATTTATCGAGCATTTTAAACAAGTACGCAATGCCGGCCTACAAGTATCAGTACACGCAGGAGAAGCTGGTGGCGCAAAAAGTGTCTGGCAGGCAATCACTGAATTAGGTGCAACACGCATTGGTCACGGTGTTGCCACTATTGAAGATGAAAAATTAATGACTTACATGGTCAATAATAATATCGCGATTGAATCATGCTTAACCTCAAATTTTCAAACAGGTACAGTAAAAGACTTAAGCCAACATCCACTTAAAGAATTTCTTAATTTTGGGTTAAAGGCTTGCCTTAATACCGATGATCCGGCTGTTCAAGGTATAGAAATAAAACACGAATTTGCGCTCGCTCAAAAAATATTACACTTTACTGATATCGAAATAAGCCAATTACAAAAAAATGCAGTTGAGGTTAGTTTTTTATCAAGGACTGATAAAACAGCATTATTATCTCGTAATAAGATATCTTAGTTTATGAAAAAACAGGTATAAAATAAAGGAGCAATAACAATGGCAGAAGTTTTATTGGCGTTAGCAACCGGCGCGTTTGTTGGGATTTTATTTTCAGTATTAAAACTCCCATTACCTGCGCCTCCGGTCATATCAGGGATAGCAGGTATAGTAGGAATTTACCTTGGCGGTATCGGCTATCAATTGATAATAGAGCGATTTTTTAGCTAGGTACCTAAAAATTAAACTTAGCAGTTTAATTTACCATGGCTAGTTGATAATATTCATTAACACCAATACTAGTAAGTTAGTGATCAAATATTAATGAGGATAAACTTTCAAGAACACTGGTTTTTAGTTCCAGACAAAACCTAAGTACCTACATCCGTGTAGGCAAAGCGCTTGATTGAGTAATAGCTGGCGTGTCTGATTGAAAGCAACGACGTTATTGGAATATTTAGTCCATTTAGAATGGTCACATATTTATTTGTATTGGTATAACACAGTACCACGTTAGTAAAACACCCTTGATAGCAGTATCTAAAATTGAGCATAATTAGATCAGGTTAGAAACTTACTGACTCATTTAAATCTAAACACAATAGACAAGGGACACTTCATGAGCACACCTCATATTTCAGCCAATGTGGACGATTTTGCCAAAACGGTTTTAATGCCGGGCGACCCACTTAGAGCTAAATTTATCGCTGATAATTTTTTAGATAATGCGAAATGCATCACTAAAGTACGTAATATGTTTGGTTACACTGGTACTTATAAAGGAAAAGAAGTTTCCGTTATGGGTTCTGGTATGGGCATACCCTCAATTTCAATTTATGCTACGGAACTTTATAAAGATTTTGGTGTTGAAAATATTATACGTATCGGCTCATGTGGTGCAGTAAGAGACGATATAAAAATTCGTGATATTATTATTGGTATGGCAGCAAGTACTGACTCAAATGTTAATCGTCAACGTTTTAATCAATGTGACTTTGCCGCAACGGCTGATTTCTCATTACTACATCGCGTAGTTAATACCGCAGAGCGCCTGAACCAAAAAGTGCATGTAGGCAATATTTTTACCGCTGATTTATTTTACACCCCTCAACCTGAAATGTTTGCCATGATGGAAAAGTACGGCATATTAGCTGTAGAAATGGAAGCTGCAGGTTTATATGGTGTTGCTGCAGAGTACGGTAAAAAAGCATTAACCGTATTAACGGTGTCCGATCACATTAAAACCGGAGAACAAACTACAGCAGATGAGCGTGAAAGCACTTTCAAAGATATGATGGAATTAACACTGGAAAGCGTTTTATAAACACGAGTTTTTTTTCTAATTACTATGGACTTTCCATATTTCACTATTGAGTTTATGACGACAATCTCTGAACTCGATTATATATTTGAATAGCGGACTTATCGGTATTTCACGCTAATATAGTATTGGTTAAATTGGCATTGGAGAAACGATGAAACAAGTAATACTGGTAATATTTGTGTTTATCAATTTTTTGCATACCTCTAATGCAAGGGAACCCATAGTTTTTGTAACAAATGACTATGAGCCTTATGTTATTGAAGAAAACAGCGTTGTAAAGGGAATATTTCCCGACATTATTAGAGCAATTTTTCATGAATTAAACATAGAGGTCGAGTTTAGATTCCAGCCATGGAAACGTGGTGAAATGACTGTAAAAAAAGGCGAAGCCTTCGCAACTTTTCCCTATTTGATTACTGAGCAGAGGTCAGAAGATTTTTATTTTTCTGATCCTGTGATCTATTTTTTACCCAAGTTTTTATATAAAAATAAAAAGTTCCCAAGTGGCTTTACATGGGAAAAGTTAAGTGATTTTCAACAATATAGAATTGGAGGTGTCCAAGGCTATTGGTATCAAAACTCTTTCCAGACGGCGGGCCTCAATGTCAACTACGTAACAAGAGACATACAGAATATCAAAATGCTCATGAATGAGCGCATCCACTTTACATTACTCCCTGAATTAGTGGGACAAATATTGATTCAGAAAGTCTACCCTAACCAGGTTTCTGCTTTTTCGTTTGCCAAAAAACCAGAAAGTATTGACACCTTTCGCCTTATGGTTTCCAGAAAGTACCCCAATGTCAAAGAATTAATAGAAAAATTTAATAAAAGGTTAAGAAAAATAAAAAGTAACGGAACCTATCAAAATATTTTTCAAAAATATGAAGTACCTAAAGAATATGAAGCTTATCAATAAGGGGAAAGTCTAGCCCAATAAAACGCGCAAATATAGCCTGAACTCATGCTTTATTCACCAGTTGTTAATAGCTTGCTCGTCACTAAAGTATTTTATTCTATAAAGTTGCCAAGGCTGTTGCTTTTCTCGGCACATACCGAATCGAAATGCTGGAGGAATACCCGGCCAGTGGTAGCGTAAATCACTAAACCAGACACAAACTTTACTTGACGTTTTTTGGTATTGATAAAATACCGGATACTCTGCGAAGTCTCGAAAAGTGGTAAAATTTGTATGCTGCCAAACTAATTTAGCATTTCTTTGTATGGCCTTATCTTTGGGCGTTACCGATTGCTTGTGCCAGTGAAGTTGCGGCGCTAAATAATAACTACTTTGGTAAACATCCAGTCCAAAAAATTCGCTCACCTTAACGGCAATACCATCATTAGCTAATTTTAAATATGCATGATAAATACCTTGCTCTGTCGGTTCGATAACATGCCAGTACAGAGGGGAAAATGGCTGTGGCAAAAGGACTCGCAAAGAGGTACTTTTACTATCCATATTTTCAAGGGAAGGAAGTTGATTGTATGCCTGCTGTTTACATAACAAAACCAGTAATAGATAGCACAAAGGTAATATAAAGGAGTAAATCCGATAAGTGCTATTGCGCAAGACTATAATTAATATCAGTGTGCTCAAAGCCATTAACGTGAAATAGGCATCAATAACAAATAGCAGATCCCAATTCACCCGGTAGTCACTCAATGGTGCGAACCATTGCGTTCCAAAAGTGGTTAAACTGTCAATCAATACATGAGATAAGATTCCGGCCAGACATATTTTGAACAACAATATTGGCGATTGTTGCCAATAAAAAAATTGCATTAAGAGTTTTGACAGTATCCAGGCCCAAAGTGGAGCTAAAAGTATCGAATGCGTCTCAGCTCGGTGCCAATAGGCAACAAACTCCAAGGGATTCCAGAAAAACAATAGGTAATCAATGTCAGGGAATATTGCTGATAATGCACCTATTAGTGCACACTGCTTCCAACCTAATGAAACGCTTGATTGAGTTTGTTTTACTTGCTGAGGCAATTGAGCCACCGAAGCACCGACAAGCATGTGTGTTAAGACATCCACGCTATTAATTTACCAGGTAGTATAGGCGAGAAACCCAGTCTTGTGTTCGCGAGATCTTTCGTATTAGTTGTTTGAGCAAGGTTCGGGTTTTTTTATGACCTTCACTCTGATCTAACAAAAAAAACCGGAAGCTTGCAAGGTAGGCACTAGTTACGGCTATTTCGTCGGCTGTTCTGCATATACCTTTATGTTTACGCCCAGATGCTTCTAAAAACCACTGTACTGTTCGGCTGATGCGAGTAATGCTATGTGCCTGTAGATGAAAATGCCCAAACTCTAATTTATAAGTGAGTATTTCTCGTATCAATTTTTTGTCTGGAGCCAATGTTTGAAACCAGCACATAATGCATTCAAGCAAACGTTCGTCAACCGAGAGAGTAAAGTAACTGTCGGCTGATGTCATGGATAACATGGCTTCATCGGCTCCATCAAAGAATAGTTCAGCTATATCATCTTTTGAACGAAAGTAACACTTGATATCGGTCATAGAACAATTAAGAGAAGTGGCTAGCTCCATAATGCTAAATGACTGCCATGAACGGTGGTGTGCCAGCTCAACAGCCCTCTGGAAGATGATATCTTTATCTATTAATTGCTCAGCCATAACAAAGTTTCAAAAATAAGACTCTTAATATTATAGACCACTTTAGGAGCTGTTGATCTTTGAGATTGTTTTTGCAGTTATTTTTGTTGGACTAACTGTCTGGCTCAATTATCAGTACGAGAAAAGCCACATTTTGATTTGTTTGATATAGAGTGACTATGATACGTACAAATTTTGCTTGTTCTTACACCCCTGACATAGCTCTGAGTTGACTAATTCATTATTTCATTTGGTATTATTAAATTTGTGGCAGGAAATGTTCGACAAACTGGCAGTATTCAGTGCTCAGGTCTAAAATATAAGTAGAAAGGAGAATGATATTACCACTTAGAGTTTGTGAGTGAACATATTAAAAATCAATTCCTTTCGGGGGTCTTGTGTAAGACGTATATCGATACTGTTTCAACGTCTCTACGAGATCGATTCTAGCTGATATAATATATCGGTTAAATAGGAGAAACTGTCATGTACAAGACTATTACAGCAACATATACAGATAAAACAGCTCTTATAAATGTGGCTGATGAACTGATAAATAAGGATGTCCCACGGGAAAATTTTTTCATCGATGAAAAAATTTCACAGGTCAAGGTAATGATGCCAGAGAATACAGAACCTGAAATAATGGATATTCTCAATCGTCATGGACCGACTGAGATTCACTAAACAAGTAACTGTCCCAAGCTGTCATGCAGTGTAGCCTCTGACAGCACAATATTCGTATGACATAGGCACCTAATCCGAACACCTTAATTATGTGTCTATTTCGGTCAGCACGGACATCCTCTTACTCACTTAGATCCTCAACTTTCACTGAGTATGTATCAATAATAGCTTTATAAGACCGCTCTAAATTACGTTGTATTTGTTCGCGTTGCACGTCTTGATAAACCTGTGCTGATACATCGGATAAAGAAGGGAAGCGTCCTTTTTCCATTCGATTAACCATAACCAAGTGAATCCCGTATTTTGATACAAACGGTCCTTGCCAAGTGTCACCAATTGTTTTTAGAGCAAATATTTTGTCAGACATCGTTTGTCCGAAGTGAGAGGCGATAAAATCTGGAGTACGCTCAACATAGTTCACATGATATAGAAACCTTTCTCCATATTGGGCCCCTTGTGAAAAAGGCACGTTATTTTCTTTTAGTTCGCGCAATTTTTCAATAGCAAGTAAAAGTATTTCTTGCTTTGTTCTATTTTCGCGATTTAAAAAAACATGAGTAAAAGTAACAAACGGTTCAATGTAATAATCTTGTTTATTCTTTTCAAAATACTGCTCAAGATTTTCGTTTGTTACTTTTAATATGGTTTCACTATATTCCTTGGTAATAAATTCAAGCTTTTGAATAACACGACCCTTAATTATTGGGTCGTTCTCATCAAGCCTTAGTGCTTGTGCTTCCCGATATAAAGCTTCTTCTCGTACATAGGCATTAATCCAGTCAGCACGTTTGTCTTCAGGCATTTTTTCAAACATTTTAATTAGTTTATCTTGCTCGACAACTTTAGTCTTTTGCTGGATATAGCCAAGTAGTGAGGCTCTATCAACAACAATCTCTTGTGAATCATCACTATCTTGTTGAAAGAAAGTAGTAACAAAAAACAGCAAACCACTGAGCATCAAAAAATACACCAGTGGTTCTTTCAATATGACTTTCATTTATTCTCCGTCATGTTTATTAAATACGCTTTAAAACAAAATAAAATCACACACCTCTCTAATTCGAAGGTGTATACCAAATTGGTGAAGTATAAGCTCGTTCTTGCATCGCCATTACAGCTTTATCTGGCATTTCCACGTTAAAAAACTTCTTATCAAAAGCCGTCCAGCGTGGGGTTGGTATCTCAATCACGCGCACGTAGTAAAACGCTCGCTCAGAACCATCAAAATCAGGGTCTGTCCACACGGTCGCAAGCTCCGCATCACCGATTGTGTTTGTGTATGTGGCGTTCTCAACATCTACTGTTGAGCCGATGGAGCTTGCCTTTGCACCCGGCTTACGCCCATCAGCAAGAGCAACGTCATAGACTTTTTCTTGCGTTTTACCATCAGCATCCAACCAGCCTTTTACAACCTGAACACGGTCAAGATTGGCACCATCAGGATCTTTTGCGG
>MAAC01009784.1_pt1 | contig 19013 bp, 21 predicted proteins | sample 1115981 | NCBI WGS metagenome assembly MAAC01 (sample SAMN04961126, study PRJNA320927) | seawater metagenome | isolation source: sample BD02T64 sea water enriched with oil for 64 days | place: USA:Gulf of Mexico | collected 2013-07-27
CGACAAACACAATGATGTTCTTTTAAACCACAGCAGAGAGTAATTCGATGAAAACAAATTTGGCTTCTTTACTATTATCTTCGACACTGGCCGCCAGCCTACTATTGTCGAGCCAGGTCGCGAGCGCAGAGGTGGATCTCGGGGAAAATAACTGGAGCTGGGGCAAGGATGATGTGCTCGGTGCCGGTAACTTGATGACGGCCAACAGTATTAAAGCGGCCTTGGCCGCCGTTGAAAGCGGCGAGATAATTGAGCTCTCCCACGACGTGGCGGTGGGTGCCCCTTATATTAATCCGATTCAAACGCCCTACGTGATCACCCTGGCACGCACCTCAAAAAACATGGAAAACTTTTTACGCGATAACGCTGGCGCGACCAATAAGGTTGGCTTTTATCTCGAGCGTATTGAAATGACCACCCATGTCAGTACTCACATCGACGCACTGGGTCACGTCACCATTGCCGCAGAACTGTACAACGGTCTTGACCGAGAAGACGCGGCCTCGGATATTGGTCTTAATCATAATGGTATCGACAAGTCGCCGCCTTTTATTGCTAGCGGTATTCTTATTGATGTCGCCGCCTATAAGGGTGTTGAGAATCTTGAGGCGGGTTATGCCATTACTGCTGCGGATTTACAGGGCGCGCTGAAAAAGCAGGGAACGAAAATCCCCAAAGGTGCCATTGTCTTTGTCCACACCGGCTGGGGTAAAAACTTCACAGCCAAGCCCCAGCACTATGCCCATACTGGCCCGGGTATTGGTATAGAGGCCTCAAAGTGGTTGGCCTCGAAGCAGGTTGTCGCTATTGGCGCTGACAATATGGCGCTGGAAGTGACCCCGGGGGAAGACCCCAAGGTGGTATTCCCCGTACACCAGCACCTATTGGTTAAGCAGGGAATCTACATTATCGAAAATGTGAAAAGCGATGAATTGGCTGCGAAAAAACTCTATGAGAGCACGGTGATTATGCTGCCGACTAAATTTAAAGGGGCGACGGGAACGCCGCTAAGAATTATTGCCCTGCACTAAAACAGCTATTGCTGACAGGGCTAAATAGCCTGGCTTGCTATATCGCCGCTCAAATAATTGATGCACACTGTAAAGCTATGCACCGTAAGTTGGGCATAGCTTTTTTAATTTATGGTGCTGATAAACAGGGAATAGTTATGTCGATAATAAAAAATAAAATACTGCGAGTAGTAATAAGTGCCAGCCTGCTTTGGGCTGTTATGGCGATTCCAGCGGCCTGGGCAGCACCCGGCGAATACGATGGTATCGTGGTGTTTGGCGCTAGCTTCAGTGATAGTGGCAATGGCTTTGTTTTGCTATCGAAGCCCGAGCAGTTTGGCCTTGATGAAAGCTGTGAGTTGCCGGTGAGTGCTAATGTGCCGCCCTTTGAAAACGTCGATGAATTTTTTGTTCCAGCGTCTGCCTATGCCATGGGTGGGCATCACTTCACCAATGGTGCGACCTGGGTAGAGGCGCTGACCAAAGGTACGGGCTTATCGGGTTCAGTCAAACCGGCCTTAAGAAATACTGATGGCAATGCCAGGAATTATGCAGTGGGGGGTGCTCGAGCCCTTGAATTTCCCTGCCGCTTTAATCTTTCCGATCAACTACTTACCTATCTGAATGACTTTGCTGAGTCTTCCGCCAATACCTTATTTATTATCGATATGGGGGGCAATGACCTGCGCGATATTATGGTCGGTGCCGTGGCTCCCGACCAGCTTCCGATAATTCTTGGAAATATTGCGGGCACTATTACCACTCTATATCAGCACGGCGCCCGAAACTTCTTACTGGTGAATGTTGCCGATTTTGGTCAGGTGCCCTCCGTGCAAATTCTTGACCAAATCTTGCCTCAGTATAATTTTCCTGCCATTGCCAATCAGTTAGCCAATGGCTTTAATCAGGGTTTATTACAACTGCAGGCAAATTTGAATAATTTTCCCGGCATGGATATCCGCATCTTTGATTTATATTCACTACTTGAATCAATACTTGACGACCCCGCAGCTTATGCTTTGACAGAAACAGCCGTGCCCTGCATTACGCCAGATTCACCGCCTTTTGTTTGTAAGAAAGCCAATGACTATTTGTTTTGGGACGGCTTGCATGTCACCAAAGTGGTTCACAAAGTGATGGCCGAGAAAGCAACAGAAGTATTGATGGCGCCATAGCGGCAGGCTAGCGTTCTATTGCTGTTAGGCAGTTTTCAATAAACACGGGCCTGCGTTTCCATACTGGCTGCGCAGGCCCGATGCGTTCGGCGCTACCTTGATAGCTAGCGATTATTTTATAGAAAGGCTAATCACCAAGGCCTTTGACAGCACCGCTCTGGTGTAAGTCTGCAATTTCTTCGGGTGAATAAGCCCACTCCCTAAGAAGCTCGTCGGTGTGTTCTCCCCGCTGTGCCGGTGGGCGAGAAACCTCACCCGGTGTGGCACTAAAGCGCGGTGCGGGCGCCGGTTGTACCACGCCGTCAACTTCAACAAAGGCCTTGCGCGCTTTACTGTGAGGATTCCCTGGCGCTTCGGCGAAACGTAATACCGGCGCAAAACAAATATCACTTTGTTGCAATAATTCACACCAGGCCTCGCGGCTTTTACTGTGGAAAATGGCGGCGAGTTTGGTTTTTTGTTCGGGCCATCGTTGCGGGTTCATCTGTTCGCCAAACTCCTCCTCACTTAAATTGAGGAGCTGTTTTAGCTCGGCGTAAAACTGTGGCTCGGCTGAGGCGATGGAGATGAATTCGCCATCGGCACATTCGTAAACATCGTAATAATGGCTGGCGCCATTGAGGGGATGGCGTCCCCGGCCCTCTTTAAAATGCCCCTGGGCTAATTGGCCAAAAAAGGCGGTACTTAACAGTGAGGCGCCATCGACCATCGCGGCATCGACCACTTGTCCCGCGCCCGATAATTTGGCTTTGAGAATGGCGCTCACCATGCCGAAGGCGAGCAGCATGCCACCGCCTCCGAAGTCTCCGACCAGGTTTAAAGGCGGTGATGGTGGGCCACCCTGTGTACCAAAGTTAAACAATGCACCTGACAGGGCAATGTAATTAATATCATGGCCGGCAATGGATGACAGGGGCCCTTCTTGTCCCCAGCCCGTCATGCGACCGACGACCAGGGCCGGGTTGCGCGCCAGTAATTGCTCGGGCCCTATGCCGAGGCGCTCGATCACACCGGGACCATGCGCATTAATATATCGATACCCTCTGGGCTTTTTAAATTGAGGCGTATCGAGCGACGACCGCGGGCCAGCAGATCAAAGCGCTCGGCGCGGGGCAGGCCGCCTGCGGCACCCGTTCGGTCGATGCGAATCACCTCTGCGCCCATATCGGCCAGCATCATGGCGCAGAAGGGGCCGGGGCCTATGCCCTGAAGTTCAATAATGCGTAAGCCTTCCAGTGGTCCCATTATCATCTCTCTGTTTCTGTTGGTTATTAGCCGTCTGTTTTGTCAGTGACCCGATTTTTTTAAGTGTTAGCCGCGGCATCTTTCATGCGTTGTAACTCTTCCCAGCCCAGATAGCTGGTGAGGCCATCGTCGTTATAAAACACAATGTGGCCGTCACTGATAAAGAGGTATTCGCTATCTTCCAGGGCAGTGGTGGCGTCATGTAGCACGCCATTGGGTTCGTAATCATAATCACCGGCTTCCAGTGTGCCACCTCTGACCTGTAGTTTGCCCTTTAGAATGTAGGTGTGGGCGGCGGCGAGATGTTTGTGGGCCGGCGCGACATAGCCTTTTTTCCAGCGAAACAGGGCGGCCCAGCGGCCAGACTCTGGGCCGGTCCAGAGCACTTTAATCCAGGCCTTGCCGGGTTCTGATTCGACCCAGGGATCATTTTCGCGAACGATAATATCGGCGAGCTGGTCGTTGATGGGGCTAATATCTTGTAGTGCCATGAGTATCTCCGGGGTTTTTATAATTATGTGGTTTCAGTATTTAAGCCGTAGCGGGTTAATAAGCGGCTAGATAGCTATTTGTGGTTTGATGCCTGTGCTGGTTGTCATCGTGCGCTGGCGAGCACTGCTGCTACGGCATCTTCTACCACGGTACCTTTATAAAAATCTGCGTTCATCCCCCCGTGCAGGGTTGCCGCATTGGTGAAGGTAAAGGCGCGGAAGTCATCGGCGGACAGCAGGCCATTTTCTACCAGCTCATAGGCTTCGCCCAGGACCGTCGACATATCGGGCACATCCCAGTGGCCGATGTCCGAGCCGAACATGGCTTTCAGGGTGACTTGCAGGGGGTTGAGTCTGCGGTCGAAAGCGAGTGCCGTTTGTGGATCGTCGGCCTCACAGCCGAAGTAGAAGTTTGGCTGAAATTGATCGCGAATATCTTCAATGCACTCGAAACCACAGGCGGCAAACTCATCGAGCATGGCCGGGTCTTCGGGGTTTTTGGTGAGAAAGTCCTGGGTGAAATCGTCGATGGTGACTTTTTGTGTGGTGATGTCCTGGCCATAGTCGGCAAACAGTTCAGCCAATTGCTGATAATTGAGGGCGGCAGGGTTGTAGGCTTGCAGCGCTTTAGGATTACGTTTTTCCCAGTGGCCGATAAGGCCTGAATAGAGAGCCGAGGCCCAGCCGACACCACCCTCGAGAAAAGCAAATTTCAAGTCGGGAAAGCGCCGGGTGACACCGCCCATAATCAGTGCGCGGCTAAAGCCCTCGCCCGCTGCGGCGAAGTTGCCAATATGGTTGTACATGTAGTTGTTAACGGAGTTGCGAGTACCCCAGCCGGAACCCCCGGAGTGCACGGTAACGGCGACCTTAAGCTCCCGGCATTTTGCCCAGAAGGGGTCGTAGTCGTAATCGGATTCAAAGGCCAGGGTGTCGATGCGTGTCGCGTATTGGCTGGCCTTTGGGGAGATGCGAGCGGCCTCCGCAATGGGTCTGCGGATCAGGCTGGGTGTCATAATCGCCTTTAAACCCAGTACATTGACCGCGTATTCCAGCTCTTCGATACCTTCTTCAGGCGTGGTGAGGGGAATCACCGCCACCGGCGTCATGCGGCTGCTATAGCTGCTGAACAGTTCCGCATGATAGGTATTGAGCGCCCGACAACAGGCGCGGCGCACATCTTCGGCGGGGTCGCCGGGGAATATCAAACCGAGGGTGGGATAGGCAATGGCGTAGTCGATACCCATTTCATCGAGTCGTGAATTGAGCAGGCCTGGTAGCATGGCGGTGGCGCGGTCGAGGGTGTTGGCGCTAGGCAGGGCCCACCAGGGCGTGCGGGTCCGTTGCTTGTCGAACCTTTCCTGGCCGCTCATTTTGTACCAGTTGACCTGCCGCTTGGCGAAACGCTCGGTAATGTCTGGGCCGCCCACATCTTTCAGATAATCGAGAAACACCGGGGTGAATTCAATGACGTGGCAATCGGCATCAATAACGGGGTGGTCGAGTTGTTTTTTTATTCGCTCGATGCGAGGGGGCTTGGCCATGGCATGCTCACTATTATTGTTATGCGTGGCATTGTACAAATATTAGAATCAGAAAAAAGGCCTGCGCGGCCACGGTCTACGACGCCGTGAAAATACTGGTGTCGTAGACCGTGGCCTTAAAAACTTCGAATCTTTACAGGCAAGTTTTTATTTTGAAAAGCTAAAGTGCTTTTCCAGATCCTTTTCAATCGTGTCCATTTCCGCCATATATTTCACAAAGCCACCGTTGTAGGTGCCATCCTGGCGGCGATTATCGGCACCTTCAAAATTATAATAGCCGGGTGTACATTGTTTATTGCGGTCAGTTTTACCGCGGAATTTAATCACTTCCTGTACCCAGAATTCTTCGGACTCCTCGCTAACATCGAGTGATTGAAAATTATTTTTCCGGGCATAGTCGATGCAGGCGGCGATATGCCCGCCCTGGCTTTGCATCATGTCGGTGAGGTTGAATTGAAAGGAAGCCTGATAGCCATTCATAATAAAGAGGTTGGGATAACCCTTGGAGTGAATGCCCAGCAGGGTGCGTCGCTATATTTGTCGTTCAACTCGACGCCGTTCTCACCAATAATCTCGTTATAAATGCCGGTTTTTTGAATTTCAAAACCGGTGGCGAAAATCAGTAGATCGAGCTCGTATTCCTTGCCATCGACGATCACGCCCTTTTCGGTAATTTCGGTCACACCCTTGCCCTTGGTGTCTATTAAGTTGACGTTGGGCAGGTTGAAGGTGGGCAGATAATCTTCGTGAAAGCAGGGGCGCTTGCACATCATCATGTACCAGGGCTTGAGCGCTTCTGCGGTGTCTTTGTCGCTGACGATTTCTTCGATGCGTTTGTGAATGCGCATCATGGCATCCATGTTGGCATTTTCCTGGCGACGTAGTTTTTCATCCCGAGGCATGGCTTTAATTTTTTCCAGGCCCTCGGCACTTAATTGTGGTGGGCGCAGGGAAATTTCTCGGCGCTGTGACTGCCAGTCGGCGGGTAAACTTTTAGCCCACTGGGTGTCGGTTTCCCAGTCGTCGCGCACATCGATGGACGAGGGCGTGCGCTGGAAAACAAATAATTGTTTGGCATTGGCGCCGAGGCCGGGCACGGCCTGTACGGCTGTGGCACCGGTGCCGATAATGCCCACACGCTTGTCTTTTAATTTGCTCAGATCGTCGCCGGTATAGTCGTAATCCCAGCGGGAGGTGTGAAAGGAGTGACCCTTGAAGGAAGTCATTCTCTTAATTTTGGTGAGCTTGGGTTTGGACAAAATACCGTTGGCACAAATCACAAAGCGTGCCTTCATGTGGTCGCCGCGATTGGTACTAATGTGCCAAAGTTGTTCTTCTTTATTCCACACGGTGGCAGTGACGGTGGTTTGAAACACCGCCAGTTTGTAGAGATCATATTTCTTGGCGATAGCCTGGCAGTGCTGATAAATTTCTTCGCCCCGGGCATAGCGATGCTTGGGCACGTAATCCATTTCGTCGAGCAGGGGCAGGTAGTCGTAGGAGGGCACATCACAGGCGATGCCGGGGTAGCGGTTCCAGTACCAGGTGCCGCCGACATCGGCGCCGCGTTCGACAATGCGAATACTGTCAACGCCAATCTCGCGCAATCTTGCCGAGGTTAATAATGCAGAAAAGCCGCCGCCAATAAACAGGCATTCAACGGTGTCGGTGAGTGGGTCGCGCTCAATAATTTCGCCACCGTAGGGGTCGTCATCGTATTTTTCGAGTTCACCCTGCAGCTCGGTGTCGTATTGTGCTGCACCCTCGGGGCGGTAATTCAGTCTGACTTCTCTCTCCTCGGCAAAACGCTTTTTGATGGCGTCGTAATAGGCCTGGGGTTCGGTTTCCTCGGACAGTGGATCCATCACGCCAAACTGGGGGGAGTCCAGTCTAATGGCGCCGTGCATAATAATTTCTTCCAGGCTCTTATCGCTCATCGTCTCTGTTCCTAATTATTAATAATTTATTGTGGATAATTTGAGCGATCATCATACGTGCCGCAGGCGCTGGTGCAAAATGACGCAGTCCGGAAAAAATTTAGGGCAATAGCGAATTGTGCGGGCATAAAAAAACCGGAGACCGCATAGCGACCCCCGGTAAACCATCGGCTGGATGGGTTTAATTTAGAAAACTTTGCTCAGCGGTTTGGCCAGGAGCATACCGATGATCATCGTCGGTACAAAGATTAGCGTTGCCAGATAGCCATAACTGATGCCGGCAATGGCGGGGCCGGGGCAATATCCGACCAGACCCCAGCCGGCACCAAAGAGCACGGCGCCGATGAGCAGGGGTTTGTCGATATCGGTTTTGGTGGGCAGGTGGAAGGCATCGGCAAACAGAGGGGCGGGTCGTTTTAAAATAAACTGATAGCCAATAAAGGTGACTACCATGCCACCGGCCATCACGAAGGCAAGCGTAGGGTCCCATGCGCCAGCGAGGTCGAGAAAGCCCTGTACCCGTTCGGTATTGGTCATGCCCGAGATTGCCATGCCAAGGCCAAAGACGATGCCCGAGGCCAGGGATGAGAGGAGTCCATATTTCTTCTGTAAGGACATACGATTAGCCTCCAAAGATGTGTTTGAGCAGGAAGACGCAAATAAAGCCTGCGGCCATAAAGGTACAGGTGGCGACCATCGAGCGGGGTGACAGGCGGGATATACCACAAATGCCATGGCCACTGGTGCAGCCACTGCCCAGGCCAGTGCCGACGCCAACGGCGAGTCCGCCGATGATGACGAGCAGGGTGCTGGTATCGGGAACGGGGGGGATGAAGCTATCGGACAGTAGGGCGGGAATCGCACCGCCGATGGCGATGCCGGCGATAAATAGAATGCGCCAGAGGCGGTCATCCCCACTGTCAGAAAAGGCGCCCGAGAGTATGCCGCTGACGCCGGCGATGCGGCCCTTGAGGCCCATCATCATCACGGCAGCGAGGCCAACGAGCCCGCCGCCTATAAGTGCTAGTACAAATGGATGCATTTTTTGTGTCTCCTGTTATGTTGTGAAATAGTAAGTAACTACTTACTGATCTGATTGAGGGGTATTTTCAGATAGGCGACGCCGTTATCTTCCGGTGCTGGCAGCTGGCCGGCGCGGATATTAACTTGGATGGCAGGCAAGATCAGCGCCGGCATATCCAGGCTGGCATCGCGTTCTTTACGCAGTTTAATAAAGTCATCGGCACCCGAACTCTGAATATGAATGTTATTGCGCTGCTCGGCAACGGTGCAGAAGTATTGGGGGTCGTTACCGGCTTCGGGATAGTCATGGCAGAGATAGAGGCGTGTTGTGTCGGGAAAACTGAGAATGCGCTCTAGTGATGCATACAAGGTACTGGCATCGCCGCCGGGGAAGTCGGCGCGGGCCGTACCGTAGTGGGGTGTGAAGAAGGTATCACCAATAAAAAGGGCATCGCCAATCTCGAAGGACAGGCAGGCGGGTGTGTGCCCGGGCGTTTCCAGTACCTTTATGTTCAGGTTGCCAAGCTCAAGACTGTCGCCTTCACTCAAGAGTAAATCAAACTGGCTACCATCGGTGGCGAGCTCGCTCATATTAAAGACGCCCTTAAACACGTCCTGCACCATCGACACTTTGGCACCGATACCGGTTTGTCCACCGCACTGTTGTTTAATGTAGGGCGCCGAGCTCAAATGATCGGCGTGGGCGTGAGTTTCGAGAATATATTTGAGGTTCAGGCCAAGTTGCCTGAGATCGGCGATAACGGCATCGGCAGCCTGCGTGTCCGTTTTGCCGGAGCGATGATTGTAGCCCAGCACCGGATCAATAATGGCGGCCTGCCTGGAGCTGCTGTCCCATACCAGGTGGGTGATGGTGGCGGTGCCCTCGTCGAAATGGCTTTTTACTTCCATGGTGCCGCGCTCAATGTTGGAGAGGTTTCATTATATTAGAGGTGCATATATTAGCAATAATTAAAATATATTATTCTAATATATAAAAATGCATTTTATAGATGTTTTTAGAAGGCAGAAAAACGTGCCGGTCATGAGACGGGCTTTAACAGGGGCTATTTGTTGGGCTTGTGTACTGAGCATCGGCACATCAGTGTTTTGACTGCAGCGCTGATGTGCCACTTATTGAGAGTCATCGTCCAATATACATATAGCGATATTGTATTAGAACAATATACTTTAGCGATACATAATGTAGGCGAGTTTAATTTTGGCGTATAGGTTTTCGGCCTGGGCGGGAAGTCTGTTGAGAGGTGTTGGGTAATGGTGACTGGTGTGGAGCTCGCAAATTTGGCAGATCATGCCCAGGAAGCGGAGAGTTTATTGAAGGGGCTTTCAAACAGTAATCGTTTGATGATTCTCTGTTCCTTGAGCGAAGGCGAGCTGTCCGTCACCGAACTCAATGAACGGGTTCCCCTCAGTCAGTCGGCGCTGTCACAGCACCTGGCGACCTTGCGCCGTGGCGGCATGGTGGCGACTCGGCGCGAATCCCAGACGATTTATTATCGTCTCGAAGACCCCAAAGTAAGCGTCATCATCGAGGCACTGCACGGAATGTTTTGCGAAACGGCGCAACCGGCTTAAGGTTTATTTAAAACCGTGTTCGGGCTGGGGAAACGCACCGCTGCGCACGGCATCGGCGTAGGCTTGCAGCGCTAGTTGCACGCTATTGGTCTCGGCAAGAAAGTTTTTAGTGAATTTGGGAATGCGCGGTGAAAAGCCGAGCATATCGTAGAGCACCAGCACCTGAGCATCGGTGTTGGGGCCAGCGCCAATGCCAACCACGGGGATATTCAAAGTCTCGGTAATCGTGGTTGCCAGCTCAGTCGGCACACATTCCAGCACCAGCATATCGGCACCGGCTTCCTGCAAAATTTTGGCGTCACGCAGAATTAACTCGGCACCTTCGTCATCGCGCCCCTGTACTTTATAGCCCCCCAGTTTATTAAATGACTGGGGTGTCAGGCCAAGGTGGCCGCAGACCGGCACCCCGCGCTGGCTGAGGCTGAAGACAGATTCTTCCAACCAGGCACCACCTTCGACCTTCACCATTTGCGCACCGGCCTGCATCAGCAGGGCGGCGTTGGCGAGGGTGTCCTCTTCGGTGGCGTAGGACATATAGGGCATGTCGGCAATAATCAGTGACTTGCTGTTACCGCGACTCACGGCGCCGGTGTGATGGAGCATATCGTCCATCGTCACGGGCACGGTGCTGGTATAGCCGAGAATGACATTGCCCAGGGAGTCGCCCACCAGAATCACCTCGATACCGGCGAGTTCAATCTGTCGGGCAAAAGCGCTGTCGTAGGCGGTGATAACGGGGAATTTATCGCCGGCAGCTTTGTGACTGTTGAGGGTGTTAATGGTGACAGATTTCATCGGCGGGTCTCTGGTTGTTACCTAATGCGTGACTGCTTTAATGCCTTACAGATGGGTCTGGGGATTGTAGTAGTGTCGCCCGCTTTTAATGCTGAGCAGGTAGTCCACCAGATGCTTGTAGTCGTCTTCATTATTAATCGGGTCAATATCTGCGGCGTTAATGATCAGCAGCGGAGCGGCCTCATAGTAATGGAAAAATTCCATATAGGCTTCATTGAGCTGGGTTAGATAGGCTAAATCGATATTGCGTTCACTGGCAACGCCGCGGGCGTTGATGCGTTCCATCAGCACATCGGCAGGCGCCTGTAGATAAATCACCAGGTCGGGTGCGGGCTTGTTGAGCGTGAGCTGTTGGTACACCGCCTGATAAATCTTTAACTCGTCGGCGTCGAGGGTGACCTGGGCGAAGAGGGGATCTTTGTCCATCAGGAAGTCGGCAATGCGCAGTGGCTGGAACATATCGCCCTGGCGCAGCTCTTCAATTTGCTCGGCTCGCTGTAATAAAAAGTGTAATTGAGTCGGTAATGCGGCGGCCTGCCTATCCTGATAAAAGCGCGTCAGAAAGGGGTTGTCGGCGGTTTTTTCCAGCAAGGTCTCGTAATTGAAGGTTTCGGCCAGGCGTTTGGCGAGAGAGGTCTTGCCGACACCCACGGGGCCTTCCACCGCAATAAAGCGGGGCGGTGTGCCGATGTTGAGATCGAGATTAATAGTCTTGGCCAGTACGTCCACCACTTCCTCCAGCGTTGAGGCGGACAATACCTTCTGGCGAACAGTTTGCCAATAGTCTTGCCAGCGGTGTGCCGTCGGGTAGATTTAAGGTGGGCGCGATATCGAGCAGTGGTTGCAGGACAAAGTTGCGTTCGCCGAGGCGGGGGTGGGGGATTTGTAGCTGTCGAGTGTTGAGGCTCTGCTCGGCGTAGAGCAGAATATCGATATCCAGGCTGCGTGGCCCCCAGCGCACAATACGCTTTCTGCCCTGTTGTTTTTCGATTTTTTGTAGTGCCTGGAGCAGGGCACGGGGTTTCAGCACGCTGTCTATCTCTGCGACCGTATTGATATACCGCGCCTGACTGCCGGGGCCAATGGCGATGCTTTGGTACCAGGGGGCACAGCGGATTAGCCGAGTGCCCGGTAGTTTGGCGATGGCCTTGAGGGCCGCTTTGATTTGCCGGGGTGGGGAATTGAGGTTGCTGCCCAGACCGAGATAGACCCTAGCTGGCATGATCCGCTTTGGGTTTGCGGCGGGAGCGTCGGCGTTTATTACCCGATTTAGGTTTCGGCAGGGCGGCGACCATGGCTTCGCGCTCGTCTTCGTCGACCTCTTGATAGAGAGTCCACCAGTCACCCAGGCCCTGGGTTTGCTCACCGGCCTGCTCGCGCAGCAAGAGAAAATCATAGGCGGCACGAAAGCGGGCGTGGCTGAACAGGCGCTCAGCATTTTGGCCGTTGCGCTTGTTGAGGCGCGCCTGTAGCTCCCAGATTTCCTTCATCATGGTGGTGAAGCGGCGGGGAATCGCGGTGCGCTTGATCTGTTGCTGAATAACGTCACTGCCGGCCTGCTGCAGGGCGTAGAGGGGTGAATCCCCTTTGTCGGTGTGCTTTTTTCGCTGTTCGACGAGAGCTGGCCAGAGCAGAGCGGCGTAGATAAAGGCCGGCGTGACGCGCTGGCGATTATTGACGCGGGCATCGGTGTTGCGCATCGCCTGGCTGATCAGGTTTTGATTAAAGTCATCGTCGAGCAGGCGATTTGTCTGTGGGAATAGTTGAGCAAAGAGTTCGAGCTGGCACAGTTGTTCATAGGTCGCAAAGGCTGAGCCACCCATTAATAGCTTTAAGCTTTCGTCGAACAGGCGGGCCGATGAGATGTCGCCGAGCAAGGGTGCGCACTCGGCGATGGGTGCGAAAGTATTATCGTCTAGCTCAAAGTCCAGCTTGGCGGCAAAGCGCGCAGCGCGGAGCATACGCACCGGGTCTTCCCGATAGCGGGTGGCGGCATCACCAATAATGCGCAGGGTTTTTTGCTCGAGATCCTGTAGCCCATCGGCGTAATCGTAAATGGTGTTATCGGTGGGGTGGTAGTACATGGCGTTGATGCTGAAGTCGCGTCGGCTGGCATCTTCATCAATTGAGCCAAAGACATTGTCGCGCAGCAGCATGCCCTCTTTCGACTGGCGGGAGAGGTTTTTGTCCTTGCCAGGGCTACTGGTGTGGTGGGCGCGGAAGGTGGTGACTTCAATCACCTCGCGGCCAAAGCGCACGTGGACAATGCGAAAGCGTCGGCCAATAATTTGCGCGCGTTTGAAAACCGCCTTGGCCTGCTCTGGAGTGGCGTCAGTGGCGACGTCAAAGTCCTTGGGCTTGAGGCCAAGCATCAGATCGCGCACACAACCACCCACGACATAGGCTTTATAGCCGGCTTCTTCTAAGCCGCTGACAACCTCAGAGGCAGCGCGGCTGATATCCCTGGGTTCGATGGGATGAGAGCCCGGCGGCACGATGTGGGGCCCAGAGGCCTTACGTTTCTTTTTGAAGCCTAGCGTTTTAGCGATGCGTTTTAGCATGGAGTGGGCTTGGAAACCTTGGGGTGCAAAGAAATAGGGGCGTGAGTCTAGCATACCGCCTGTGGTGGATGCTGATGCCTGGCTAATCAGATTAGACTTGAAAATAATGGTGAGAATTTATTGCATGCCTTGCTATGGGGGCTTTGCTTACAACGACTTGCTTAATAGGGACAAGTTGTCCAGGCAGGAGGATTACCGGGGTAGGTGTGTGGTGAGGCGTGAATTATCGCCTCAGGAAAAAGCAGGAGGTAGTAAAAAGGGAAGCCCGAGGGCTTCCCTTTTAAAAATGCCATGTGTTTCTGGATCTAACCCACCCTAAAACGTATAGCAACTCATCAGTTTATTCTTATTATTTATTGTTATTCTTTTCAGTCATTACTTAGATGACTTGAAATTATAATAATCAGACTGTTGGAATTATGCAAAGGTTTTTTTGAATTTTTTTCCTCGGAGCTTGTCGGCGGATGTCTCAACAATGGGGACGATAGTTGCCGCCCTACATCACATAGTCTTGTTTTGACTGATCGGGGTGTTAAAAAACCTCAGACAGTAAAAAGGGAAGCCCGAGGGCTTCCCTTTTTTAAAATGCCACGTATTTACGGATCTAACCCACCCTTAAAACGTATAGCAACTCATCATATTATTATTATTTTCTATTGTTATTATTATGCTTTTGGTATTCTGCACATTCATTATTGTTATAAGTGGAAATTATATTACTCAGAAAGTGTGAACTGTGCAAAGCTTTTCTTAGAAAAAAACACGCTTAGAGTCGGGTGTTTTTATAGCCAAATATGTTTGATTGTGACAGTTTTTAGCTTTTGTCACTTTCTGTCAGCTTGCGGAGAGGCGGAATAGTGCTGAGTAGCCAGTGGTCGATGGCCCAGGCGAGGGCTGACTGTATTGATGTCTTCTGCAACTCCAGGGGAGTACTGAAACCCAGTAGCCCCAGGCAATCAATGAGGTTGGCGAGCGCTTTGTTCGAATCGAGTTCGGGAGCGTGGTTTTGTTTGCTCAGTTTTTGTCCCTGAGTATTACTGAGCACCGGGATATGACCATAGAGCGGGCCTGTCATGCCGAGGCAATGTAAGAGGTGGATCTGCCGAGGGCTGGAATCGAGCAAGTCACTGCCGCGAATAACGTGGCTGATAGCTTGAAAATCGTCATCCAGGCTACAGGCCAGTTGATAGGCGGGCAGTTGATCGCGACGCCAGAGGATAAAATCCCCGTCCTTACCCAGATCAAAAAACTGCCTGCCCTGAATTAAGTCGTCGAGGGTGATTGCGCTGGGTTCGGGCAGTCGTATGCGAATTGCGTGGGGCTTGTCGGGCAGGCCTGTGCTGGTATTGAGGGCGTGACGTCGACAGGCACCATCGTAGCAACCGCCAAGGGTACGCAGCCGTGCCCGATTGCAGTGGCAGGCATATAGCAGGCCGGCTCGACTTAACTGCTGTAGTGCCTCTTGATAGGCGGGCAGGCGAGTACTTTGATACAGCACGGGGCCATCCCAGTGCAGGCCGTGATCATCCAGTTGTCGGAGTATGTGGTCGGCGGCACCGGGGACTTCCCGTGGGGGATCCAAATCGTCAATGCGCAACAGCCACTGGCCGCCGTTAGCACGGGCATCGAGAAAGCTGGCCAGGGCGGCGAGTAGTGAGCCTTTGTGGAGAGGGCCGGTGGGCGAAGGTGCAAACCGGCCAATATAAGAGCTGACAGCCATCGATTGGCAGTCGGAGAGGCTTTAGCTGCCGCTGACCTGCTTCTCTTTAATCTCGTCGAGAGTTTTGCAATCGACACAGAGGGTAGCGGTGGGGCGGGCTTCCAGGCGGCGAATACCAATATCGACACCACATTGATCACAGTAGCCGTAGTCGTCGGTATCAAGCAGCTCCATGGTGGAGTCGATTTTCTTGATCAACTTGCGCTCTCTGTCGCGGGTGCGCAACTCGAGGCTGAACTCTTCTTCCTGAGTGGCCCGGTCTGCCGGGTCGGGAAAATTCGCCGCCTCGTCTTTCATATGGTTGACCGTGCGATCGACCTCTTCCATCAATTCTTGTTTCCACCCCAGCAGCAGCGCTTTAAAGTGCTCCTGCTGATTTTCATTCATGTACTCTTCGCCCTTTTTCTCCTTATAGGGAGCCTGGCCGTGAAGGGTTAGGGTGGACGCTTTGGCCGCTTTTTTCTTGGGCATGAATGTCTTCCGTTTTTAATGCTGTCGCGAGGCAGGACGTTATAGTGCCACTGGGCGAATTTTTCAAGTCTATTTTGTATTATAGGTGCTGATTGATGGCCTACAATGGCTTATTTTTCCAGATCTAACTGAGAACGCGCTATGGCGAGTGGAATTCAGCGTCAATATGCCTCAAGAATTGAGGGTATGACATCCTTTAAAGTGGTCGATTTTCTCGAGGCTGCCGTGAAAATGGAGGCCCAGGGGCGCGATATCGTGCGCATGGAGGCCGGTGAGCCCGCTTTTCCCACAGCGCCAGCCATAATAGCAGCCGCGAGTGCCGCACTGCACGATGAGAAAACCTTCTATACCCCATCTTTGGGCATTATCGAACTGCGCGAAGCCATCGCCGGCTTTTATCAAACACGCTACGGACTCAATATTCCCCCGGAGCGTATTGTCGTGACCACGGGTAGTAGTGCCGCCCTCGGTTTAATCTGCGACCTCATTATTAATCCGGGTGACGGCCTACAGCTGACCGACCCCGGCTATCCCTGCAACGCCAATTTCGTACGCCGCGCCGGTGGCGAGCCCCAGCTGATTTCCGTCGATGCCGACAATGCCTATCAATTAACACCCGAGGCCGTTGCTGCACACTGGCAGGACAACACGGTGGGAGTGTTGGTGGCATCGCCGAGCAACCCCACCGGCGAGATGCTTTCCCGGGATAATCAGCGCGGCATTAATAAGGTGGTGGCGAGCCATAATGGCGTACTGATTATGGATGAGCTCTATCACGGCCTGGTTTATGACCAGCAAGAGAGTTCTATTCTTGAAATCAATAGCGACGCGATGGTGATTAATAGCTTCTCGAAGTACTTCGGTATGACCGGTTGGCGTCTGGGCTGGATGGTGGTGCCGGAAGATGCCCTGGAGGCCGTCAACATCATGGCGCAGAATTTCTATATTTCGCCGCCCAGTATCGCCCAATATGCCGCCCTCGGGGCCTTTGAGCCGGCGACTCTCGATATTATGGAGGCCCGCCGCGCCGAATTTCTCCAGCGCCGCGACTACCTGGTGCCGGCCCTTCGCGAGCTCGGTTTCAGTATTCCCAATATGCCAGCAGGCGCGTTTTATATTTATGCGGGTATTGAAAAGCTGGCCGCTGATAGCGAGGCCTTTTGCTGGGACATGCTCGAGCGGGCGGAAGTCGCGTTTACGCCGGGCACCGATTTTGGCGAACATCTGGCGCGCCAGCATGTGCGTTTTTCTTATACCCAGCCCATGCACAGGCTTGAACTGGCCGTCGAGCGACTGGGCAAAGCACTGGCGAGCTAATGCTTGCAGACTGAATAATTCGAGCCAAATAAAAACATGAGTAGTCGATGAAAATAAGCCCCGCTTTTGAAGAGGCGACCTTTATTAAGCGCTATAAACGCTTTTTTGCCGATATTGAGCTGAGCGATGGCAGTGCGCTGACCATTCATTGTGCCAACACCGGCTCAATGAAAAACTGCCTGACCCCTGGCCAGCCCTGCTGGTTCTCCCGCTCGGATAACCCCAAGCGTAAATTGCCGGGCACCCTGGAGTTTATTACCACCACGGGTGGACGACTGGCAGGCGTTAACACCGCACGGCCCAATAAGCTGGTGCTTGAGGCCATTGAAAGTGGCGTGATTGGTGAATTGCAGGGTTACGATAGTTTGCGCACCGAGGTGCGCTACGGTGAGGAAAATAGCCGTATCGATATCCTGCTCGAACAGGGCGATGCCCAGTGTTTTGTCGAAGTGAAGAGTGTCACTCTGGAAGCGGAGGGCAGGCAGGCGCGCTTTCCCGATGCGGTCACGACCCGGGGTGCCAAGCACTTGCGGGAGTTGATGCATGTTGTTGCACAGGGCCAGCGTGGGGTGTTGGTTTTTTGTGTGCAGCTGAGCGACATTGACGAAGTGGCAGCGGCGCAGGAGATTGATCCGGCGTATTCACAGGTATTGGCGGAGGCGATCACGGCCGGTGTTGAGGTGCTCGTTTATGGTTGCAGGCTGAGTCCCGACGAAATTGTGGTCGCTAGAAAATTGAGGTTTATAGCGCCGGTGAGTTAAAACACCACTCATAAAAAAAGCCCCCGTCTCTTTATCGAAAGAGGCGGGGGCTTGATTGAGCAGCTTAAACTCGCAGGGCTAATTAGCTCTTGTCGTCAATATCAACGACACGCTGCTTGAATTTCCATTGGCCGTTAACCTTAACCACGGCGTCGATATAGCGTCCCGAATTAATAACGCTGACTTTATCGCCGCAGTCCACCAGAATCAAATAGGCATCGTGGGTGCCCGTGTCGCCGTCAACTTCAACGATGGCATCGGTGGTGCAATGCTTCACCTTCATGGTGGGGATCATTTTTTGCGCGAAAGCGAGCAGGTCGGTGTGGCCAGCCGCCAGTTTCTTGCTACCCATTTCAAAGCTGCCATCTTCGGTAAAGCACTCAACCCAGGCTTCGGGATTGCCATAGTCGAAAGCGCGGTTGTAGCGGGCGGCCAGTTCACGAATGGCGAGATGATCTTCTACTTTACTCATGGTGAGATTGGATTGTATGGCATGGAGCCCCGGTGGAACAGGTAAACGCCAGGGCTATTGCTGACTATTGAGGGGGTCTTCGCTCAGAAACAGCTGGCCATCGATAACTGTGTGGGCTACGGGACTGAGGCGGGTGCCGGGGCAGGGGCCGGAAATACAGTCGCCACTGTCAATTTCAAACAGGGCGCCGTGGGCGGCACATAAGATGTAGTCGCGATTTCTATCGAGAAAACGGTCGGGCATCCAGTTGAGTTCGAGGCGGGCATGGGGGCAGCGATTGCGATAGAGGTAGAGTTCACCGCCTTTGCGCACGGCGAAAATGCTGTTGAACTTATCCAGCTGAAAACCCTTTGCGCCGTCGACGGGAATGTCGTCGATGGCGCAAAGCCGCTGGGGGTAGACGTTTTTCGGTCTGAGATCTGAGGACAAATTAAACGCCCCGGCGCAGGGCTTCGATGCGTTCTTCCAGTGGTGGGTGGGACATAAATAGCTTGCTGGCGTGCTTTTTCCAGCCAGCAGAAATAGCCAGCGCTGTCATCGTGTCGGGCATTTCACTGGGCACATGGGCCTGGGTTTCGGCCTGCAGCTTTTGCAGTGCCGCAATCATTGCGCCCCGCGTCGCCAGGTGGGCACCGGCGGCATCGGCGCGGTACTCACGCCAGCGTGAAAAGGCCATAACAATGGTGGAGGCCAAAATACCGAGCACCACCTGCAGCACCATCACCGTGACAAAATAGCCGATGCCGGGGCGATCATTTTTAAACACCGCTTTGTCGATAAATGAGCCGATGATGCGGGCAAAGAACATCACAAAGGTGTTCACCACGCCTTGAATCAGCGTCAGGGTGATCATGTCGCCATTGGCGACGTGGCCGATTTCGTGGGCCAGTACGGCCTT
>MAAC01006647.1_pt1 | contig 19006 bp, 14 predicted proteins | sample 1115981 | NCBI WGS metagenome assembly MAAC01 (sample SAMN04961126, study PRJNA320927) | seawater metagenome | isolation source: sample BD02T64 sea water enriched with oil for 64 days | place: USA:Gulf of Mexico | collected 2013-07-27
CATGCAAGCAGACAGCATGATAGAGGATGTGGTGTGGGAAACTATGCAGTTCTCAGGGTGTTCTATAGGTGCCTTGAGCAACTAGCAGCTTTGGGAAAATTCAGCTAAGTCATTGAAAAGATTGGTGCACCCGACGAGATTCGAACTCATGACCTCTGCCTTCGGAGGGCAAGAGATTGACAAGCCGTTATACGCTAATGTCCGACTGTAGTTGACTATAGAGCATACTAGCAATGACAGCAATCGCCATTGCTAGCCATTGCTACCTGCTAATTTGGTTGCTATGGTGTTGCTAGGGTTCCAAATTAGCAACCAATTGGGCAGCAATGAAGCAGACACGTTCCATCACAATAGAAGTTGTTAATTTTATCAAGTCTGGTGAAATCATCTGGGACTCAAAAGTGGTTGGTTTTGCCGTTCGCCGACAAAAATCAGAGGCAAGAACTTACGTTTTAAAGACACGGGTTAGCGGTCAGCAACGTTGGTTCACCATAGGACAACATGGGAGCCCGTGGACGCCGGAGAAAGCCAGAAAAGAAGCGCTGCGTATCCTTGGCAGTATTGTCGAAGGGCAGGATTTATCGGCAATTAGAAACGAGAATAAAGCAGCTATCACAATGGCTGGACTTTGTGATCTATATCTTCGGGAAGCGGAAGTTGGAAACATTCTTACAAAGTTCGGTATTCCAAAAAAACCTTCTACTCTCGGAACTGATCGAGGGCGTATAATGCGCCATATCAAACCTCTTCTTGGAAATAAATTAGTTAAAGATATAACGCCGCGAGATGTTAAACGTTTCATGCATGACGTAGCAATTGGGAAAACTGCTACAGACATAAAAACGGGGCCAAGGGGTCGGGCTATAGTGGAAGGTGGGCGCGGTACAGCTACCCGTACTGTCGGACTGCTCGGAGGCATTTTTTCTTATGCTGTAGACAATAGCATGAGACCAGATGGTACGAACCCCGTGCATGGATTGAAAAGATTTCCAGATAAGAAAGAAGAACGTTGGTTGTCACCAATCGATTTTGGGAAACTCGGTGATGCCATGAAGGAAGCTGCAAATGATGGTGAGGGAATATATGGGCTGGCAGTAATAAGACTTCTTATGCTTTCTGGTTGTCGAAAGTCTGAAATTCTTACCCTGAGATGGGAAGAAGTGGATTTTGAGAGCGGGTGCCTCCGGTTATCCGACAGCAAAACGGGAGAAAAGGTTGTAATGTTGGGAGCCCCTGCGCTTGATATTCTTAATAACCTTCCTCGTCTCAAAAATAACTCCTATGTTTTTCCAGGTAAAAATATAGGGCAACATCTTGTCGGGGTCCCGAAAGTATGGGAACGAATACGGGAACGAGCCGGATTAAACTGGGCGACGTTACATATACTCAGGCACAGTTTTGCGAGCTACGGCGCGGGATCAGGACTTGGATTACCTATTATTGGTAAGCTTCTTGGTCATAAAGACGCGGCCACGACAGCGCGCTATGCCAAGGTTGATCATGATCCAGCGAGAATGGCAGCAAATAGAATATCTGAGGGCATAGCTTTGGCATTGAATCCTGATGGAAGTAGTGCTGAAGTGTTGCATCATCACAAACAAGTGGACAACTGATGGTTAAAATTCCCCAATCAAGTGACAAGCCTGTCAATATAGAAGAAGCTGAGAACCGCTTGATAGTGCCAGAAACACCGACCTCTGCTGAATTGATTGAGCACATACAAAACGCTGACCAATGGGCTTCTGATTGGAGTCTTAGGGAATTAATGTTCGACAGAGATCCACGTAAAAAGGAACATCAAATATATGCGAATGCTCTTTATAAAGTTTGTTTAGATTATAGCGAAGGAGTTTTGAAGGAATTTCCTTTGGGGATTGCGCGCTGGCTGGCTCAAGAAGCAGAGAGCATCTGTGAGGATCTCCCTAGTCAGATTTTAAAACGCCCAGAAGAAGGGGTTCGGACAGCCAACTTCGCCCAAGAAAATCAATTTGAGCTCATCCAAGAGGAATGGAAAAAGCAGGGCAAAAATCCAGCTTTTGTCCTTCAGGCACTTTCGATGGCAAAGGAGCAAAGCGTTCTTCCACCTAATTGGGTTTTGGATTTGGTTATCGAAGCGGGCACTCAGGTATACCTAACGGGTGGTGATGTTGAGTTCGGAGAAGCACTGGAACTTACTCCAAAAAAGATCAAGGAAGCCCACTCTGGGCAGAAGAAAGTGTGGATAGCCGATCTGGTTGCCGAAGCAATTGACGGAGGCCTTTCATCCGCTGAGTCGAGAGAACTAGCCATATTCGAGGCAGAGATAGTTTTTGGCTGGCCACAGTACACACCTGCCACGGTCCAAAAATATTACGAAAACCACACAGATGAACGGGATGGTTTTAGTCGGTCATTTATGTATTTGCACAGGCCGTCCGAATTTGGCTCAGACTCAAACCCGCTATACCATTCAATTCGATTGCCGTATTGGCGTAGAAAAGTACTTAAGGCGAGGTTGGAAGCGTATCGTGAAGCTGTCGTAATATATCCTGATGTAGGGGTCACCCAACTTACAAGAATGCAACGGCTAACTCATGTTGTTGCCAAAACTGTAGCTGCATTAAGTAGGAATGAACCCCCTAAAAATAGCATTGGGCATTATATAGAGACAGATTTCTAATTAAGGTAGGATGGCTATACGGTTTTGGCTGCACCAACTGGCTCCCCCCGTGAGTGAGCGGGAGAAAGAAAAGTGGCGAGGCATATGAAAACAATTACGGTGGACTATGGCTACGACATCCATAAAATAGAAATCGACGATCAAAACTATGCTCTGATTATTGCAGGCAAGAAGGTGGAAATTATAGGTCAAGGATTCTCACACGAAGAGGACGGAGAAGTTCAGGATTACTGGAGGCTCAACAACAGTCCTGGAGAAATCTATTTTTATCTTGATGACGGCGCAGAGTTTTATGCCCAAAATTCGCGGATTGACAACTGAGGAGGGAATAGAGGGGTGAATTAGACCAGCTTGAGCTAACCACCAACGAGCTTCTTGAACGAGGGTGGACCAAAACGCTAATCAAACGATTTCTTCCGCGTCTTGATGGTTGCACACCTGTTAATCACTGGGAAAATTACCGCGGATAGATTACTTGCGCATCAGTGAAAATCTGGAGTATCGAGCAATCTGATGAGTTCGACTTGGCCTTTCTCAGAACTTGGAAAGGTCGTAATAAAGGGCGCATGAAAGACTCTACGCCTGAGGCTGTTCTCATTGAAATCCGAAAAGAACCTCACCCTAAAATACCAAAAAGAACACGCGAAGAAATCAAGCGTGAAACTGCTGTTATGAAAGCCTCGAGCATCGTGGAAGAAATGAGGACGCGCGGTTTTCGGACGCCTCATAAATGTTGATCAAATCATGCTTTGGTTTACGATTAGATAGCTCACGAAATCGCCTGATCATCAAAGGTTTTTTCATCGAATCAAATTTTTGAGATCCCATTCGATCAGTTCCCAATAACCTACTTTAGGCTTCCTTCTATCGCCGCAATCTCGCAGCAACAGATAGGAGTGAGTTATGTCCCTCAATACCATTCTCTATGACGAAGAAACCGCCGGCAAATACATTGGAGGCGCTTCATCTCCCATTTCTACCCGTACTCTGCAGCGTTGGCGTTTGGAAGGAGTTGGTCCGACTTTTGTTAAGCTAGGCCGTCCAGTCCGTTATCGGTCCCTGAAGAAACTAGAAAACAATGGTTCAATCATTGTCGTTAGCAAATCCAGCCGTCGACCAAACATTTACTTAAAAGGATAATCTGACATGATTTTATACCATGGTACTTCTGATAAAAGGCTACGCAGGATCTTGAAAATGGATATGTTGGAGACTCAGGAATTTCACTCTTCAATTTGCTTTTCTACTAGATATAAACCCGCGCACTACTGGTCAAACCTTTCTGCACTAGACGATGAAAGCGTTCCCGTGATTTTGAAGTTAAACGCCATAAAGCTATTGGAGGAAGGCTATGATCTTTTTCCTTATAGCGACCCAGTTTATGGTGAAGGCATATGTGATTGGGAGTATGAAGTACGTGTCATCGATGACATTCATCCACTATCGATGTTCTTAATCTCGCATGGAATTGTTCCTTTGGTTGACATTAACCAACTTCGTCCAGCGGCATTGTCCAACATGTTTTCAGACGCGGCCTCGCAGATCGAATAATTGTAGATAACTAATTAGATGAGCCTGATCCTCCTTTCGATCAGCTCGTTCTTTGTTCCAATTACATGACGACGGGAAATTTAAGACATTCGTTTTTGGTTAATCTTCATATGAAAAATATTTTAACTTAAAAGAGTGGTGAGAACTTCGTGCTAATCGCTAGAAAAATGATCGGGGATTTTGTAAATTCTTAATCGCCTCTTTACTAATACAATCAAAGGGCAAGAATGTCTTATTTCATCGAATTAGATTTCTGAAATCCCATTCGATCAGTTCCCAATAACCTACTTTAGGCTTCCTTCTATCGCCGCAATCTCGCGGCAACAGATAGGAGTGAGCTATGTCTCTCAATACCATTCTCTATGACGAAGAAGCCGCCGGCAAATACATTGGAGGCGCTTCATCGCCCATTTCTCCCCGTACTCTGCAGCGCTGGCGTTTGGAAGGAGTTGGTCCGACTTTTGTTAAACTAGGGCGTCTAGTCCGTTACCGCCAGTCGGACCTGGAAGCATTCCTCGACGAACGTGCGCGGACATCAACTTCGATGAACTCGACCATTAAGGATCCGATAGGAAGTTCAAGTCAGGAAGTCACGGCAAGATAACAAACCCGCAACCATTATTTATTTCTGGCGCGGGCGGTAATTTGTGATGCTTAGTCGCGTTCATTTTACCGAATTCGTGCCCTTTAATCAAGGAGGGCAACATGACCTTACCGATAAAACCTGCGCGCCTCACGGTCGTAACTTCTAATAATCCCAAGCGACTTACTAAACAGTTTTTACTGTCTGACACTGATGAACTGATTAAAGTTGAAGGAGGCACGCTGGTCGAAGGGCATGCTCAAGTGGAGGAATTCGATAACCTACTAGAATTCAGCAAGATACTGATGAAGCTAAATACTTCCAATGCGTTGATCTATGGGGTGCCACCAAAGAAACAGGTCAAGCTGACAACTACTGCTAAATGGGAAGAAGGTGGGCAACCAGATGACGTCATTCCTCGAACCAAGAAACATTTCGATTGGCCGGCTGGCCCTGGAATTCTAATGTTTGATTATGATCCTCAGTCTGGATCCTCAGTATTAAAACGGGAGGAATTAGTTCAGATACTACGCGAAGCAGTCCCAGGCCTGGCCAATGTATCGTTTCTATGGTGGGCCTCTGCGTCATCTTATATCAAAAAACGCGACACGAACTCTGAGGTCAAAGGACTTAATGGTCAGCGGCTGTATTTATTAGTCAACGACGCTAGAGACATCCCTCGTGCTACCGATGCGTTGGTTGAGGCACTTTGGGCAAATGGCCATGGCTATTTTGAAATCAGCAAATCTGGTGCGCTGCTAGGGCGTCTAATTGTCGATACATCCGTTTGGCAAACGAACCGCCTTGATTTTGCGAGTGGAGCTTCCTGCGTGAAACCACTTTATCAAGATCGTGGAGAGCCAGTGATTATCGAAGGTGAAATAGAGATCGCCGATACCAAAAAAGCTATTCCTGATCCAACACTAGAAATTAAGATGAAGGCGGCTGCCAATAAAGCAACAGCGAAGAAGGAGAAGCAGGAAGAAGCAGGGAGAGTGCAGGAACAATGGGTTGAAGAGCGTGTTATTGAAATAGTTGGCAAAGCAACTGGGGAAGATGTTCGAGAATTAGCACGTAACACAGCAATCCGTGCTGTAGATAAGAATGTGCTAGCCGGTGATTTTATTATTCATGTGGGTGAGGGTAAACAAACCCAAGCGGTTAGCGTTAGCACGGTGTTAGATGATCCCGCACGATTTCATGGTCTAACAACGCTGGATCCAATTGAACCTGATTACAAAAATAAAAAAATCGTTGGCAAACTTTATGTCTCTGGTGCACGTCCTCGATTACATTCATTCGCCCACGGTGGTCGCACGTTTCAACTGATCCGCCAACCAACGGAAATAGAATTAGTTAAGGGGAAAACACATGAAACCGTTATAACGACTTTGGAACACCTTAGGCGCAATCCATGTATTTTTGATTTTGGTGGAGCTTTAGTCACAGTCGATGAAGGCAGGATTAAGCCTCTTGACGATCCTTCGCTATCTCATTTCCTTGGTGGTATTACTCAATATTGGTACTGGACCAAATTATCCAAAGACTTATTTGTTAAAACCTTGGAAGATCCCCCAATGAAAGTTGTGAAGGCAATTTTATCACAGGGTATTTCGCGAAACTTGAAATGTTTAAATGCTGTTGTTACGGTCCCAACTCTGCGACCTGATGGAACAGTTATGGATGTTCCAGGATATGATGAAGAAACTGGATTGCTGTACGAGGTGCTGGAGGGCACTTTTGAACGCGTACCTCAAAAGCCAAATACCCAGAAAGTTCAGGCGGCATTGGACACTTTACTTCATCCATTCAATGATTTTCCTTTATGTGGCCCAGATGATTGGGGGGTGTTGTTAGCTGCATTGCTGACTGCCGCTGTGCGGCCCGCAATTCCTACTTCGCCAGCGTTCGGTTTTGATGCTCCCGTGCAGGCCAGCGGGAAAACTCTTTTAGCTATGTGCGTTGGAATGCTGACATCAGGCTTTACACCTACGGTTTGGCCACACACGCACGGCCGTGATGACGAGGAAATCAGAAAACGGCTTTTTACTGCCCTTCGTAATGGAGATCGTGCAATTGTCTGGGATAACGTAACTGGCACTTTTGACAGCGCGGCGATGGCGGCAGCGCTAACCGCTCCTAATTTTACAGATCGGGTTTTGGGGAAATCAGAAAGAATGTCAATTCCCAATCGAGCCGTGATTTTGATGACCGGGAACAATCTAACCCTCACAGGTGACATGCCTCGCAGAATATTGAAATGCAGGATTGACCCCAAGATTGATCGACCGTTCGCGCGTGAATTCAAACTTGATCCTTTAGAGTACGTGAGGAACAACAGGCGAGCCATGATTGTAGCGGGACTAACCCTTGTTCGTGGCCGGTTGGCTAGTTCTGATGCCCGCGCGAAAGGCAGAATGGCTTCATTCGAAATGTGGGACGACTACGTCCGCCAGACTGTCGCTTGGATAGGTAAAAGTGTTTGCCCCGGTAAGTTTTCAGATCCGATGGAGGCGGTAAACTCGTCACAGTCAGATGATCCTGAACAAGAAATATTGTCGGAGGTGTTTGATGCTTGGCGGCAATTGTTTGGGGAAAGTTATGTGGCTTCTGGTGATGTATTAAACGTGATCCAGGGGCGCAATTTAAGTAAGGATTTTGGACATTCGCAAATACTTCGCGAAACACTTATGGAATTGAACTCAGGCCGTGACGTCACAACAAGTCGGGCTATAGGAAGAATTCTCAGTTATAGGCGCGGCCGACATGTTGGGGGGTATGTTCTGCAATCAAAGGGCGGCATATCTAAAAAGAAGAAATTGTGGTGGGTGTCTGAAAATGTATGACAATAGTGAATACATAATAATGGCGGACAAGTCGGACAAGTCGGACAAATTTCAGCCCATTTAAAGTTGTCGTAGAGAAGCATTATTTTTGAAGTTGATTAAATAAGTAGTTGGAATTAATCCGATTTGTCCGACAAGTCCGAAACTGTTTGTTAGCTGATGTTCGTAAAAGCCCAGTTCTTGTTCACAGGTTAAACATACAATTTTATAAAGTTTCCAAAAGATTTCGAAAATACTGGAGATCGGTGATGGGTGGATTTGGATCTGGTAGGCAGTCAAATTACTGGCGGCGTAAAGTTGAGGAATGTAATGAAGTTGATGTAAATTTGCTAAATAGGAAAGGATGCCTAATTCCCGGAGAACAAGGAAAAGTAAGTTGGTTCCGAAACGAAAAACAGGACGGTTCAATCGAATATTGGACTAGTGAAGATCAAATTACGTTTGATTATCGGTATAGGGCGAACGGTGGTGACTGGCAATCCGTGAGCGAAATCGTCAGTCTTTTCCGAGCACCCTGTCGGTTCGGAGGAACAAGGCCCTATTTCCTCTGTCCTGGTGTTGTTGGAGGCAGGATCTGTGCTCGTCGGGTTACTAAGCTTTATTCTGGTGGTCAATATTTCCTTTGTCGACATTGCTATAATCTTTCCTATGCCAGTCAGCATGAAGGATCATGGGAGCGTGCGATGAGGCGAGCCAGAAAAAAATGTGAACGCCTTGATGATGGAAACATTCCTCAACGTCCAAAAGGGATGTGGTGGACAACATACTATCGCCTTGTCTTTGAATTCCAGAAAGCTGAAAGAGAAGGGTTGTTGGGGATTAGGGGCTTTTTGGACAGAGGAAATCGCTCGTAGTTTTAGGAATGCAGACTAGCTACCCATCAATCAAATATGTAATTGTGTAGGGACTCTCTATTTAAGCGGTACATGTCCAGAGTGAAACTGTACTCCGGGAGTGGATACGTAATTATTCTATGGAATGAATCCGACAGGCCCAACCACTAAATTTATACTGAAATCTGAAAACCAGTGCTAATTGCTTTCTAAAGGATGAGCCGAGTTTTTTTCGACTTTCATTATTCGCAATTGCTTGTCGGTCTTTTGTTCATGCAAAAAGTGGCGGGCATCCTCTTCCTTGGTAAAATTTACATTTTTATACCCCTTCCAACTAAAGACAGATTTATCAAACTGCTGAATTTTGAAGTACGGAAATTCGAGCTTACTCTTCTTTATACCTGACACAAATATCTCCAACCATTTTAATGTGCGATAAGATAAATTTTATCAACAATAACCACAAGAAGGAATTCCACGATCAAACTGCAGTTCCCCATCAACCACTATGAACGGCACCTGTTGGCACCCGTGGAAGCTTGATTGTGACCAACTTTAGAAGCTCTAAGAAGTTTTTCTTTCTACACGTTTTACATGAAATTTAGTGATGCTCTTGATGAGCACGAGATCGCGCTAGCCCGCGGTTTTCAATAAATTATGTTATCGAAGCCATATACTTAAGGCTTTTGAGATATATCTTAAAATAATTTTTAAAATACTTCTGGTAGTATTTATTTGTAGGAGTTACATTGATAACATTCGTTCTTAGGTAGCTATTGAATGTGTGTTGAGAGTAAAGTTGAATAATTTTTGGAATGATGCGGGCCTGGTCAGAGGCATGCTGGTTAATTTGCCAAGGCACCAAGGAGTTGGCAAGCTGGAATCAGCAGTCGGTAACCTATGCAAAGTTTCTATTTTTCTCTCACTGGGGCGCGTTGTGTCCATAGAAGTCGACGAATCCACGATTGAGCGGGCATATCTCAGCCGTCAAACTCGTGCCTACGTGATGGATGAGGATCGAATAAGAGTTGGGCGGGTGACCGACTATCTCTTGCAGGACTCCGGCCTCGTTACTTATGAAGTACGCTTTCCAAATGGGCTGGAGAAGGATTTCAGCGAGATTGATCTGTTTGTCAGGCCATGGAGCGCGCCTGAAGATCCCGCTGAATTACTTTCTGCGGGCGGTGCGGAAAGCCAGTTTCTCCACGATCGTCGCCAAGCAGCGCTAAAACCGTTGCGCGCCCTCACAAGTGCTTCTCAAGGTCTGACCGCACTTCTGTCCGCCGGTATCGATTTTGTTCCGCATCAGGTTGCAGCTGTTCGCCGGGTGCTGAGCGACCCCATTCAGCGTTATTTACTGGCCGATGAAGTAGGGCTTGGTAAGACGATCGAAGCGGGTCTGATCATCCGGCAACACCTGATCGACAATCCCGAGACGAAGGTGTTGGTCGCTACGCCATCCCAACTTTGTGAGCAATGGAGACGGGAACTTACCGAGAAGCTGCACCTTGATCAGTTTGGAGAAGCTTTCGAATGCTGCTCGCATGCAGACATCGTGCGAGTCCGGCGTTCTCCAGATATTCTTGTTGTTGACGAGGCCCACCATCTGGTTGGCCAGGAGGAGGGACCGTTGGCCTCTTCGGCGGCGCGATTGCGCGAACTCGCCCGCGATGTACCCGTTCTGCTGCTCCTCTCGGCCACGCCTCCGCTGGGCGACGAAACCAGATTTCTAGCGTTGCTCAACCTACTCGATCCGCTGATCCATCCACTCGACGACCTTGCCGGGTTCCGGGAGAAGCTTGAGCAGCGACGTGGGATCGGACGGATGCTGCTCAGTCTCGATGCGAATGCACCGGGGTTTGTGCTACGCCAGCGCGCTGCGGAACTCGAGCGAACATTTCCAGATGACTCCGCGGTCAAAGATCTGGCGCCTAGACTGATTGCTGCGACCCGCGACGACCATGATGCGCTCCCCGATCTATGCGCCTTACTAAAAGAGCATATCGCCGACAACTACCGCATCCATCAGCGTCTGATCCGCTCGAGGCGTGCCGATGCCCAAGGTTGGGAATTCAGACCAAGGGGACTGGGAGATGGTGTGCTGAGGCATGTTCGAGCCGAAAGCGATCCTTCCGATGCGTTGCCAGCCCTGCTCGTGACACTCGAAGATTGGCGTTTTGCGGCGGTCGAATCTCTCGTCGACCAGGAGGACGGGCATGCCGCCCTAGCATCTCGCTATCGCGACATGCTGAGTGTGATCGGAGAAAGTGTCGATGCGATGCGCGCGTGGATAGCCGAGGCTACCCCGATCTTCGATGGCGAGGCAGAAATTCTGAGCGCCTTGCGCGAGCAAACCGGAGACTATAGCGATACAGATCGCATTGAAACGATGGTCGAGAGTACACGTCGACTGATCAAGGCGCTCCGCGCTGATTTTCCCGCCCCAAAGATAGTCGCGTTTGCGACATCTCCATTCCTAGCAAGCGCATTCCATGACGCTTTAAATGAAGCGCTTGATGGAGAGGATTGCTTCCTACTTAGCGATGCAGGTCGAGCGGTTGAATCGAATGAGGGCAAAGAACATGTCGCGACACTGTTTGCTCAGGCCAATGGAGCCGCCGTCCTCACTACAGACCGATCGGCCGAAGAGGGCCTCAATCTTAGCTTCGCAGATGCGATCGTCCATCTGGATCTCCCTTTCAGCGCCGCGCGCATCGAACAGCGGATCGGTCGTCTCGACCGGTATGGTCGGCGCAAGGGCGTCATCCGTCACCGGATCCTGCTGCCGTCAGACGATGAAAGCAGTCCCTGGGCGGCATGGTATGAGTTTCTGGCGCAGGGTCTCTTGGTCTTCGACAGGTCGATCAGCGACGTCCAGTTCCTACTTGAGGCGGTCGAGGCTCAGGTGCTTGAGACCTTGCTGCTCACAGGCCCTGACGCGCTGACCGCGCTCACTAAGGGCATTCGGGACCAAATAGCCGACGAACGAAAGTCGCAGGACGAGCAATATGCACTCGACCGAATTGCGCTTTCCGAAGAACCGGTCGAAACATTCACCGATGCGCTCGACGACGCTGAAGCCGATGAAGCCGTTCTCGAAAGTGGGGTCGATCAATGGTTGGTAGAGACGCTTAAACTCACGAAACGTCCCTTCTCCTATCCAGAGGAAGACCCTTTCCTACTTAGCGTCACCAGGCAGACTCTCATTCCAAATACGCCGTGGCAACAGCAGTTCGAACTCAACGGCAGCCAACCACTCACCTGGAAGCGCCGCATCGCGACGGGGCGAGGGAATGTGACCCTGCTTCGACCGGGAACCCCCGTGATCGACGTTCTTACGCGCTTCACCCGCTGGGATGATCGCGGCACCGCTTTCATCACCTATCGCACCGTAACCGACTGGCAGGGTGATGCTTGGATCGGCTTCAAACTTTGCTTCACAATCGAACCCAGCCTCGAGATCGCCGACCTTCTGGCGCCGTCGCGCGCGGAACTCGCTGCCTCGCGTCGGGCGCAGCGCTACTTTCCACAAGGCGAGCAAACCGTCTTAGTCGATATCAACGGTGAACTGGTCACTAACCCGAACCTACTAGCGTTCCTAACAAGACCCTATAACGGTCAAGGCAATGGACCGAGCACCGATGTCAATCTCGGTAGTCGACCGCAAATGCTTGCCGAGATTATCGATCCGGCATCGTTTCAGTCCGTTTGCCGCAGCGTACGCGATCGTGCGCGACAGACGCTTACCGATCAACCAAAGCTTGCACAAGCGATCGCAGTCGCGACGACGCTCGCCTCAGGCGATCTGCAGCGACACAAGATCCGTTTGCAGCGCCACCAGTCAGTTGGCGATGCGATGTCGCGGGAGACAGCGATGTCGCGGGAGACAATTGCGCTCATTGAATCCATCTTGCCATGTATTGAAGCGCCAGCAATTCGACTTGACGCGATGGGATGCTTTATCCTTGGCGGACCGGTCCTGGGGAGGGTGGGCATTGAGTAAGCTTGACGGCCATGATGCCTTTGCGGCACTGAAGCGACTGCTCGATGACCGCGACAGCGGCGAGGAATGGGAAGCGCAGTCGCCCTCGGTAGAGCGAATGCGACGGGCTCTGGTTGAACCCCGGGAAAACGCCAGCGAACTTGACCTTGCTGTTCTTTTGCGCCAGGCATTGGCGCGCGAGTATGTGCGCGGTGGCAATATGGTTTCACCTGCAGTCCAGGTGACCCATAGACGTTTTGCCGGATTCAATGACTGGGATAAGGTTGGCCTGCGCGCAATCACTACCAATGAGGCACGATTGGTGACGGTTCAGCCCTGGAATCCAAACTGGCTCAAAGGAACTGAAGAGGGAGTCGATGCGTTCGCCGCTTCCGAAACTACTCTGCGAGAATTCAACCTGACCGGTTGCGAAGGCGACCCACTTCTCATGTCAGTCGGGCGTAAATCCTATCGCAGTCGAGGGCAACGGGCCGCCGTTCGAGCGGCTCTTTCAACGCCTGCGGGAGGAAGTATTGTTATCGCTCTTCCGACCGGTGAAGGTAAAAGTATGATCTTCCAATTGGTTCACAGTGTTGGCTTTGTTGGCACGGATCAGGCTGAAAATAATGGCGTCACGTTGGTAATCGTTCCAACGGTTGCTTTGGGCGTCAATCACGAACAAGAAGCGGTCGAGATGCTTAGCCTGTCGCGCCCGCTAGCCTATCAAGGTGGCAATGATGTGGAGAATGGGCTTATTACTGAGCGCATCGCAAACGGCACACAAGGGTTGTGCTTTGCGTCTCCGGAAGCCGCTTGTGGCCGTCTACGGGGATCGCTCCGCCAGGCCGCCGAAGCAGGTCTCCTGCGTGCGCTAGTGATCGACGAAGCGCATCTCGTGGATCAATGGGGAACTGGCTTTCGAAGCGAGTTTCAAGAATTAAGCGGACTCAGACGTGAGTTGCTGTCAGCCGCTCCGCCGGATCGGGCCATGCGTACCATCATGCTCTCGGCGACCCTCACTGACTCATCTCTCGAAACGTTACGCTCACTGTTCGGTGTCGAGGCCGATTTCGAAAGCCTAGCCGCCGTCCAGTTACGTCCCGAACCGGATTACTGGATAGCGGCGTTCACCAACGAAACGGTCCGCGTCGAGCAAGTGCTCGAGGCGCTCCATCATGTCCCTAGGCCCGCAGTGCTGTATGTAACCGAAGTCGCTGCAGCCAATGAGTGGTTCGGGCGACTGAAGGGCGCGGGGTTTGGTCGCGTACGCAAGCTTCACGGAGGGACCAGCCGCACCGAACGGGAGGATATTGTCAGTAAGTGGCGCGACGGGACGCTCGACATCGTAGTTGGTACGTCAGCGTTCGGGCTTGGCATTGACTATCCCCATGCACGCAGTGTGATCCACGCTTGCGTGCCTGAGACCCTTGATCGCTTCTATCAGGAAGTGGGGCGCGCGGGCAGAGATGGCAAGGCGGCCCTCTCACTTATCATTCCTACCCGCAAGGATGTTGCGACAGCCGAGCAGATCAACACTCAGCAGGTAATTGGCATTGAGCGCGGATATAAGCGCTGGTCGACTATGTTCGCACGCAAGGCAAGTCTTGGCAACGGACGTTTTGCCGTGAGGATCGACGGGCGACCGGGCACCGACGAGCAAGATATCGATATGTTCGGAGATAGGAATACCGATTGGAATTTGCGCACCATTTCATTAATGGCGCGCGCGGGCCTTCTTCGTCTGCTTGGCACACCTTATCCGAGAATCCAGGACGAGGGTGAATGGCTCGAGATCGAGATAATCGATGATCATCATCGCGACATGGAGTTGTGGCGCACCAAGGTGGAGCCGTTTCGTCGAGAAGGTTGGATTGCTTCAAAACGCAACCTAGACCTGATGATCGAATTCTTGCGCGATGCTCGTTGCCCAGCAACGATCCTAGAAGAACTATACGGCGCCGACCGGATCGGTCGGGTGTGCAGTCGTTGTAGCCGATGCCGCGTTAACAAAAACTGCCGCCTAAAGACCGTTCCGATCGGTGAGCCACGAGCTCCTTGGGTTGCGCCACTCGATCCGTTGGTCGCGGATTTGTTCGACCGTGACTTGCGACTGCTCGTTATTTATGATCCGAGCAAGCTTCCACGGGCGGCCTCTCGCCGTCTTGGCGAGACGATGCAGCGCCTGCAACAGGCGCGCCTTGCCAAGCTTATCATTCTCGGGGACCAACCGTTCGACATGGCTCGTGTCCTAAAGTTTGCGGAAAAATCGGCCTTTTTCGCCAGCGACCTTTCGTCTCTCGCCTTGTCGAGACTGCCCAAAGGTCCTGAACTTATTATGGTCGGCGATCGGCAAAAACTAGAACCGCAAAACCTCACTCCACGTTCAGACAATCCACGGATATTCCTAGCACCTCTCGATCAACCCGCTCCCGACGGGCGTAGGTTGCGCGATGTCTTTGGTGGGCGTAAGCTGACACTTGATGAATTTAATGCGAGAGTCGCCCAATGAGTATTATTTCTACGTGGGAAGCTGTTCCCAGTCGTCTATTCTCAATCTATTCGACACTGTTCGACAGCGAGTATGGTGAAAAGAAGAGCCGTATTGAAGCTTGGGCGACCCCACCATCTCTTAGAAAGCAAGGAATGGGCGATGCCAGTGTATTGACGACAGAGTTGTTTAGGCAGCCTTTGGCAGAGGCACTTCGCCTTGGTCTCGTGGAAGAGATCGACGATAGGCTACGATTGACGACTGCCGCGAGGAGTACCGGAAAAAAAGGCCAGGACAGTGAGGACTATTTTCTCGCTTATATGCGCCATACTCTGTTTGATTCGGCCCGCGCCGCCGAGACCAAACAGGCCGGGTTCATGATCGCCCTATCTTGGTTCCTTAGTTCCAGTCCATTGAGACCGATGAACTTCTCGAAGGAACCAATCAATGAATTGCGGGCGCAGATTGGTGAAAACGCCTCACAGATGGAAATATCGGTTGTCGCCGGTTGGCAAAGTTTTCTCTACTGGGCGCGATATTTAGGATTCGCAACAATTGTTGGCGGTGCGAACGATGCTGAGGATTCCAGCTCACGCAGGGTCATTCCTGATCCAATCAAAGCAATCGAGAGCGCGCTTCCGTCAATATTCGCAGAAGCCAACGATTTGCCTGTTGAGCAATTCCTATCGCGACTTTCGGCGATCTTTCCAGTCTTTGAGACAGGCAGCGTTCGCAAAGAATTCGATGGGATGCGTTTAACTCCTGTCACAGATAGTGATAAACGACTGTCCATCACGACGAGTCTTGCGCTTCAGCGCTTAGTCGACCGTCAGCGCCTAACTATAGTCAACATAGCTGACGCCAATGCACGCATCCTCGACTTTGGTGCCCGCGAAAGGCGTGTCAGTCGCGTCGCTCTGAAAGTCGAAACATGATGCGTAATTATCTCTGCTGGGATCCCGGGACTGTTCGGCAGGTCATCAATCCGTTTGCGGAGCACATTACCGACAGCCTTTTCCGGGCTGTGCATAGCGATTGGGATCTGAAGGTCAGTCCTCCAGTCGGGAAGTCTTTTCAGGACATTGGAGAGGCTGCTTGGGCCGATATGTCTCAGCCTACGTTCCTCGAAGATTTTCTGCGTGAGGATCGTCCCCATGCGCTTGCCGCAATTCTGGGAGAGACGGGTTCTGGTAAGTCGCACCTCGTCCATTGGATGCGACTGAACATCAAGCCGACGAAGAATCGGGTTGTGCTGGTGGTGCCTAAATCTGGCACTAGTCTACGCAATATCGTAAAGATGATCATCGATGAGCTTCCACCTGAGCAGCAGGCAGGTTTTCTAGAGACATTGCAGTCGGCCGGGGATGGTACACAAAGCCGCAATGACCAGAAACAGCAGTTGCTCAACGACCTTGCTCAGGCGATCCGCGAGGAAGTCCTACCGGTTGACGCTGAGGAGATAGAGCAGGAACTCATCGCCACGCTGCCAGACCTATTTCAGGATCCCTATATGCGTCAAGCGCATTTTTTGGGGGACAGCACTGTAATCTCGGAGATAGTTGATCATATTTTTGCGCAATCCAACGCCCAAGATCGCCCCGACCAGCGGCGTGAATTTGTCAAAGAGGATCTGCCTCTTGGCGGATTAGATTTTGTGGCGGCGTCAACCCCTGCCAAAAATGCAATGCGGACTATCGACCTCGATCCCCCGTCGAACCTTCCTCTTGCAATTGACATCATTAATCGAAATCTCAACCGTGCGATTGCCCGAACGCTCAGCTTTTCTGGTGATCGCGTCGAAGAGTTGATGGCTCGGCTTCGCGGTTATCTAAAATTGCAGAATAAAGAGCTGCTCCTCCTTGTTGAAGAATTTGCAAGATTACAAGGGATCGACCGAGCCCTACTTCAGGCAATCACGTCGCAAGGCGACGAACAACAATGCAAAATACGAACGGCGATTGCTGTTACGACTGGCTTCTTTCAAAGCGTCGCGGAGACCGCCTACATGCGCACCACACATGTTGTCGACATGGATCGCTCGGCGGGTCGGGTTGAGGGGCGGTCGGTGACTCAAGACTCGCTCAGCCAGTTTACGGCCCGCTACCTCAACGCGGTCCGTCTTGGCCCCGATGCCATCGGGCAATGGAACGAAACAGCAGCCGCGAGTGAGCGCCCAAAATCGAAATGCGATGATTGCTTGCACCAGTCCGAATGCCACACCGTGTTTGGCGCTGTTGACGGCTACGGCCTTTACCCGTTCACTAAGCAATCGCTGTGGAATGCTGCTTCACGTGCAGATACGTCCATGCCCAGGCGTCTAAATCCCCGAGTTCTTCAGAATGATCTGCTGGTGGAAGTCCTTGATAATTTCGCACCAGAAATCGTGACCGGTAGATTTCCACCATACAAATTGCTGGAGAAGCTCGAGGGCATCACGTCCCTCCCACCAGTCGCGCAGGCCGAATTACGAAATCGTAACCCGCAGATTTTTGAACGTTGGGCCGCGTTTCTCGAACTCTATGATGGAACGGGGAAGATAATCAATCTCGACGAACGACTGCGTGCGGCGTTCGAGGTTCCGGAAATACCTGGGGCTGACGCCGCCGATGCATCCACCTCGGGCGAAGAAGCAATCATAGATGAACCGTCAACTCAGCTTTCGCCCACGAGCAAGGAAGATTTGCTCATCGAGCAGTGGCTTAGCGGAGATGGCTTTGATCAGACCCTAGTCAACAAGCTTAGGCTGCTCGTCTTTTCAGCAATCTCAAATGCCATCGACTGGGACATGATCGGACTGGCCAAGTCTAGCTTCTCCGGAACGACAGGCAAACCCTTTCAACGGGCCAGCATTAGTTTCGATCGGCAAACGACACAGGTGCGGAGCGACCTGCAGGTGAAAATTGTCATCCAGGCCAATCCAAAGGAGGCATCTGCGTTGCAGGGTTTGTTGCGCGCAAGTAAGGACAAGTTCCGCTGGGATTTCGCTGACGGCGACAAGATGCTGGGAGCCTTCCTGGATTGCCTTGAGATTTGGGCGAGCAGTGTCGAAGATCAACTTCAAGCAATCTGCAGGCCAACACCCCAGTGGAACCAGGCGGCGGCGGCGATAGAATTACTTTGCGTCGGTGCCGCCCTTGGCGGCAAAATAAAACCCGACGCCACCATTGCAGAAATGATCGATGGCGCATTTAATTCTAATTGGTTGGGCGAGTGTGCGAGTAGCGCGCCGGAGATGAAATCGCTTTACGACCGATTGTCCAAGAACCGCAAAAAATTTGCGGAAATTGCTCGGTCGCAGACGTCGAGCATGAAAGGTGGCCGAGCGGGTGCAATGCTCAATCCCGGTCGAATACTCGACCCTATCCGGAAGTTTCGTAAAGCAAAGTGGCAACTACGACTTCAGCCTCCCGAGGGTGACGTTAGGGAACCAGCCAATACCTATCGGGAAATCTGGAATACGATCGGAAACGCCGCCGCCTCAGAAATGGCTTTTCGACAATCTTGGTTCGATAAGATGGAAGCTGCGTTTGGCACGGAAGCAACGCGGGCGTCAATTCTGGAGGCGCTTAATGTCGCACATCTTACAGTACATGAAGCAGGCATTGGAACCAGCGGCACCGGTCCGCGGTTGGCTGACGCTCTCGATCGTTTTAGCTCGGTGCAATTCGATGATTCAATGTCGTCCGCGAGGGCGCTCGGAAAAGAATCCGACGCTATAGCCGCGCTTCCACATTTTGGTAGAGGTCGCCGCGGCGCGGTAGAGGCTGGGGCCGCACTGGCCGAAGTTGCAAAAGCCTTTCTTGACACTATTGACCAAAATCTAGCTAGCGGCAACGAAAGCCTTGAGGCCAAGCACAGCGAGCTTGGTGCTAGTCTAAAGCAAATTGACAAATCGCTCTCTGCCATCGAAGCTGATCTTCTCGCGCTATCGGTCGTAGACCGGGAGGATGCCGATGCTTCTTGATCGTGCATCCGTCTTGGCGGAGAAAATTAACAGCTACCAGACGCTCAAAAATACTGCTGATGTGTCTGATACGTTTGCTATACGCGCTCAGCAATTTGGC
>MAAC01006648.1_pt1 | contig 18999 bp, 16 predicted proteins | sample 1115981 | NCBI WGS metagenome assembly MAAC01 (sample SAMN04961126, study PRJNA320927) | seawater metagenome | isolation source: sample BD02T64 sea water enriched with oil for 64 days | place: USA:Gulf of Mexico | collected 2013-07-27
GGATTACAGATTTATATTTTTTAAATAGTGCTTTCAAATAGTAAGATTTACAACAAAAATATAGAATTAGTAATTGGCATATTTCATTACAATAAAATACTTTTACAAAAAATATATTTACTTTGAGTTTTACACATTTACATGCTAAGATCGACACCATAATTAAGTCTAATCATTCTACAATAGAAGAAAGGTTAACTCAAATTTGCGAACTGTTACAATCCTCAATTAATTATTACGATTGGGTTGGCTTTTATTTTGCCAATCATCAAAACAGAACATTGCATTTAAAAGCCTTTGCAGGTGAAGCTACAGAACATACCGTTATCCCTTTCGGGAAGGGCATTTGCGGACAAGTTGCCCTATCTAATAAAAACTTTGTAGTAGCAGATGTTAATGCGCAAAACAATTATATTTCATGTAATATTAATGTAAAGTCTGAGATTGTGATCCCTTTATTTAAAGACAGAGAAAATATTGGTCAAATAGATATTGATTCAAATACTCCAGATCCATTTACCATAAACGATGAAGATTTTTTAGTTTGGGTGAATGCGCAAGTAGCCACTATTCTTTAATCCCGATAGTTATCGGGATCAAAGAACAAATTCCAACATGAGATCCAAACTCATTTGGAATTTGGTTTTTTAAAATTTGGTGCTTTTTTAATTACATCCCTGTTCTAATCGCCTCTACAGGATCTAATCTAGATGCTGAAAAAGCCGGAAGTATTCCCGCAATTAGACCTATAATTGCTGAGATTGCTGTCCCTATAAACATATTCCAAAGAGAAAGAACAAATTCAAAATCACCTGTAAATTGAGATGCCAATACAGAAACAATAAACACTAATATCAGTCCTATTAAGCCTCCAATTACTGAAAGTATCACTGCTTCAAACAAAAACTGAAATAGGATAAACTTATTTTTAGCTCCTAATGATTTTTGAATCCCAATTAAATTAGTTCGCTCTTTAACACTTACAAACATGATGTTTGCAATACCAAATCCTCCAACAAGCAATGAGAAAATACTAATAATCCAACCAATACCATTCATCGTCCCTGTTATCCCATCAATAATATCGGTAAATCCTTGCATTTGATTTACAAAAAAATTATCTATCTCGCTAGGTTTTAAACCTCTAGCCATTCGTATTTTTTGTTTCAACAACGCAATAAACCCAGCATTATCTACGCCTTTTTCAGGTTTTAATACAATTTGAGGAAAGGTTGATTTATTATTATCTCCATATATTTTTCGTGCCATATTAACTGGAAAAAATATAGCGGTATCTTTAGAACCAAACAAACCTGAGCCTTCTTTTTTAAGTACACCTATAACCACAAATTTTCTTCCGTAGAGTCGTACTTTTTTCCCCAAAGGATCTAAGGCTCCAAATAGATTCTCAGCAATTTCATCTCCTAAAATAATCACTGGTTTACCACTAGATGATTCCGCTTCATTAAAAAATCGTCCTTTTGCTATTTGCAATGCTTCAATATCATAATATTCATAAGAAACTGCTCCAATTTCTATATTAGAAACTGATTTTTCCTCATATTTTATAGATACAGAAGGGACATTTAGAACATATGAAACCGCCTCCAAATCTGGCATATTCTTATTAATATATTGGTATTCATCATAAGTAACATCTGGAAATTGTCTTCGTTTCCATCGTGGTATATCTGTAGGTCCAAAAGAAAAACGCATTACAATAATGGTACTATTATCTAAGGAACTAATACTTCCTTCGATTTCCTTTTTTAGTGAATCAACAGCCGCAAGTACGGCGATAATAGAAAATATCCCAATGGTAACTCCCAATAACGATAGAAAGGTACGTAGTTTATTGTTTTTAAGTGCGTTTAACGCGAAATTGAAACTCTCTTTTAATACTCGAAGGTAAATTATCATCTTTATTATTTAATAAAACGAATCTTTTTGAATCAATTTATATTTAAAATATTACTCTAAAAAAACTTTTAAAAAAGTTTCACTGAGATAGGACGTTTTCTACTCATTTATGTTACAAATTTAGTTGGTATTTATGTATTTTTGCAAATATCTACCATTTAAAAACAAACCTAATATTTTCCAATGGACTCAAATAAAAAAATAGCATCGGCATTAATTTCTGTATTCCACAAAGATGGTTTAGAGCCAATTGTAAAAAAACTTGATGAATTAGATGTCACCATTTATTCTACAGGGGGCACTCAAAAATTTATTAATGATTTAGGGATAAAGGTAATTCCTGTTGAAGAAGTGACCGACTATCCATCTATTTTAGGAGGGAGAGTTAAAACATTACATCCAAAGGTTTTTGGCGGCATTTTAAATCGTCAAAACAACGAAGGTGATGTTTCAGAAATGAAGGAATATAACATTCCTCAATTGGATGTGGTTATTGTAGATTTATATCCATTTGAAAAAACGGTTTCTTCAGGAGCTGAGGAACAAGATATTATTGAAAAAATAGATATTGGAGGGATATCGTTAATAAGAGCTGCAGCAAAAAACTTTACAGATACGATCTGTGTGTCTTCTATGGAAGATTATAAAGAGTTTTTAAATATCATTTCAGAAAATGATGGAAACATTTCTTTAGCTAACAGAAAACATTTTGCTGCTAAAGCATTTAATGTTTCTTCACATTATGATTCAGCAATATTCAACTATTTTAATAAAGACCATCATATTTCTTCTTTAAAAATAAGTGAAACAAATGGGAAGGTTTTACGTTATGGTGAAAATCCACATCAAAGAGGATTTTTCTTTGGGGATTTTGATGCTGTTTTTGATAAATTACACGGAAAAGAATTAAGTTACAACAACTTATTAGATGTAGATGCCGCTGTAAATTTAATGGCAGAATTTACTAATGAATCTCCAACATTTGCGATATTAAAACACAACAATGCTTGTGGGATAGCACAACGAGAAACTGTCCATCAAGCTTATGTAGATGCTTTAGCGGGAGATCCTGTTTCAGCTTTTGGAGGAATCTTAATAAGCAATACAGAAATAGACGAAACTACAGCTACAGAAATTCATAAGTTATTTTGTGAAGTAGTAATTGCTCCATCTTATTCAGAAAAAGCTATAGAAATCTTACAGGGAAAGAAAAATCGTATTTTGTTAATTCAAAAACAAGCTATATTTCCAAAAACAACGGTAAGAACTTGTTTAAATGGGGTATTGGTTCAAGACAAAGACAACAAAACAGATAGCCTTGAAAATTTAACAAATGTAACTCACAATAATCCTAATGAAAGCGAGTTAAATGATTTAATATTTGCTTCAAAAATTTGCAAGAATACAAAGTCCAATACCATCGTTTTGGTAAAAGGGAAACAATTATACGCAAGTGGAACAGGTCAAACCTCCAGAGTAGATGCTTTAAATCAAGCCATTGTTAAAGCCAATGCTTTTAATTTTGATTTAAAGGGATCTGTTATGGCGAGTGATGCATTTTTTCCGTTTCCAGATTGTGTAGAAATTGCTGATAATGCAGGAATCACAGCGGTTATACAGCCAGGAGGTTCTATAAAAGATGAGTTAAGTATTAGCTATTGCAATGAACACTCTATGGCAATGGTTTTTACAGGAACACGTCATTTTAAGCATTAATTTTTATTACATTTGTAAGGAGCAGGTTTAATTTCAATACAGCAATTAATTTATGGGATTTTTTGACTTCTTAACTGAAGAGATAGCAATAGACTTAGGAACAGCAAACACATTAATTATACATAACGACAAAGTAGTAGTAGATGCCCCTTCTATTGTTGCTAGAGACCGAACAACTGGAAAAATAATAGCCGTTGGGATGGAAGCTAATTTAATGCAGGGTAAAACCCATGAAAATATTAAAACGATTAGACCCTTAAAGGATGGTGTAATTGCCGATTTTGATGCAAGTGAACAAATGATAAATATGTTCATTAAAGATATTCCTGCACTTAAAAAGAAATGGATTACTCCTTCACTGAGAATGGTTATCTGTATTCCAAGTGGAATTACTGCTGTTGAAATGAGAGCTGTAAAAGAAAGTGCCGAACGTGTAAATGGCAAAGAAGTTTATTTGATCCACGAACCTATGGCTGCTGCAATTGGTATTGGTGTTGATATTATGCAACCTAAAGGCAATATGGTTGTTGATATTGGAGGGGGTACCACCGAAATTGCAGTTATTGCATTAGGAGGGATCGTTTGTGATAAATCTATTAAGATCGCTGGAGATGTATTTACCAACGACATTATTTATTACATGCGCACCCAACATAATTTATTTATTGGTGAGCGTTCTGCTGAAAAAATTAAAATCGAAATAGGTGCTGCTACTGAAGATTTAGACATACCACCAGACGATTATGATGTACAAGGGCGTGATTTATTAACAGGAAAACCAAAACAGGTTAAGATTTCATTTCGTGAAATTGCAAAAGCATTGGACAAATCTATTTTAAGGATTGAAGACGCGGTAATGGAAACATTATCAAACACCCCACCAGAACTAGCTGCCGATATTTATAATACGGGGATATATTTAGCTGGTGGTGGATCTATGCTTCGTGGACTTGATAAACGGTTATCTCAAAAAACAGACCTACCAGTTTACATAGCTGAAGATCCTTTACGTGCAGTTGTACGCGGTACAGGAATTTGTCTGAAAAACTTAAATAAATATAAAAGTGTACTGATAAAATAAGAATATTAGGTTATGCAGCAGATTCTATTTTTCTTAATTCGGAATAAAAATTTTCTGTTATCCTTATTTTTATTTATTATTTCGTTTGTATTTACTATTCAATCTCATTCTTTTCACAAAAATAGAATTATAAATTCTGCTAATTTTTTTAGTGGGGGTGTTTATTCAATTAAAAGCAATATCACGGGTTACTTCAACTTAAAAGAAGAGAACAATTTACTTCAAGAAGAAAATGCGAGATTAAGAAAGCAGCTTGGTTCTAATAGTGAGTTGACTTCAACTAAAAACACAGACACAACTATATCGCTTTCAAAATTTCAATATGTCACTGCCAAGGTGATTAATAATACCTATTCTAAATCTAAAAATACACTTACCGTCAACAAGGGAGCACAAATGGATATCGCTTTAGATATGGGGGTGATTTCTTCAAAAGGTTTAATAGGCATCATAAAAAACACGTCTGAAAATTATGCAACTGTACAGTCTATTTTAAACATCAATAGTCAAATAAACACAAAGCTTAAAAATTCAAATCATTTTGGATCATTAGTTTGGAATACAGAAAACCCTAATACGGTCCAATTAATAGACATTCCAAGATTAGCTCCTATTACTGTAGGTGATACAATAATTACAGGTGGTAAATCGACCATTTTTCCTGAAGGGATTTTAGTGGGTACTATTAATGATTATTTTTTAAATGAAGATAAAAATTCCTATACTTTAAATATTAAATTATTTAATGATATGACAAGTCTTAACCATGTTTATATTATTAAAAATAAGGATGCTGAAGAAATTAAAAAATTAGAAAAGGAAACGGACGATGCAGAGTAATGTTTATTTTACATTAAGTTTAAGATTTATTTTACTAGTATTGGTACAAGTACTTTTACTAAATCATATCAATTTTTTAGGCTATATAAACCCTTATTTATATCTACTTTTTATTTTAACCTTTCCTTTTAATGGCAATAAAAGTCTATTAATTATTTTTAGTTTTTTAATGGGTCTTACCATTGATGCTTTTGGAGATTCTGGTGGGGTTCATGCTGCTGCTTGTGTGGTAATCGCTTATTTTCGTCCTGTAATTTTAAAATATTCTTTTGGAGTAAGTTACGAATACAATACGATAAAAATTAACCAAGTAGGTTTTGGACAACGTTTAATTTATGTAAGTTCCATGGTTTTATTACACCATTTGGTATTATTTTCTATGGAAATTTTTAACATAAATCATATAATGTTACTTCTAAAATCTACGTTATTTTCAGGTATCTTTAGCATTATATTAATTTTGAGTTCCATCTCTATTTTTAGTAAGAAATCTAAGTGAGAAAATTTTTACTTCTTTTTATTGTTTTAATAACGGGTTTATTATTTGCCTCTAGGCTATTTTATCTTCAGGTGTATGATACATCTGCTCAGATTTCATCGGATAATAATGCCATCAAAAAAAAGTTTGATTATCCTCAACGAGGTTTTATTTTTGACAGAAATGGTATTTTATTAGTCTCCAATCAGCCTTCATACGATGTGATGGTCATTCCAAAAAATGTAAAACAATTTGATTGCGATACAAAACTGGAATTTTGTAAATTATTAAAAATCACGGAAGATGATTTTGACAAAATATTAGAAAAAGCAAAAATTTATTCTCCTAGACTTCCTTCACCAGTTATACCGCAATTGACAAAAGAAGAATATGCATATCTTTCTGAAAAGATGCACAAATATGAAGGTTTTTACATTCAAAAGCGCGCTTTAAGAGATTATCAAGTAAATCATTCGGCTAATGTTTTTGGTTATACAGCTGAAGTTAATAATCAAATTATTAATAAAAACTCTTATTACCAAATGGGAGATTTAATTGGTAAAGCTGGAATTGAACAAGAATATGAAAAAATCCTTAGAGGTACAAAAGGGATTAATTATATTCAAACCGATCGATTTAATAGAGTTATTGGCCCCTATAAAGAAGGAATTTATGACACCTTACCTGTAAATGGTAAAGACATCACCCTGACTATAGATGAAAGACTTCAGAAATATGGAGAAGAATTATTAGTAAATAAAAGAGGGGGAATTGTAGCTATAGAACCCTCAACAGGTGAAATATTAGCTTTGGTTACCGCTTCTAATTATGACCCAAGTTTATTAGTAGGTAGAGAACGTTCTAAAAACTTTACTAAACTTTGGTACGACACCATTTCAAGACCTTTATTCGATAGAGTTTTACAAGGAGAGTATCCTCCTGGTTCTCCATTTAAAACTCTAACAGCACTCATTGGACTACAAGAAGGGGTGATAAATTCTCAAGAAAAAATTTCCTGTAATGGCGGATATCATTATGGAGGAAAAAAACCATTGGGCTGTCATCACCATAAATCACCACTATCTATGATTGGTGGTATTGCAAACTCTTGTAACGCCTACTTTTGTACAGTTTACCGACGAAGTATTGAAAAATATGCAACTCCACAAGAAGGAATTGATAATTGGCGAAAACATTTGGAAAGTTTTGGATTAGGAAATTATATGGGTTATGATTTACCTGCTGGAAGAAAAGGACTAATCCCCAATTCAAAACATTACAATCGCAGGTATAATTACCCTACATATAAATGGTATGCAACAGCAACTATATCTAATGCAATTGGGCAAGGAGAAGTTTTATTAACGCCAATGCAAATGGTTAATTTCACCGCTGCTATTGCAAATAGAGGCTGGTATTATAAACCCCATATTCTTAAAAGTGTAAAAGATACAGATACGATAGCCTCTAAATATACCACTCGGTATAATACAACAATCGATTCTAAATATTTTGAGCCTATTGTACAAGGAATGTTCGATGTATATAATGGAGGGACTGCATCTTATATTCAAATTCCTGGAATTGAAATTTGCGGAAAAACAGGTACCGCAGAAAATTTTACAGAAATTGATGGAAAACGTGTTCAACTAACTGATCACTCTATTTTTGTAGCATTTGCACCCAAAGACAATCCGAAAATTGCTATTGCTGTATTTGTAGAAAATGGATATTGGGGTTCTCGTTGGGCGGGAAGAATTGCAGGTCTTATGATTGAAAAGTACTTAAAAGGGGAGATTACTCGAAAAGATATGGAGGATTTTGTTTTAAACGGAAGTCTTGAGGATGAATATGCCAAACCTTTTTCCGGAGAAACCTTTAATATTAATTATTAATGCTAAGATCAAGAAATCCCATAAAGTTAGATTGGACAATTATATTTATCTACATTGCTTTGGTAAGTATTGGTTGGGTGAATATATATTCAGCCTCATTTAATGAAGCATCTACAAGTTTTTTTGACTTTAGTCAAGTCTATACAAAACAAATGATGTTTATCTGTTTAAGTGTTGTACTTATCATTTTTATACTCGCTGTCGACACTAAGTTTTATGAACGGTTTTCGAGTATTATATATATCATATCCTTACTATCTCTTATTGGCCTTTTCTTTTTTGGGAAAAATATAAATGGAGCGACTTCTTGGTATGGCATTGGCAGCTTTACATTTCAACCCAGTGAGTTTGCAAAAGCTGCTACCGCACTTGCCTTAGCAAAATACGTAAGTGACATTCAAACTAATATGAAGGAGTTTAACCATCAAATAAAAGCATTGGTTATTATCATCCTTCCTGCATTATTTATTGTACCGCAACCCGATCCTGGTTCTGCTTTAGTTTTTGTTGCATTAATTTTTCCTTTATATCGAGAAGGACTACACTTTGTATATTTATTATTAGGTTTTATCGTTGCCGCACTTTTTGTTGTGACATTAGCATTTGGTGTTGCTTGGATTTCTGCAGGAATTATTTTAATTGCAATTCTTTTTTATTTTATAAATAAGAAAAAAAACAAACGCACTAGTTTATTTAAATATAGTATAATAACTATTGCTTGTATTGGATTTTCCTTTTCTGTAAATTATATTTTTGAAAACGTTTTAGAACAAAGGCATAGGGATCGATTTAATATTGTTTTAGGGAAAGAAGTCGATAATGCTAACATTGGCTATAATACCAATCAAAGTGAAATCGCCATTGGTAGTGGTGGATGGACAGGAAAAGGATGGTTGCAAGGAACACAGACTATGGGGAAATTTGTTCCTGAACAAGACACCGATTATATTTTTAGTACTGTAGGTGAAGAATGGGGGTTTTTAGGATCTTTGCTTGTTGTATTCTTATTTTTAGCATTAATTATACGGGTACTTGTTTTAGCTGAAAGGCAAAAATCTCAATACAGTAGGGTCTATGGTTATAGTGTTGCTTCTATTTTATTTATCCACTTTTTTATAAATATTGGAATGGTTACAGGCCTGCTACCCACTATCGGGATTCCTTTACCCTTTTTTAGCTATGGAGGCTCTGGTCTTTGGGGCTTTACCATACTTCTGTTTATTTTTATTAGATTCGATGCTACTAATTATATTAACCGTTAAGAAGCCTTCACATCCAAGGCATCCCGTAAAGCATTACCCATCAACATAAAAGCAGTAACCAAACTCATAATAGCCAAACCAGGTATTAATGCTAAATAAGGTTTACCTAAAATGATATAGGCGTAATGATCTTTAATAATTCCTCCCCAACTTGGTATTGGAGGTTGTGCTCCAATACCTAAAAAACTAAGTCCGCTTTCAATTAATATAGCACCAGCAAAATTTGCAGCAGATATAATAATCACCGGAGCCATACTATTAGGCAAAATATGCTTCATGATTATTCTATAATCTGTATATCCCAAAGCTCGAGCGGCTGTGACATATTGCATTTGCTTTACCCCCATTACTTGTCCTCTAACCACACGTGCTACTTCTACCCACATGGTAAGTCCAACAGCAATAAAAACTTGCCAAAATCCTTTTCCTAAGGCTAGTGTGATAGCAATTACTAATAATAATGTTGGAATAGACCAAGTCACATTAATAAACCACATGATCACGGCATCTACTTTTCCTCCAAAATAGCCAGCAATGGCACCCATAGAAATACCTATAATTAGTGAAATAAATACTGCCACAAATCCTATAGCAAGAGAAATTCTAATTCCTATTAACATCCTACTTAAAAGATCGCGTCCATATTTATCGGTTCCTAATAAAAATGTTCTTTGAGCAATATAATGTATATAAATATCATCTAAAGTTCTTGCCTTTGGAAATAAAGCTAAGTCATATTTTTTTTGAAGCCCCTCTCCATCGGTAGTATATTCAACAATGTTTAATGTATTATTTTCAATAGAATAATCTGAAATAGGAATTTCGGTAGCGGTTATTTTTTTTCCGAAGAAAAAATCTGAAAAAGTATTTTGCTCTTTTTCAGCCGAAGGAATAGTAAGTATTTGAACTTTAAAACCAGGGGATTTTGAATGAATAGACAAATGCATCTGATTGGCATTCTGTGAATTATCTGGTGCTAAAGCATAAGCAAAAATTGCTGCTAAAACACATAAAATCAAAAAGCTAAAACTTAGAACGCCCCAAAGATTTTTTTTAAACTTTTGGAGCGCTATTTTAGTTAATCCCCCTTCCATAGGCTTAGAGGATGAAGATGATGATTTTGATTTTTTCACCTAGTAAAATTACTCAATAAAATAGGAATGGAGTAATTTAAAAAAATCTAATTTTTAATATCAGCAACTTTACCTCTTCTTATATTACTTAATTTCAAATCTTCCAACACATTAACTGCTTCTTCAACATAAATATCTTTTGCCAAACTTTTATGCCACCTTTTTCTTTTTTCACTTAAGGTAGTGTCTTGTTTCATTAATTTTATTTCGTAAGGAAGTGATTGGTAACCAAGCTTATTATCGTATTCATCTATTGCTTCAAACTTTTTGGTTTCGTCAATTCGACTATCAATATCTGATTTATAATCCTTATAATTTAAGTTGATAACCGTTTCGTCTCTTCGTTCTTTAATCCATCTTGCATTTTCATCAATTAACCTTAATTGCTCACTTTTAGCCATACGTGCTACACTTTTAGTGATGGTTTTTTCATAATCAATGTATCCATCCCAAACATCGTAATCTGCAGCATCTATTTTATCGTATGGAAGTGGATTGTCATAATCTCTTTCTCCAACATCAAAATAACTATAACGATCTGGCATTACCACATCGCTTTTCACACCTTCTAATTGCGTAGAACCTCCATTAACTCTATAAAATTTTTGGGTAGTCAATTTTAAAGCTCCCATATCTCCCATGTCATTTTTACGAAGCCACTGATTTAAATCTATTAGATTTTGGACCGTTCCTTTTCCATAAGTCTGTTTACTACCAATAATAATAGCACGCTTATAATCCTGCATTGCAGCGGCTAAAATTTCGGAAGCTGAAGCAGACAATTCGTTGACTAATATCACCAAGGGTCCATCCCATATAATTTCATTGCTTTTATCTTTTAGCACTTCTTTTTTACTACCACTAGAAGCTACCTGAACCACTGGCCCCTCTTTTATAAAAAGTCCTGCAATATCTACTGCTGTACGTAAAGAACCTCCCCCATTACTACGCAAATCAAGAACAAGGCCTTCCATTCCCTGCTTTTTTAAACGGATTATTTCCTTTTTAATATCGCTAGCAGCATTACGTTCATTGTAATTATTCATATCGAAATAAAACTGTGGAAGGTTTATCAATCCAAAATTTTTATCCTCTTTAGTAATTAAAGTAGACTTTGCATAGGTTTCTTCAAGTTCTACTACATCTCTGGTAATTGTTTCTTCTTCTACTGTTCCATCAACGCGTTTAATAGTAAGGGTTACTTTAGTTCCTTTAGGTCCCTTAATTAATTTTACCGCATCATCCAACCGCATTCCAACAACACTTACGGCTTCTTTTTCATCTTCTTGTCTTACTTTCATTATAAGGTCTCCAACTTCAATATGTTCTCCTCTCCAAGCTGGCCCCCCGCTTATCACTTCAATTATTTTTATATAATCATTTCTCTTCTGAAGTCTCGCTCCTATCCCTTCTAGTTTTCCAGACATTCGTAAATCAAAACGATCTCTATCTGGTGGAGCAAAATAGTTGGTATGTGGGTCAAATTCTTCTACGATTGTAGTCAAGAAAATAGCAAAATAATCTTTACGTTCTAGGTCGTCTGCAAAATCGAAATATTCGTCTAATGATTTTTTAGAACTTTCTCTTGCTTCTTTTTCTAATTCTTCAAGACTTTTAGGTTCCTCTAATTCTTTTTGTTCTCCAGAATCATTTAAATCTCCATTGGTTTTCGTTCCATTGTCTTCAATTAAATCATAATAATTAGAAATGGTTGAAAATTTTAATTGTTTTCTCCAACGTTCTTTTAATTCTTTTTTTGAAGTAGTATAAGCTATATTTTCATAGTCAACATCAATATTTTCATCTATAGAATAATCAAAAGGGGTATTTAAAACTTTCGGATATAATTCTTTTATATCTTCCATTCGCTCTCTAAAACGACTGTATACTAAATTAAAAAAAGCAAGGTCTTTTACTTTTATCTGATCATCAATCTCTAATTCGTATTGACTAAATTCTTCTATGTCTGAAGCTATAAAATATCGTTTCAAAGGATCTAATCCCTTTATAAAATCATCATAGATATTTTTCGAAAACTCATCGTTCATATCTTTAGGATTATAATGTCCTTTCTGTAAAACGTAAGTAATCAAATCTATAAGTAGTTTGTCTTTATCAGGATCGTTAAACTCTTTAGTCGTAAAACTGCACGAGGCAACTCCAACAAAAACTGCAAGAAGTAAAATTTTTATATTCTTTTTCATAATGCCCATATTTTCATTTTTTATGATGACGACTAAATTATATAAAATATCGTGCCAATTCTTTGTAATGATACTAATTTTTTGTTAAACAAATAGTACCAATTTTGCCTTTTCTAGTCGTTTTGTAGCTGTATTCTGAAAAAATAATTACGTATTTTAGCTTTTTGAATTATTCAATTATGTCAACAAAAAAACCGCTCATATTAGTCACTAATGACGACGGAATTAATGCCCCAGGAATAAGAACACTCATTAAGCTTATGAATACGATAGGTGATGTGTGTGTCGTTGCTCCAGATTCTCCACAAAGTGGAATGGGACATGCAATCACAATAAATGACACCCTTTATTGTAATAAAATTAAAAGTGTTGAAGGTGAACCCCAAACAGAATACAGCTGTAGTGGAACCCCTGCAGATTGTGTGAAAATTGCCGTCAATGAAATTTTAAAACGCAAACCCGATTTATGTGTCAGTGGAATTAATCACGGGAGTAACTCTTCCATTAATGTAATTTATAGTGGCACCATGAGTGCAGCCGTTGAAGCTGGCACACAAGGCATCCCATCTATAGGTTTTTCATTATTAGATTATTCCTTAGACGCAGATTTTGAACCAGCTAAAAAATATATTAAGAAGATTGTTAAACAATATCTAGATAAAGGGTTGCAAAAGGGAGTGGTATTAAATGTAAATATCCCTAAACTCCCGGTACAAGAAATTAAAGGCATTAAAGTTTGTAGACAAGCTAATGCGCATTGGGAGGAAAGGTTTGACAAAAGAATAAATCCCTTAGGAAGAGAATATTATTGGCTTACCGGGGAATTTATTAATGAAGATAAAGGAGAGGATACCGATGAATGGGCTTTGCAAAATGGCTTTGTTTCTGTGGTTCCTGTTCAATTTGACTTAACAGCACATCACGTAATAAAAGACATCAACAATTGGGAACTATAAAGAAAGAAGTATTTATTGGATTGGTAATAGGTTTAATAGCTAACTTAGTGGGAAGCTATTTGTATATTTATTTTTTCTCAGATTATGGATTAGAAGAAACTATTCAAAATGCTTTAATGCAAGATGTTTTTGGGAACATCATAGCACTCGGAGCTATTTTAAATTTGTTTGTATTCTTTATTTTTCTGAAAAAAAATAAGTTTTATAGAGCACGAGGCGTAGTTCTAGCTACGGTTGTTGCAGCATTGATTATTTTAATTACTAAGTTTTATTAAAAAATGAAGTATTACATCATCGCAGGAGAAGCATCTGGAGATTTACACGGAGCTAATTTAATGAAAGCATTGTATCGTCAAGATGCAGAAGCAGACATTCGCTATTGGGGTGGTGATTTAATGCAGCAAGTTGGCGGAGAATTAGTGAAACACTATCGTGAACTTGCCTTTATGGGTTTTGTTGAAGTAATCTTCAATCTAAAAACCATCTTTAAGAACATTTCATTATGTAAAAAGGACATTGAGTCTTTTAATCCAGATGTCATCATTTTTATTGACTATCCAGGATTTAATATGCGCATTGCTAAATGGGCAAAACAAAAAGGAATTACAACTCATTATTATATTTCACCACAAATTTGGGCCTGGAAAGAAGGTCGAATAAAGGACATAAAACGCGATGTAGATGCGATGTACGTTATACTTCCTTTTGAAAAAGATTATTACGAAAAGAAACATCAATTCCCCGTTCATTTTGTGGGGCACCCATTGATTGATGCTATAGCCAACAGGAAACAAATAGATTTTGAAGATTTCAGAATAGAAAATAATTTAGATGATCGTCCAATTATTGCATTGCTTCCTGGAAGTAGAAAACAGGAAATTACAAAAATGCTACAAGTCATGCTTAGTTTGGTCGACGATTTTAAAGACTATCAATTTGTAATTGCAGGAGCTCCTAGTCATGATGCTGATTTTTACAAACCATTTATAAAAACTCAAAACGTTCATTTAATACTTAATAAAACATATGATTTATTAAGTTTATCCTATGCTGCTTTAGTAACTTCGGGAACAGCAACTTTAGAAACGGCTTTATTTAAAGTGCCACAAGTGGTATGCTATAAAGGAAATAGAATCTCGTATGAGATTGCAAAAAGGATTATTAAACTTAAGTACATCTCTTTGGTTAATTTAATTTTAGACAGAGAAGTAGTTACTGAATTAATTCAAACTGAATTTAACACCAAACAGCTTAAAAAAGAACTTATACATATTTTAGAGGAATATAATAGAGCTGTTTTATTTTTAGACTATTATGAGTTAGAACAAAAATTAGGTGGGATTGGCGCTAGTGAGAAAACAGCAAAGTTGATTGTTGAGTCGATAAATCAAGATTCTAATTAATTAAAAAGATCCCTGCTAGAGTTTATATTGAGCGGAGTCGAAATACAGGCAATACATATGAAAAAACTTATCCTTCTTATATTCCTTTCTACTTTTTTAATCTCTTGCGGGAGTTCACGTAAAACTACTACCACTACAAGGGTTGAGAATTCTTCTAAAAAAACCAATTCCAAAAAATCGGAAGCTATTGTTAAATACGCTAAAACATTTAATGGCACAAAGTATAAGTTTGGGGGTACTACCAAAAAGGGAATGGATTGTTCTGGTCTTATATACACCTCTTATAAAGAAGAAGGCATTATGATGCCCCGTGTCTCTAGAGATATGGCAACCAAAGGAAAGCGAATTTCTTTAAGTAAAACAAATAAAGGAGACTTGCTTTTCTTTAAAACCAATAAAAACAAAAACACTATTAATCATGTAGGATTAGTGATTGAAAATAAACAAGGGAAAATCTTTTTTATCCATGCCACTTCTTCGTTGGGCGTAATTATATCCTCTCTTGATGAGCGATATTGGAAGAATTCTTTTGTAGAAGTACGAAAGGTTATTTAATTCCAAAAAATAAAGTTTAGAAAAAATACATATCTTTATTAAAATTCCTCAATTGATTTTAGGCATAACTAAATATCAGTTGAATGAAATTTGTAAATTTTGCCATTGTTAAATTCTCCTTATTCTTAACACTAGGGATTTTGGCTGCAAGGTTTTTTCCTAATTATTCAATATTACACCTTTACATTTTTCCTCCTCTTATTTTGGCTTTGGGGATTACTTGGTTCATTGCCAAAAAGCAACTGTTCCCAACTATTTATTTTGGTGTTATCACCTTTAGTTGCTTCTTTATTCTTGGTTATACTAGTTATAAATTACGATTGCCAGAATTTCAGAAAAATCATTATGCTCATCTTTTAATAAAGACGAAATCATTTTCAAACGAATCACAACTCATTCATCTGAAAATTAAAGAAGTTTTAAAACCAGATTTTTTTAATACTAAGTTCATCGCTTCTGTTGTTTCCTTAAATGGATTTAATGCAAATGGCTCCATTTTAGTCAACCTAAGAAAAGATTCACTTTCAACACCAATTACAATTGATGATCTACTAGTTATTTCTTCCAAAATTAAAGAAATAACTAGCCCCTTAAATCCACATCAATTTGATTATTCCAAGTATATGAAAACTCTAGGAGTCCACTATCAAATTCGGATTTCTGAAAATGAAATTTTACAAAAAACATCAGGTTCTTATACACTACGGGGCAAGGCTGAAAAAGTTCGAAATCACATTATTAATAAATTAAAAAAAAGTTCATTAACTCCAGATGAATTATCCATAATTCAAGCCTTAATTTTAGGGCAAAAAAAAGATATCTCTAAACAAATATATAGTGATTATGCTGCTGCAGGAGCGATTCATATTTTGGCAGTTTCAGGGCTTCATGTTGGGATCGTATATTTTATCCTTTTATTTATTTTTAGACCTTTAAAAAGACTCCCAAAGGGCAATACCCTTATTTCAATTATAATTGTTATAAGTCTTTGGGGATATGCTTTTATCACTGGTTTATCCCCATCAGTGATAAGAGCGGTTACTATGTTTTCCTTTTTTGCTGTTGCAACGCTAATTAATCGTCAAACCAATTCGATAAACACTTTATTTCTCTCTTATTTCACCTTACTACTTATCAATCCTATGTGGTTGTTTTATGTAGGGTTTCAATTAAGTTATTTGGCTGTATTTTTTATACTTTGGATACTCCCTAGTTTTAATAGATTATATTATCCAAAAAATCGAATTATTAAAAAACTTTGGGGAATTGTTACCGTAACTATTGCTGCTCAATTAGGAATTATACCCTTAAGCTTATATTATTTTCATCAATTTCCAGGATTGTTTTTTATAACCAATATTGTGGTACTCCCTTTTCTTGGCATGCTTTTAGGAGGTGGCATCTTGATTATTGTATTAGCTGTTTTTAATGTTCTTCCTGATTGGCTGGTATTATTTTATAACACCTTAATCAAGATGCTTAATACTTTTATTAGTTGGGTAGCAGGTCAAGAATCCTTTTTATTTCAAGAGATTCATTTTTCTTCAGAAAAAGTGATAGTTAGTTATTTATTAATCATCACAATTATTCTGCTTTGGAAAAAAAGAAGTTTCTCAAAACTAGTATTCAGTTTATTGAGTTTTGCCTTGCTCATTTGTGTTTTTATTTGGGATGATTATAAAAATTCGAAAAATCAAATGATCCTATTTCACAAAACCAGACATACTTTAATAGGATTTCAACATGCAAATAAATTAAAAATATTCCGAAGTGATTCCACTTTCAACTATCAAAACCAATATCCTATAAAAGGCTTTAGAGTAGCAAAGAACATTCATCTATATACTGAAGAAAAATTACCTCAAATTTTGGTGTATAACTATAAAACCATGTTAGTTTTGGATAGTTTGGGAGTATATCCAATAACTTCAGAAATAGATATTGTTTTATTAACTTTTAGTCCAAAAGTTAATCTTGAACGATTATTAGATCATCTTAATCCAAAAATTATAATTGCAGATGGGAATAATTATACATCGTATGTAAGCCGTTGGAAAAAAACTTGTCTTCTCAAAAACATACCATTTCACAGTACAAAAGAAAAAGGAGCTTTTGTCTTTAATTCCGAATAATTAAAATTAATGTTATTTATTTAAAAGTTCCTTTAAAATTTTTTTGATATTCTTGCCAAGCTTCTCCAGTAGTAAGCTTTAAATAATCATCGTTGGCAATCATTTTTAGGTATATTTCTAATTGTTCTGGTGTTTTATAACCAACTACTGTTTGTATTAAATTTCCTTCCTCTTTAAAAAACACCAAACTAGGGTATCCTGTAACTTTTAATGCATGTGCTAAAAGGTGTTGTGAATTTCTCCCTTTTCTTCCCTCTTGATAATTTGGATTTGTATATATAAAGTCTTGATAGTTGACTTCTTCTGTACCTTCGGCATTAAATTTTACTGCATAATAATTTTCATTAATAAATTGTATCACATCCTTATTGCTGAAAGTGTTTTTGTCCATTAACTTACAAGGGCCACACCACTTTGTATACACATCCATAATGATTTTTTTTGGATTCTTTTTTTGAGCCGTAAGAGCTTCATTCATTGAGACCCAATTGATTTTTTCTTGTGCACTAACGTTACTAAATCCAATTAATACAAGAATAATAAGTATCTGTTTTTTCATTTTATTTTATTAATTTACCCTATTAATTTTTGAAACATTTTTAAAAAAACGCCCCAAAAGGGGCGTTTATTGTTATTTATGTCGGCATTTTGTTTAATTACTTAATACCGTGCATTAATTTTTTAAGAACGGGATGTAATAGTAAAGAAATGAAACCTACTCCTATAGGAATTATAGTAAAAATCAAAAAGAAAGTAGATAAACTATATTCTTGTGTTATCTTTTCTATATCTCCACCAACATAATGCGCTAGTTTATTACCAATAGCAATTGCTAAATAATAAACTCCAAACATAAAAGCAATCATTCTGGTTGGAATAAGTTTACTTAAATAGGAAAGTCCCATTGGAGATAAACATAATTCTCCAAGAGTATGGAATAGGTATGCTAATACTAACCAAGCCATACTTAAACTAGCACTGTCTGCACCAGCTATAACATTTCTAGCTCCAAATGCTAAGAAAGCAAAACCAAGCCCTAAAAGAGCAAGCCCTAAGAAATATTTTACAGAAGCTGGAGGATTGTATCTACTATCCCACCACTTAGTAAATAGTGGAGCGAACATAATAATGAATAATGAATTTAGAATTGCAAACCAAGTAACAGGCACTTCAGTACTTGTTGATTGGAATTCAGAATATAATTTAAAAATTACGATTCCCCATACTATTAAAAAACTGAATCCTAGAATAATATTAGAGCGACCAACTCTTTGATAAGTCTTCCTAAAAAGACTTATCAGTACATAAGTAATTATTAAAAGAGGTACTACTGTAACCAAAAAATCAACTATTTTAAAAGTGGTTGCTGCACCACCTTCTAATACTCTATTTGTAAAGTCTCTTGTATAAATTGGTAAGGAACC
>MAAC01012114.1_pt1 | contig 18994 bp, 17 predicted proteins | sample 1115981 | NCBI WGS metagenome assembly MAAC01 (sample SAMN04961126, study PRJNA320927) | seawater metagenome | isolation source: sample BD02T64 sea water enriched with oil for 64 days | place: USA:Gulf of Mexico | collected 2013-07-27
AACCCCTTGGAACTGGAGCGCATTGTATAGATCTAACTGCAGGGATCAAGCTTTATTTATAATTAATTACTGTTTGATGAAAAATCACCCATTAAAGACAAAAAAGCTTCGTTTATAGTCACTATTATCCCGTTTGATATATCGATATGGCTTTTGTCACCAGCAATAACGTGAATAATATTTGATAAGTAGCACTATTCACGTCTAATAATACATATCAGAAATGATAACACCTCATTAATTATACCCCTATTTGTTATTCATTGGTGCGTTATAATTAAAAGTGATTGAATATACAGCTAATTAGGCCTAATTTGAATTTTCTAGTAGAATATTTATACTTATCTGTAGAGCAAGTTATTAACTTAATCGCAAAGGAATTAAATATGTGTATTCGTAATTCAGCATTCGTAGCACTATGGCCTGTTGTTATGTTTAGTATGAGCGTCATAGCAAAAGATATTGCCATATATCGTTGGGTTGACGAAAATAATGTAGTTCATTTTAGCCAACACCAACCTCAAACGAACAGTTATTCGCAGTTGACCACTTTTGCGTCGTATAACGCAAAACAAAAATCTACTCAGGCACAATCCGATAACAAACAATTACCCTCAGTTGATGAGCAATTAGCACAACATGAAAAAGAACAAGCAGAAATATTAGAAAAGAATAGAGAAATTACAGAAAAAAACTGTAAAGCGGCCCAGCTCAATATAAAAATGTTAAACTCATTCAGTAAAGTTACTATTTTAGATCCCGAGGGGATAAACCGTGTATTAACAGATACAGAGAAGAAAGCTCAAATTGTATTGAGTAACCAGCATATAGATTTATACTGTAATAACAGTGATAAAAAAAGTTAACTCAATAATTATAATTACCGCTAATATACTCAAAGTAAATTAGCGGCTTTATAGCTAGGTATATAACGTTTAGTTAAATATCAGCTTTCCATCTTCAGCGACAATGCTAATAGTACTTCCTGCTGTAAATTCATTTGCCAACAACTTTTGTGCTAATGGGTTTCCTAAACCTTTTTGAATAGCCCTTTTTAAGGGTCTTGCTCCAAAAATGGGATCAAAACCAGCCTCTGCAATTAATGCCAACGCTTCTGGACTAATCGCTAATTTAAGATCTTGTTCAGCTAAGCGTTGTGATAATGCTTGTATTTGAATACCGGCAATTTGCTGGATTTGATCAGCTAATAAGGGGTGAAATACGACAGATTCATCAATACGATTAATAAACTCAGGTTTAAAGTGATGACTTACTTCATTCATTACTTGAGTTTTCATTTGTTGGTATTGACTATCATCACTAAATTGTTGAATTATTTCCGAACCGATATTCGCGGTCATAATTATAACGGTATTTTTAAAATCAACTGTACGACCTTGACCGTCAGTTAATCTCCCATCATCAAGTACTTGTAATAATATATTAAAAACATCAGGGTGTGCCTTTTCAATTTCATCCAACAGTATCACTGAATAAGGTTTACGACGTACAGCTTCGGTTAAATAGCCACCTTCTTCATAGCCAACATAGCCCGGAGGTGCACCAACTAAACGAGCAACTGAATGCTTTTCCATAAATTCAGACATATCTATACGAACAAGTGAATCTTCACTGTCAAATAAAAAGTATGCTAATGCTTTCGTTAACTCGGTTTTCCCTACACCAGTGGGACCTAAAAATAGAAATGAGCCTATCGGTTGATTTGGATCCGAAAGCCCAGCTCTTGAACGTCTAATTGCATTAGATACCGATGTAACGGCTTCACCTTGACCAATAACTTTTTGATGTAATGCTTCTTCCATATTGAGTAATTTGTCACGTTCTTGCTCTAACATTTTAGCCACGGGTATTCCGGTAGCTTTACTAAGAACGTCGGCAATTTCAACCTCAGTTACTTTATTTGCAAGTAGACTCATTTCTTGCATTTCTGCCTGACTGGCTAAATCGAGTTGCTTTTCAAGCTCGGGTAATTTGCCATACTGTAATTCCGACATGCGATTTAGATCACCACTTCTTCTAGCAGCTTCTAGCTCAATACGGGCTTGCTCTAATTCTTCTTTAATTGTTTGGGTGCCATATAACGCCGCTTTTTCTGTTGTCCACACTTCATTTAATTCATCATATTGTTGTTGTTTATCATTTATTTTATCTGAAATAAGTGCCAAACGTTTTTTTGAAGCATCATCAGAATCTTTCTCTAACGCTTTTTGTTCTAACTTAAGTTGGATTAATCGGCGCTCAAGTCGATCTAAATCTTCTGGTTTAGAATCCATCTGCAATCGAATACTAGAAGCGGCTTCATCAATTAAATCAATTGCTTTATCTGGCAATTGTCTGTCACTAATATATCGATGTGATAACGTTGCCGCAGCAACAATCGCTGGATCTGTAATATTAACGCTGTGATGTAATTCGTAACGCTCTTTTAAACCACGTAATATCGCAATAGTGTCTTCTACACTAGGCTCTTCTACTAAAACTTTTTGAAAGCGCCGCTCTAAAGCGGCATCTTTTTCGATATATTTTCGATATTCATCTAAGGTAGTTGCACCAACACAGTGTAAGTCTCCTTTTGCAAGTGCAGGTTTAAGCATATTACCAGCATCCATCGCGCCATCGGTTTTACCTGCGCCGACCATAGTATGTAGCTCGTCAATAAACAAAATCACTTGCCCTTCTTCTTGAGCGAGTTCATTCAAAACAGCTTTTAAACGCTCTTCGAATTCACCACGGTATTTTGCTCCCGCAACTAAAGCGCCCATATCTAAAGATAACACACGTTTATTTTTCAATCCCTCAGGTACTTCATGATCCACGATGCGTTGCGCTAAACCTTCTGCAATGGCTGTTTTACCTACGCCTGGTTGCCCAATCAATACTGGATTGTTTTTTGTACGGCGTTGCAACACTTGCAAGGTACGTCGGATTTCATCATCACGACCAATGACCGGATCTAATTTTCCTTGCTCTGCACGTTCCGTTAAATCAACGGTAAATTTTTGCAATGCTTGGCGAACATCTTCGGCATTTTGCTCATCAACTTTTTGCCCACCCCTTATATGTTCAATGGCTGCTTTAAGACGTTCTTCATTTGCACCTAACTCTTTAAGGATTTTTCCTAAAGCGCCTTTATCTTGAAGTGCTGCCAACAAAAACATTTCCGAGGAAATGTATTTATCTGACATTTTTTGAGCATGTTTATCACATAAATTAAACAATTTACCTGACGCTGAAGATAATTGAACATCTCCTGCGGAATCTTCAACGTGAGCTAAAGATTTCAACGCTTGTTCAATCTCTATACGCAAAGTACGTACATCAATACCGGCACTTTTTAATAATGGAATAATAGAATTACCATTTTGATTTAACAGTGCCATCATCAAATGAATTGGTTCGATAAATTGATGATCTCGTCCTAATGCTATTGACTGAGCATCGGCAATGGATTCTTGGAATGATTGAGTAAATCGATCTAAACGCATAAATGTTCTCCTGCCATGTTACTGGGCTTATTTGTATTGAACATACTTTGAAATAGTTATCCATAACATTAGGACACTAACTTGATTTTTCAATGGTTGATTAGATACAACTTTGATGTATAACAAGAAAACTTAATTTACATTGATGATTATAATAAGCTGATAACTGTTGCCATGCGGCCAGTAGTCGCATTTTTTCGATAAGAATAATATTTTTCAGGTTGAGAATAAGTGCATTCTGACAAAGTACTTATGTGCTTAATACCCAAATGATTCAATTGAAGAGTCGCTATTTTATGTAAGCTTGCTAAATATTTACCATTTTCTTGTTTGATAAAAGCCTCAGAGAATCTATTTCCTTGTTCAATAAAAACCTTTTCTACTTCACTTCCCACCTCAAAGACTTCTTTACCAATACAAGGGCCTAACCAAGCATAAATTTCATCTAGCGGCGTGTGCATTTTATTTAACGTATTAGAAATAATATTGGCAGCTAAAGGGCGCCAACCGCCGTGTATTGCTGCTATTTCATCGCCTTGTACTGAAGCTAATAAAATAGGTAAGCAATCCGCGGTCATTATAGCTAAAGCAATATTTTGTTCACGAGTCACCATTGCATCAGCAATAATATTTTCTTTAGTTACTAAAGATATTTCGGCCACCGTATTGCCATGTACTTGTTCAAGCCATTGAATACGAGTTTTCGAAGGAAGTAAATTTTGTAAACATTGTCGATTATGCTCAACTTGCTTGGCATAATCACCAACATGTAAACCTAAATTAAAATTTTGATAAGCGGTATTGTCATCATCAGAAACATTATTAGGCGATACACGAGTGGTTTGTATCGCTAGCACTTTGCCATCAATGCTTGTACTTTCTAATTGAGAAGGTATAGGCCATTGAGCAAATTCAATTGCTGAGTTTGCTCTAGACTTAAAAGCTGCTAGGTATTGATCTTTAATACTTAGTACTCATCTTGCGCATTAAGTTTGTTATCAGCTTGAAGAAGCTCAACTAATTCAACAAAATCGTCCGGTAAATCAGCATGCCAAGTCATTAATTCTCCCGTAATAGGGTGATATAAAGATAACATCGCTGCATGTAATGCTTGACGCTTGAAACTACGTAACTTAGCTAACAGCTCCGGTGTAGAGTTTTTAGGTGGACGTGGTCTGCCCCCATATCCTTGGTCACCAACAAGTGGGTGAGTAATATGTGCCATGTGCACGCGAATTTGATGAGTACGTCCGGTTTCAAGACGTAAACGTAAACGCGTATGCAGACGGTATTTTTCCAAAACACGATAATGTGTTACTGAAGGTCTACCTGATATAACAACTCCCATCAGGGTACGTTTAGTTGGATGGCGCCCTATTGGTTCATCAACAAGACCGCCTGCGGTCATTAAGCCATTGGCTACCGCTTCATATTCTCGGGTTATTTCTCTTAATTGCAACGCTTCAACTAAGTTGGTTTGTGCCGCAATAGTCTTAGCCACCACCATCAAGCCAGTAGTGTCTTTATCTAAACGGTGCACAATACCAGCACGAGGCACAATTTCGATTGCAGGGTAATGATGTAATAATGCGTTTAGTACCGTGCCGTCAGGGTTACCAGCGCCCGGATGAACAACTAAGCCAGCCGGTTTATTAATGACTAAAATATCATCATCTTCATACACAATATCTAATTGTATATTTTGAGCCTCAAACCGCTGTTCAGCTTCAATTTTGGCATTAATTGCAATACTTTCGCCACCGTACATTTTTTCCCTTACACGGGGTAATACTTCGCCATTAACCGTAACACTGCCAGCTAAAATCCAATCTTTTAACCTTGAACGTGAATAGTCAGGGAACATTATCGCCAATGTTTGGTCTAAGCGTTTACCTAAACACGAATCAGGAACAGTATCTTTATGTTGAATTATTTCAGCCATTAAACTCTCTTTAAATTTTTAACGTTGTGCAACTCGTCATTGTACTAGCTAAAATGCTAGGTTAGAATGCCAGTACTAAAGTATGCACTAAGTAGATTAGTATCATTTTACCCTTTTTATTAAAGGCTTTCATACTTATTTAACCAGAATAAAAGGCGCAATAACAAATTCTATGGAAAAATTGACAACAAAAATAATTTTTATCTCATTGGCGCTTATTTTAGCTGGCTGTTCTTCATCAGAGCAGGAGCTTGAAAAAGTACCTGATAAATCAGCACAAGCATTATTTGTAGATGCTAGAACAGCACTAGATAACGGTTTATATCAAAAGGCTATTTTAACGCTAAGTGCTATAGATTCACGCTTTCCTTTTGGTCCTATATCACATCAAGTGCAACTAGATTTAATCTATGCGTATTATAAAGTAGGTGATTCAGCACAAGGAATAGCATTAACTGATCGATTTTTACGACTGAACCCAAATAATCCTAACGTAGATTATGTTTACTATATGCGAGCACTAATTAACTTATCTACTGAAGATAATTTATTTCAGGATATTGTTGGTATAGACCGTTCAGATAGAGATCCTAGCGCATCTCGTGATGCCTTTAATGACTTAAAGCGAGTAGTGACTGACTACCCCGAAGGTAAATATGCTGCTGATTCTCGCAAACGCATGATTGAAATAAAATCTCGTTTAGCTAAATATGAATTATCTGTTGCTAATTTCTATTTGAAACGTGAAGCCTATGCTTCAGCGGCAAACAGAGGCAGATACATTATTGAATACTTTACGCCTAGTCCTGAGGTAGAGCCGGCATTAGAAATAATGATTGAGTGTTATGATAAACTTGGTTTAGTTGATTTAAAGAAAAACACCTTACAAGTGTTAGCCGCAAACTATCCAAACAACTCGCTCGTTAACTAATATACAGTAAGAGTAATGAAGTTTTGAGTTGCGAAGCACACACTAATAAAGTTTGTCTTCGCTACTCAAAGTTAATAAGGTGAAACTCAATACTATTAACGCATAATAGTTTTATATGGCTTCTTGGTTTTCTTCACCTGTTCTAATACGGATAATACGTTCAACATCGGTAATAAAGACTTTACCATCACCAATTTTACCGGTTTGTGCTGTTTCTAAAATAGCATTTACACAACGCTCAACATCTTCTTTTGCAATAACAATTTCCAGTTTTACTTTAGGCAAAAAATCAACCATATACTCTGCACCACGGTACAGCTCAGTATGTCCTTTTTGTCTACCAAAGCCTTTAACTTCAGATACAGTCATACCTGTAACGCCAATTTCGCCCAGTGCTTCTCTTACATCATCCAATTTAAATGGCTTAATGATAGCTTCAATTTTTTTCATAGTATTTCTCAGTTAAAAAGTTATTAACAACATTACAACGCGTTTATCATTATATTTCAATAAGCAGTTGTTATTATTTAGCTAACACAATTATTTTGTTACTATGCCCTCACGCTCAAAATACCCATAGCAAAGTAGGAACCCCATGGAACAGCAAGCAATTATTAATGAGATGAAAGTATTACCTGAAATTGATATTCAATTTGAGATTCGTCGTCGTATTGACTTCATTAAATCAACATTAGTAAATTCCGGTTTAAAAACATTAGTGCTTGGCATTAGTGGCGGGGTTGACTCTTCTACTTGTGGTCGTTTGGCACAACTTGCCATCATAGAATTAAATACCGACAAAAATACACACAGTGAAAATGAGTTCCAATTTATTGCTGTTCGCTTGCCTTACAATATACAAGCTGATGAAGATGATGCGCAACAAGCAATAAATTTTATTCAACCTGACCATTGTTTAACGACTAATGTGCTCGAAGGTGTAAATGGCATTCACCAGCAGGTGATCAACGCACTTTCTGGTGCAGATTTACTATCAGCATCAAAAAACCAAGTAGACTTTTCAAAAGGTAATGTAAAAGCACGTGCACGCATGGTATCTCAATATCATATTGCGGGAATTTTAGGCGGCTTAGTATTAGGCACAGATCATAGCGCAGAAAATATTACCGGATTTTTTACTAAATGGGGTGACGGTGCCTGCGATTTAGCCCCATTGTTCGGCCTGTCTAAACGACAAGTTAGAATGTTAGCAAAGCACTTAGGCGCGCCATCTATTCTAGTTGATAAAGCACCAACAGCTGATTTAGAAGATTTAGAGCCGGGTAAAACCGATGAAGATGCCTTAGGTATTAGTTACGAGCAACTTGATGACTTTCTTGAAGGTAAGGAAGTATCAACGCAAGTACGTGATCATATTATTAATATTTATCAAAAGACGCAGCATAAACGCCAGCCTATTCCGACGATTTACGGTTAGCTGATTATAGGGTTGAATTTGTATGCAACCCTTTTTAACATCAAATTATTGTTGCTTTACCATGACCACATTTTCAGTAAATTGTTTTGGATCTGAAGTAACTAAATCCATATCAATGTCAATTTTCAATTCAGTGAGTGCAGTACTTATATCATCACCGCTTTTGTAGAATTTAAAGCCCGGATAAGATAATAAAATCCAACCACTCGTCCAAGTATCACTAATGCCATTACACGTCACATTTGGTGAGCTATATACTGGAAATGATGCAGTTGAGCCATCAGAGCAAGTTAACCCTGCACTATAGTTTAAATCAACACTCCGACCATCTTGCCCTGTACACGTCGCCAGCGAACCATTATTTTTATATTTTACACAACTCACTGATATACTAATGCTCCGTGTACCGGTGTCAACATCACCACTACTACCATCGATATCAACGGAAACATTAATAATATCAGTCATATATGTGCCAGCTAATGATTCATCAATATCTGTTGTTGCTGGGTTATCTTCTACTGGCATAGTTTGAGGAATAATAGCGCCACTACCTGTTATACCTGTGTTATCAGTACGTGCAATGCCTGTCACCATAGTATCGCCAGTTGTTAATGCTGTTAACCAACCTCTGGAGTATGTGCCATAATAATCAGTATCTGGGTCCACTATTGTACTAATATCCTCATTTGTTATTGAAGCTATTGCAAGCGAACTTGACTCCCAATCAGCAAATAGGGATAAATTTATTTCATAAAAAGGCACATATTCCAACCAGTTAGGTTTATAAGCTGTTCCGCTAACATAAGACTTAATCGTTGTTAAATCAGTGCTACTTAGTGATGCGAGATCAACATAAATGCCACGGGCAATAAGTTGATATTCGCCGGCAACTAAATCAGCCATACTACGAGTGGCTATGTCAGGTTTAGTTGGCATGGCAGTACCCATTAATTTTGCTTGTACCACGGCTTTAACATAACTGACATACTCAGAGACATTATCAGTCTCGAAAAAATAGCTCTTTGGCATAATGACAATATCGGCCAATTGCCAATCAGGTACCATCTCATAAAAGCCATCAATTCGGCGAAAACGACATGCCTCGATATAATCACCTGAAGTAACCCGTTCTAAACTTGCATTATAATGAAGGTGATCATTAGAACTCCCTGATACATATTTAGCGTCAGTCGCAGATGAGTCATGATGATCTTCGCAACAAGCAGTACACAGATTAGGCTGATCTGAACTTGATACAATGCCAATCACTTTACTTATTGTTTCGCCAGAATTTTCATCATTGATTAAAGAGTTTTCATCATCAGATAAAGTTAAAATAGTTGGCGCTTTAGCTTCTCCGCTGCCATTAAAACTACACGAACAGTTTACCGTAGCAAAATCTTCTAAAGTTTGTTTATCTGTAGAGGTATCATAAGTAACCGTTTCAAAGCGAATTATATTATGGCCATCTCTTGCATCTACGGTTGGCACGGGTTTTGAAGTTTCTTTAGTATTATAATCCGGATATAGTGAAACATCATCAACTAAGGTTATCGATGGATTTTCTATTGTTGATAATTCACTAAAAGGAACTTGTGGCAACGTTTTATCACCTGAATTTTGTGCCGGATCACTACCATCGTGAATGGAAACTCTAGAGATAACTTGGTTTTGATTTACTGTTTGCGTTTCACCATTAATATCACTCCATTGCACCGAAACAGTTACCTGTTTACCTTCAACGGTTTCACCATCGGCCACCAACGCCCAATCATTGGCGACGTCATCAAAATAATGATTGGTTACTGCCCAACTACGTTTAAATTGATAATTGCTTTTAGTAATAGATTCTGCTGCGTTACTTGCAACAATCGCATCAAACGCATTATTATTTTTCAAGGTGTCAAATTGATCTCGCATCAATTGCATAGCAATAGTTCGTGCATTCACTTCATTGCCAGACCGAAGAACATGTTTTTGTATTTCTAAAACGCCAACAATGCCAACAGCAGCAACAAATACACCAACCAAAACTTCAATTAACGTAAAACCCGTGTTTGTTTTTCTATTCATATTAGCTTTCATACACACCTCAACTAAAAATCTTTCCAACTGCCTGAAATTGGCTCTACCGCAGAGTAAGCATCACTGCCACCGTTTGCAATAATGTCTAAAACATTTTGATCATAGCGGGTATCAAAAGTGCCACCTGAAATGTCAATGGCATGATCCGAAAGAAAAGCACCACGAATTGTTGAATTCCCTGTCATAGAAATACCCCCCCCAATACCACCTGGGGTAGTAAAAGAAAACACTATGCCATAAATCAAAGAGCCGCCATTCAATTGTAGGTTTGAGTCTTCTATCACTAAAATTACCGGCGTTGTTGCACTGCCAACAATCGTACCTCCATTAATGGTACAGTCACCTGTCACCCAAATTAAGCCAACCGAAGCTGCATTTAAACCGGCACAGTTTGATACCAACTCTTCCGCTTGATCTTTGTAAGCTTGATAATCACTGCTTGGATAGCCAAAAGTATAGTCAAAAACATCATTAGGAAAAGTACCGCCTGCAGATACTAACGTATCATCAAATATATCAGCTCCGGTATTATTTTTATCTGAATATGAGTAAGTGGAACAATCTCCGGCATCGAATTCTTCTAAACCACAAGATGCACCATTTCCTGTTACCCCTACGGGTTCATCACTCCATACGGATAATGGCACACCTAAGCCACCACCATTTGGACTTGCTCCAACAGTGAAAGTGCCACCAATGCCCATACCACCAGAAACAGTAATTGCGGAAGCAGGACTGCCATTGGCTAAAGGATGCACCCACACTTTTTGTTCTAACGTTCGAACGGCGGTTCTATCATCACTATAACCAATCGAAGAAATAAGAATAAAACGATCATTGCCTGTACCATTGCCAAATGTAGCAAGCGGTGTATTGGCAACAGCTGCTGTGGCATAGCGCATAACGGTTAAGGTCACGTCAAAAATACTTGAGTCGATAGTATCTACTATGCTGGTAGAGTAACCGGGTTCTGGAACAAAGTTAGGCTGAACATCTAATTGGGCTATCGCTCGTTCTAGCCCGGTTTCCGCCGAAAGTATCGCCTGGTTTTTTCTAATTTCTGCACTGGCAATACGTATATCTAAAAACTTACTTTTGGCAGTATAAATAGTACTTGCTAGCGCTAACGCTAACATAACTAACGCCATTATGATGGTGATAGCACCTTTAATACTTTTGGGAGTATTGAGTACCTTTATCGATTTTATATTAGTCATAACTTATATGTCTCACTGATAACTTACATTTCTTACTAATACTTTTTCTGAGGACGTTAAGGTAATGCTGCTATCATCCACTAACGTTGCAGTAAAAGAAATATCAACAGTAACTGTACCGTTGTAGGCTCCTGTATAGGGTAAATTACCTGCTCCGCAATTCAGTTCTATATTAACAACTGTACCACCGGCATCGGTATCAGTTTCATAATCGCTAGCGTCACCATCATCGCTAATTTTACAAGCAAACGCTAAGTCTGAAATAGTAACAAAATTTGGATCGGTTAATGACTCCCAGCCTCCTTGAGTACAACTAAAACCTCCTTGTCTCGTCTCAAGTTTTTTGTCATGAAGACGATAGCCAAAAGCTTCACGCCAATCAGCAGTATTATCATAGGCGCCATTATCATTAAAATCATAAGCAAACAAAATACAAGAATTATTATTTTCACCCGCAAATTGACTCACTAACAAAGTTCTAAACTCAACAGGTGATGTACAGGAAACACCAGGACAAAAATCAGCACCAGTAGAATTGTAACGACTAAAATCTGAAGCACTTACAGGGGCATTGGGGTTTAATCGTATTATATAAAACTCAGCGTTGCGAGAATAACCTGCACGTTTTATATCTTCACTTAGTAGCGCCATAATACTGGTCACTTCATCGTTCAAACGAGAAAACTTAATGGTTTTACTGTCAATTTGAAAACTAGTGATGTAAATAGAAGTAACGACCAAAATAGCAGCTAAACTAAGCGCCATACTGATCATAAACTCCACAAGGGTAAAACCTCGCTGAGTTGTTTTTGTTGTTTTATCGTGTTTTATGTTGAACATACTGGGTACCTCAGGCTGTTACCACTGGGTGAGCAAATTTTATCACGACCCATTTTACTGCGTTTTAAACTTAAGTCTTTGGTAACCCCATCAGCAGTAATAGAAAAAGTGGCAGTACCTGGGAGTGAACGACCTTTATAAGGGGATATAGTTATTTTACCGTCATCAAAACTATTACTATCAAAGGAGACATCTTTATAATCAGCGCTAGAGATGACACGTTCTATCTCATCAACCTTGCAACTATTTGCCGTTGTACAGTCACAATCGTCTTTATCTTCACTCAAACCCAGACACCATGAGGTCGCACTAGATTTTTTGAAAACAATATAAGTTTCGCTGCTTTTTTTTGCTGCCTCAGCTTTAGCAAGTTTAGTGAAAAACAACAGTTCTCCACCTAGCCCACGAAGTTTTTGTTTAGCAAAGAAACCCGAAAATGAGGGGGTCGCTATCATAAGAGAAATAGCAATAAGCGCAATAATGACCATTAATTCAATTAAAGTAACTCCTTGATTAAGTTTGACTTTATTGACAAACATAATACTACTCCCTATAAAAAAATTACAAGTATGCTTGATACAGTATATAGTAAGGATTAGTTTTATGTGTTTTTTTTTCAGGAGTGGTTATGACTAATATTAAAAAAGTCAACGGATTTACCTTAATGGAGTTAATGGTAACGGTTGCAATTATAGGTATCATTTCGCTAATTGCAATGCCATCCTACCAAGAATATGTGCAAAAAAGTAGACGCTCTGAAGCACATGCCGGCTTAGCTAAAATGCAACTTCAACAAGAAGCGCATCGTATGGTGAATAATAGTTTTACTAGTAGTTTTGGCAGCGGTTCAAATGATGTGCACCAACCAACGAGTGATTATTATACTTTTTCCATGTCAGGGGCTTCAGCCTCAGCTTATACACTTACTGCCACAGCTAAATCTAGTCAAACAGCAGATTCTAGCTGCACACCAATGACTATTAATCAAGCAGGTACTAAAAGCCCTGCTAGCTGTTGGTAGATTAGCCGCTAATTAGAGAAGTGCTAATATCGATTATATTAGCACTTAATGTTAGATTTTAACCTCTATATTGTTATTTAGCGCAATTCTGCAGGTACTGCAAATACAATATCTTCTTTGCGGCCAGGATATTCCGTAACCTCATGACCTCCCGAGATTTTTAATGCTTCAATAACTTGCTTAACTAAAACGGCTGGCGCAGATGCTCCAGCGGTAACGCCGATTTTATTGACATTATTAAGCCAAGAAGTTTCAATATCATCTGCAGTATCAATAAGGTAAGAAGTGGTACCTATTTTCTCAGATACTTCCCTTAGCCTATTTGAATTAGAGCTATTTTTTGCGCCAACCACTAATAATAAGTCTACTTGATTAGCGATGGCACGGACAGCATCCTGACGATTTTGTGTTGCATAACAAATATCATCTTTGCGAGGCCCTTCAATTAAGGGGTATTTCGCTCGCAGTGCGTCAATTACATCAGAGGTATCATCAACTGACAGTGTAGTTTGGCTACAAAAATAAAGTTTTCCAGAGTTTTTTACTTCAAGGTTGAGCACATCATCTGCTGATTCAACTAAGTAAATTCCAGCTGATTCACTATCATACTGCCCCATGGTACCTTCAACTTCAGGGTGCCCTGCATGGCCAATTAGTATGCACTCTATGTTCTTACGACTCACGCGCGCAACTTCCATATGTACTTTAGTGACTAATGGACAAGTCGCATCAAATACTTTTAAGTCACGCTTTTTAGCTTCATTACGCACCGCTTTAGAAACCCCATGGGCACTAAAAATAACCGTGCTGTCGTCAGGTACTTCATCAAGCTCTTCAACAAATACCGCGCCACGACTTTTAAGGCCATCAACCACAAATTTGTTATGCACCACTTCATGACGTACGTATATTGGTGCGCCAAATAAATCGAGGGCTCTGTCAACAATACTTATAGCTCGGTCAACACCAGCACAAAAGCCACGAGGGTTTGCTAAAATAATTTCCATAGGTCTCTCAATACAATTTTGCAGTGATAAGTTGCGAGTTAAAGCGACGAGTTTCGAAATAAAAGAGGTTCGTAACTCAAAACTATAAATTCACTTAAATTACAATATTTCGACTAAATCAATAACAAAAGTTACTGGCTGTCCCGCTAAAGGGTGATTAAAATCAATGGTCACCGAGCTACCATTAACCTCTTTAATCATGCCTGGTAGCTCACCACCGGGTTGGGAAAATGTGATGATGTTACCAACCTTTGCTGGTACTTCCGCTGAAAACTTATCAATATCCATATAATGGATATTATCCGGATTTGGCTCACCAAAAGCGTCGACAGCTTCAAGCGAAAACTCTTTACTATCGCCAGTAGTCATGCCCAATAATTGTGATTCAAAAGCGGCAGAGATACTCTGGTCACCCATAATAATCTTAGCCGGTTTATTGTTTACCTTAGTACTGTCAGCAGCAGAGCCATCACTCAACTTCATAGTAATGTGTACTAAAATTGTTGAATCAGCATTAATTGTTTTTTCATTTGTCATTTTTTATCTTCTTATTCATTATCGCACTGTAAGTACGATTTATACTTTATCGTTAGATTCTGCAGTAAATGATTCTAAAATCATCAGGGCTGCACCAATGAAAATCATCGAATCAGCGACATTAAAAGCAGGAAAATGATTACCAGACCAATGAAAGTCTAAAAAGTCGATAACATAACCAAACAAAGCGCGATCAATCAAATTTCCCATAGCGCCACTAAGCATCAGCGCAACAGCAATACTTAATAAAGTTTGCGATTTAGGTGTTTTTGCTAACCAAACCGTAAAAACAATACACGCTATAGCGGCAATAGCAGTAAAAAACCAACGTTGCCAGCCCCCTTGGTCAGCCAAAAAACTAAAAGCAGCACCGAGGTTGTGTACATAGGTAAGATTAAAAAAAGGTAGTACCGATAGCGTTTCACGATATTCAAAACTACTCGCTACCCATTGCTTAGTTACCTGATCCAAGATTAAACAAATTAGCGTCAGCCAAAGCCAACGCAAGCCCGAACTATTAAAAGCGGTGAAAATTTTATGCATATTGTCGAACTTCACCATCGCCATCAACATTGGTAATACAGCGACCACATAACTCTGGATGAGCGTCATGAGTACCTACATCGGTAGTTACATGCCAACATCTATCACACTTAGTGCCCTCAGCTGCAGCAACTGACAACCATAAACCGTCGATGTCGGTTACCGTTGCGCTATCAGGAACTTGGTTTACATCACTAACAACATTGAGCGTTACTTTAGAAGTAATAAGTACAAAGCGTAATTCATCATCCAATTGAGCTAACTTTTGTGCTAAATCTGCCGTTGCATATAAAGTTACTTGTGCTTCAAGCGCTTTACCTACCGTTTTTTCTTTACGAGCAAGCTCTAATGCACGATTGACTTCAGCACGTACTAATAACAGTTCGCTCCAATATTCATTACCTAGTTCCGTGTCTTCTGGCATAGTTACTAAGCCATCAAACCAAACACCCGTGAAAACAAACTCATCACGCTCGCCTGTAGCAGGCGTTGGCAATGCTTGCCAAATTTCCTGCGCGGTAAATGATAAAATAGGCGCCATCCAAGCAGTCATAGCTTCAACAATTAGGTACATAGCTGTTTGACAAGAACGACGAGCATTCGAATCCGCTTTAGCCGTGTATTGTCTATCTTTAATGATATCTAAATAGAAACCACCTAATTCAGTAGTACAGAAATTCATTAGCTTGTGTACTACCACATGAAATTCATACTCGTCATAAGCATTAATAATTTCATCTTGTAAACGCGCTGCCTTATCAACTACCCAGCGATCTAGTGCAACCATATCTTCGAATGCAACGGAGTGTTGTGCTGGTTCAAAACCATTTAAGTTTGATAATAAGAAGCGTGAGGTATTTCGAATTCGACGATAAGCATCCGCTTGGCGTTTGAATATTTCATCACCTGCAGTGATCTCTTGGGTATAATTTACTGACGCTGTCCATAAACGCAAAATATCAGCACCTAAGGTATTAGTGATTTCTTTTGGAGTGATCACATTGCCTAATGATTTAGACATTTTATGTCCGTTAGCATCAACAACAAAGCCATGAGTAAGCACTTGCTTATACGGAGCTTTACCGTTCATAGCGACAGAAGACATCATTGATGACATAAACCAACCACGATGTTGGTCTGAGCCTTCAAGGTATAAATCAGCAATACCATCAAACTCTTCTCTGGCATTGATAACTGAATAGTGGGTTGTACCTGAGTCGAACCATACATCTAATGTATCAGGTACTTTGATGTATTCTTTGGCATCATCTCCAATAAGCTCAGCAGCATCTAAATCAAACCATGCTTGAATACCTTTCTCTTCAACACGCTTAGCTACTGATTCAATTAATTCAATACTGCGTGGATGCAACGCACCGGTATCCTGATGAATAAATAACGCCATTGGCACGCCCCACGTACGTTGACGTGAAATACACCAATCAGGGCGTCCTTCAACCATAGATTCAATTCGACGTTGACCCCAATCAGGGATCCATTGTGTTTTTTTAATTTCGTTTAATGAGTCCTGACGTAAACCTTTCTTGTCCATGCTAATAAACCATTGCGGCGTTGCACGGAAAATTAATGGCGTTTTATGACGCCAGCAATGTGGGTAAGAATGCTCTAATGCATGATGATGTACTAATGTGCCATGCTCTTTTAACGTTTCAACGACATTAGCATTGGCTTTAAAAACATGCTGCCCTGCAAATAATGGGGTGTCTTCTAAATAAACACCGTTTGCACCCACTGGGTTTGCTACTTCTAAGTTATACAGCTTACCTACAACAAAATCTTCAACACCATGGCCAGGAGCTGTATGAACACAACCTGTACCAGAGTCAGTAGTAACATGGTCACCTAAAATCACTGGCACAGTAAAATCATAAAATGGGTGTTTAAGTTGTACTAAATCTAAATCGCTACCTTTACAAAAACCTAATGCGTGGTATTTATCTATACCAAAACGGTCCATACATGACGTAACTAAATCTGAAGCTAAAATTAAACGTTCTTTCCCTTGATCTGTTTCACATTGTACTAACGAATATTCAACATCAGCATGAACTGAAACCGCGCGGTTAGCTGGTAGTGTCCAAGGAGTTGTTGTCCAGATAACAACAGAAACAGTTCCCTCACCTTCATGATTTTCAGGATGGTTAAATTTATCAACTATATTTTGATTTACGGCAGTAAACTTCACATCAATCGCTGGCGATTGTTTATCTTTGTACTCCACTTCAGCTTCAGCCAAAGAAGAACCACAATCTGTACACCAATGCACTGGCTTGAAGCCTTGATGTAAGTGACCGTTTTCAGCAATTTTGCCTAACGAACGAATAATATTCGCTTCAGTATCAAAATCCATCGTAAGGTAAGGTTTTTCCCAATCAGCAAAAACACCTAAACGTTTAAAATCATCACGTTGAGCACTCACTTGCTTAGCTGCATATTCGCGACATTTTTCGCGAAAAACACTGGCAGAAACTTTATGGCCAGGTTTACCCACTTTTTTCTCTACCATTAACTCAATAGGTAAACCATGACAATCCCAACCAGGCACGTAAGGCGAGTTGAAATCAGACAATGTTTTCGATTTAACAATAATATCTTTTAATATTTTATTTACCGCATGACCAATATGAATATTACCATTGGCATAAGGAGGTCCATCATGCAAAACGAATGATTTTTTACCTTTTTTTGCTGTACGAATTTTTCCGTACAAATCTTTATCAGCCCATTCTTTGAGCATATTAGGTTCACGGTTTGCCATGTTGCCTTTCATGGCAAATGACGTGGCTGGCAAATTCAGGGTATGTTTATAATCACTCATTAAAATCATTATCCGGTTATTTAAATTTTTCAAATTATCAGGCATATGCCCAACATTGTTTAATTACTTATTTAATGCTTGTTTAGCCTGCTCACTATCTTGTTTGATTTGCGTTTTTAACGCTTCGAGGCTATCAAACTTCATCACTTGGCGAAGTTTTTTCTTAATTATCACTTCAATGCATTGACCATATAGATCATCATTAAAGTTAAAAATATGTACTTCTAATTGTTGTCTTGTACCATTTACTGTTGGTCTAGAGCCTATATTAGCAACACCATTAAAAGTGCCATTATTGGTGTTAACTATTACAGCAAAAACACCATCTAAAGGAGATTTTCTCCTTTTTAAGAGAACATTTGCCGTTGGAAAACCTAGCTGTCGTCCACGTTTATCTCCATGGAAAACCTTTCCTATTATTGAATAAGGTCTGCCTAGCATGTTCTCAACATCGTTTAAATTATCTTGCTCTAATGCTTGCCGTATCGCAGTGCTACTCACGCGACAATTAGCCATTTTGCAACTAGCGGTATCCGTTACATCAAAACCGAATTTTTTTCCCGCTTCAGATAACATGGTAAAATCACCAAGGCGATTTTTACCAAAATGAAAATCATCGCCAACAATTAAATGCTTTATGCCTAATTTTTCCACTAATAACTGTTCAATAAACTGCTGTGCAGTTTGGCTGGCAAACTTACGCGTAAAGTTAACGCAAATTAATCGCTCAACACCTAACTCTGCAAGCAGTGAATACTTATCCCGTAAACGACAAAGTCGCGCTGGCGCTTTATCTCCTGCAAACAATTCTTGTGGTTGTGGTTCAAACACTAGTACCGCAGCAGCACAATTTAATACCTTTGCTTTAGCAACTAAGGCAGCAATAACACGCTGATGGCCTTTATGGACACCATCAAAATTACCTATAGTTAACACACAACTATGATCTTCTGGTTGAATATTATGTATACCGCGGACTAACTGCATTGCTATTTATACTGCCTTTTAACGACCAAAATCTAAATAATTCACTTTTACTTTTCTACATAGAGAAGCGTTAACACACCTAACAATTGATCTTCTGG
>MAAC01019357.1_pt1 | contig 18993 bp, 16 predicted proteins | sample 1115981 | NCBI WGS metagenome assembly MAAC01 (sample SAMN04961126, study PRJNA320927) | seawater metagenome | isolation source: sample BD02T64 sea water enriched with oil for 64 days | place: USA:Gulf of Mexico | collected 2013-07-27
AACGTGGTTATCATTTTGTGTTTAAGAACCCGAGTTTCGAGTTGAACCACCCAATTATGATAGCTGCAGGTAAATTTGTTGCCACACCTATGAATGAGGGCCTACGCTGTGCAGGTGTGGTCGAATTTGGGGGACTGGAAGCGGGCCCTTCAAAAGCGCCACTGAGATTGTTGAAAAAGAAGGTGAAAGAATTTTTCCCAACCTTGGAATATGACGAATGTGAAGAATGGATGGGGCACCGTCCTGCGACGTCTGACAGTCTGCCAGTGATCGGAGAGATCAATAACTCAGGCGTTTATGCAGGCTTTGGGCACCATCACATCGGCCTGACGGGAGGGCCGAAAACAGGCCGACTGATTGCGGATCTAATTTCGCAAAACGGAACAAATATGGATCTGTCGGCATTTGATCCGGCACGATTTAAGTAAATAAACAACCACATCTGGGAGGATGACCTATGACGAAATCAATGACAAAAACGATCGCTATGATGACCGTATCTGGCTGCGTTGCGCTGGGCGCGACAGCAGTTGCTGCGGAAACATGGGATATGCCGATGGCCTATTCCGCGACCAACTTCCATTCTGCCGTAGGTGCTGAATTTGCATCCTGTGTGACGGCTGGTACCGGTGGCGATCTTGAAATCGTGACCCATCCTGGTGGATCTTTGTTCGCTGGCGGCGAAATTAAGCGCGCTATTCAATCTGGTCAGGTCAATATCGGCGAACGTCTGTTGTCAGGCCATCAGAACGAAAATGCGCTGTTTGGCTTTGATTCTATTCCATTCCTCGCGACCTCCTTTGATGATAGCGAAAAGCTTTGGGATGCGGCTAAGGGCCCGTTGACCGAGTTGCTTGCCGGACAAAATTTACACCTGCTGTATGCAGTTCCATGGCCTGCGCAGGGTCTGTATTTTGACCGTGAAATCAATTCAGTCGCTGAAATGGATGGCATCAAGTTCCGTTCCTACAACAACGCGACTGCCCGTCTAGCAGAACTGGCTGGCATGTTGCCCGTACAGATCGAAGCAGCTGAGATCAGCCAAGCTTTTGCGACTGGGGTTGCAGAATCTATGATTTCTTCCGGTTCCACTGGATATGACCGTAAGGTTTGGGAAAGCCTGACACACTTCTATGAAGTCGACGCTTGGCTGCCACGCAACTATGTGATGGTGAACCTTGAGGCATGGAATGGCCTTGATGAGAGCACGCAAAACGTCATGGAAGGTTGTTCCATCGTCGCAGAATATGCCGGTGACTGGCGTTCGATCCAATACACTGACTTTACCCTCAATGAGCTTGCGAAAAATGGCATGACCGTTGGCCCAGCAGGTGAAAGCCTGACAGCAGAATTGAAAGCTTTTGGTGAAATCATGACCAGCGAATGGCTGGAAGCCTCTGGTGACGCAGGTCAGGCCATCATCGACGCATTCAACGCAAACTAAGCTTGCACACTTGAAAACCGCCCTCTGCGATTGTTTGCAGAGGGCATTCTTTTAGGGGGGATCCATGGCTGGTTTGGGCAGTTCTATGCGCCGTTTTCTGGACGGACTTTATTTAACCGGGGGTGTTTTTGCAGCCTTGTTTCTGATCGCAATTCTGTTGTTGATCGTCATTCAAATGGTCGCGCGGTGGACGGGAGAAGTCTTTGCTGGCGTGCCGGAATATGCGGGCTATTGCATGGCGGCATCATCGTTTCTGGCGTTGGCTTATGCACTCAATCACGGCAATCACATTCGCGTTAGCTTGCTTTTAAGTGCGATGGGGCGTTTCCGGCGATATGGAGAAATCTGGTGCTTTGCTGTGGGCAGTTTTCTGTCTGTATCATTTGCTTGGTATGGCTCGCAAAAAATGCTGGGTTCCTTGAAGTGGAACGACATCAGTCAGGGGCAAGACGCAACACCAATGTGGATCCCTCAGATGGGAATGGTTGTTGGCTTGATCATCCTCGCGATTGCGTTTCTCGATCACCTTTATTGCCTCGTTTTCAACGGGCACCACCACATCAGCGATGATGCGCTTGAAGACCAAGGGGAGTAATCAGACATGGAAGAAGTCTATCTGATTAGTATTTTTCTATTCGCTCTATTTTTCCTTTTAGGAACAGGTGTTTGGGTGGGGCTTGCTTTGTTTGGCGTGGCTTACCTTGGCCTTGAACTATTTACCACGCGCCCAGCTGGGGATGCGATGTTAACCCGGATTTGGACAGGCAGTTCAAGCTGGACATTGACCGCGCTACCGCTGTTTATCTGGATGGGCGAGATCTTATATAGAAGTCGATTATCGCAGGATATGTTCCGTGGCCTTGCCCCTTGGCTTGGACGTTTGCCAGGTGGTCTGATCCACACCAACATCGTCGGGTGCACGATCTTCGCAGCTGTATCGGGATCATCGGCGGCGACGCTGACGACGGTCGGCAAAATGTCGATCCCGGAATTGCGAGAACGCGGATACCCAGAATATATGATTATCGGAACCCTTACTGGGGCGGCAACGCTTGGGTTGATGATCCCACCCTCGTTGACGCTGATCGTGTATGGTGTTGCGGTCGAACAATCCATCCGTGAATTGTTCATCGCAGGATTGGTGCCGGGGTTGGTTTTGGCGCTGTTGTTCATGGCCTATGTGGTGGCGTGGTCTATTGCGCGCCCATCCGAAGTACCTGTGATTACTGAGAAAATGACCTTCATGGAAAAGTTACGTGAATCACGTTACCTAATCCCCGTTGTGATCTTGATCATGGCCGTGATCGGATCGATGTATGGCGGTTACGCCACCGCGACGGAGGCTGCTGCAATTGGTGTAATCGGTTCGCTTTTGTTGGCTGGGTTGCAAGGGTCACTGACGGTTAAGGCCTTCGTTGACAGCCTTCTGGGTGCGACGCGAACCTCTGCTATGATCGCATTGATCTTGATGGGGGCCACGGCGTTGACGCTGGCGATGGGCTTCACTGGGCTGCCGCGTGCCTTGGCAGAATGGATCGATGGGTTCCATCTTTCAACGTTTTCCCTGTTGATCGCTTTGATGCTGTTTTACATCGTGTTGGGCATGTTCTTGGATGGCATTTCATCCGTGGTGCTGACCATGGCGATTGTTCAGCCGATGATTGAAAGCGCCGGTATTGATCTGATTTGGTTCGGGATATTCATCGTGGTGGTCGTGGAAATGGCCCAGGTGACGCCGCCCATTGGGTTCAACTTATTCGTGATGCAAGGCATGACCAAACACGAGATGGGTTACATCGCGAAAACCGCACTGCCAATGTTTGCGATTATGGTTTTGATGGTGTTTCTGCTGATCTTCTTCCCCGAAATCGCAACTTGGTTGCCAGATAATATGGCGACGATGGCGGGGGGATAGCCCTGCAATACTAAATAAACAGCCGCCCCATAATCACGGGGCGGCTGTTTTGTTTATGGGTAATCAGCCGGTAATGAATTCGGACAATTGTTGCGTCAGTTTGCCATTATCCGCAAAAACACGGCTGCCCTTTGTGAGGAACTCTTCAAGCAGGTCTGCTTGAAATTGACCACCGGCTTCAGTGATCAAAAGTAAACCTGCGAGAGCATCCCAAGCATTGAGATGGGCTTCATAATAGGCCTCGCCCAAGCCACGAGCGACATTCAAAAGACTAACCGCTGCGGAACCATTTCGCCGATATTCCCCCCCACCGGCCACGGTTCGTTCAAGGATCGCAAGATAGTCACCTAGGGGCGCGCGGGCAGAACGACCCAGTAGCATAATGGATTGCCCAATCTCGGCACACTCTGACACCGCGAGGGGCTGGCCATTCAAGAAGGCACCCTTTCCTCTTTGCGCCCAAGCAAGGCAGGAGAGATCGGGTGCGGCGATGACACCGAGCTCAATCACGCCTTCGCTGCAATAGGCGATAGAAACGCCCCATTCTGGCAGGCCACGCATGAAATTCGTTGTGCCATCAATTGGATCCACGACCCAAATATTTCCGGAGTTAACGTCGGAGAATCCATCCTCTTCACCAAGGAATGCATCTTCTGGATAACGCGTTGTTAGGCGTGCGCGGATCAGTTTTTCGACTTCCTTATCTGCAAAGGTGACGAAATCTTGGAGCCCCTTAGTTTCGACGAAATCACCGGATTTTTCTGAGCGCAATTTTTGGGCTAGGGCCGCTGCCTCAGTACCGAGTTCTTTCGCGAATTCTAATTTTTCTGCGGTGTTGACCGTCATTTATTGTGCCTCGTTGTCGCTCGGTATACCGGGGAGACCGGCTGAACAATGGTTTGCCCTTGCTGGGTCGGATATTTGATCCGCTTCAGCATCATTTCCACAGCCGCGATGGATTGTTCTGTGCTGTCTTGGCGGATCGTCGAGAGTTGATAAGAGCTCCAAGAAGCCTGTTCGACGTCGTCACATCCAATAATTTGAATGCCGTTGGGGATGCCGATGCCGTGGGTATGACGCAGCTCATCCATCACGCCAAATGCCAACGTATCCGTGCTACAGAATATTCCGTCAATCTGCTGTTTCGTACATGTGATCTGATCGGTAATTGCAGCCCCAGCAGTGTAAGTTTGGCCGGGAGCCAAGAATTCTGTTACGGGGATTTCGGCGGATTTGCAGGCTGTGACAAAGGCGGTCGCACGCCCTGTGACGGAATATGACGTGACCTGTGGGTGCACCACTGCAAGGTTTTTTGCGCCGGATCGTACCAACATATCAAAGGCAAGCTGACCTGCCTGTTGGGTGTCCATCTGGATGTTATCGACGCCTTCAATTTGGGAACCCCGGTTAACCAATACGATCGGGATCGAGAGGCGATTACATTCCGAGATGATCGCTGAAGATGGCGTCGCAGAGGTCACAAGAATTCCTGCAACGTTATAGTTGAACAGTTGGGCTGACAGTTTTTCAACTTCTTCCGGGGTTTCGGCGTTCATCAGAATTGGTCGGAAACCTTGGCGTACGAATTCTTGTGCCGCGATCTTGACCTGGCGCGCACGGAACGGCGTATCAAGGGCCGAAACCACGATGCCAACAAGATTTGAGTGCCGGGTTTGCAGGCTGCGTGCCATGAAGTTGACGCTATACCCAAGCTCTTTCGCAGCCTCGAGAACCTTCTTGCGGGTGGCATCTGAAATCACAGCATTTTCGGAAAATGCCCGAGAAACTGCGGAGCGAGAAACACCGGCGTGCCGGGCTACGTCAAAGGAGGTCACACGTTTTTTTGAGGGTTCATCCAATGGTTGTTAACCCCTTATCAGCGGCAATTTGTGCGAACAGGAAGGGCTGGTCAATATTCACCATATCAGGGCGGGCCTCGATAATTCGTTCAAAAACTTTCGGGTCATCCCCGTTGTAGGCAATCATCATGGGTATGCCGGATTTTCGTAGCTGGGAAAAGTCTTCCCAAGGATCATTGACGGTATATTCAACGAGAGAGGGCGAGAGTGCTTTCGCGGCCTCCTGTAGGGTCGAGAAATCTTGGCGACGGGACATAATGTGTGCGTCATTTGTTAGCCTGCGCAGATCATGCAGGGTTTCGGTCACGAAGGACCAGAAGAAGCAGCGATCCTGTAGGCCACGTGCCACAACGAGGTCCCAAACGGGCGCGGCTGGGGCGCTTTTGAATTCGATATACAGTTCTTTGTTATAGAGCTTTGCGAGTTCTAGAACTTCATCCAACGTGGGAAGCCTTTCATCTGCAAAATGATGGGAAAACCACGATCCAGCATCTAGGGCGCGTAATTCGGCAAGGGTTTTGTCACAGGCGATGCCGGTACCGTTTGTGGTTCGATCTACGGTCGGGTCATGCAGGACGACCAACTCGCCATCAGTGGTGATATGTACATCGATTTCAAAATGGCTAAATCCTGCAGCATAGGCACAATGACCAGCAGAGAGCGTGTTTTCAGGCGCGATTTTATTGGCACCGCGATGGCAGATTATCTTTGGTTGCCAGTCTGTTTTGAATGCAACTGGCTTCACCAGTTCGGGGCGATCCGAACAGATGCCAAGCACAGGCTTTACACGCAGTTCATCCATACGTGTGGGATCTTCTTCATGCCAAAGCACGACTTTTTTTCCCGTCGCATCGCATTGGGCGAAGAATGCATCATCTAACAGATCTTGGGGGCGTTCCATATGTTCCCAGCAGGGATGTATGATTTCGGCGTCACCGATGACCGCAAATGGATCAACGCCAACAGGTACCAAAACTGAGCGCGGATAAGGTGTGTTGGCCTCTTTCAATGCGGCAACGGCTCGGGGATCAAAGGTGCCAAGAATAGCGCGCTCAACCCCCTTGGCTTGCAACGTGTCAGAAACCGCCCGCGCGCAATCCCAAGCTTTAATGTCTGCGTAAATACCGGTGTTGGTAGCCAGAGCCAGATCAATGACTTCAGAAAATGTTGGAGCTTCGCCTGCTGGCAAGGTGGCGCGTAGATCTGCGTGAGTTAGCGCCCCAATGGAACGTCCATCAGGTAAGGCGAAATCATGAAAGGCTACGATCACACCATCTAGGGTTTGATGCAGGTCTACCTCCCACATATCTGCGCCCAGATCAGCGGCGATCTGAAAGGCACGTAGGGAGTTTGCCAGCGCATAAGCACTGGCGCCGCGATGGGCGATAGACATGGGCCGGGCCGGTGAAAGCCAGGCTTGTGTCATATCCGCACTCACAGGCGATCCCCGTTCAGGTCAAAGGCCAGAACAGCATCGGATGATACGCCCCATGAAACCTCATCGCCTATTTTCAAGCGTACGCCCGCGGGCTGAATGGAACGTAGAACATCGCCGTTATCCAAGGTGACATTATAAAGGTCTTCGCGGCCTTGGGTTTCAACGAAACTGATCTTACCGGTGACGTCTGTACCAAATTGTGGGCCGAAATGTTCTGGGCGAATGCCGAGTTGCAGATCGCCCCCGACACGAGGCTTTAGGGCCGTTGAGATCGCAACTGTATTATTGCCAAAAGCGAAATGATCGTCCCTCACTTGCGTCTTCACGAATGAAATCGGTGGGTTACCTAAAAAGCCCGCAACAAAAGTATTGGCCGGGTTGTTATACATTTCAGATGGTTCTGAAAGCTGCACGATCTTACCATCTTTCATTAAGGCGATGCGGTCACACATTGACATGGCCTCGACCTGATCATGGGTGACTAGGATCGCGGTGATGCCCGTTTCAAGCTGTATACGACGAATTTCAGACCGCATTTCTAGGCGCAGTTTTGCGTCAAGATTGGCCAGAGGTTCATCCAGTAACAGCACGTCCGGTTTGCGCACCAAAGCGCGCGCTAAAGCCACACGTTGTTGTTGACCACCGGACAATTGTGCTGGTCTGCGATCCAACAGTTCAGGAATGTGAACCAGCTCGGCAATCTCTTGCACTTTGCGTGCGATAGTCTTGCTGTCTTGTTTTTGCACCTTCAACGGAAAAGCAATGTTGTCGCGGATATCCATATGCGGATACAGCGCGTAGTTTTGGAAAACCACGCCAACATTACGCTGCTGAGACGGCAGATTTGACACGTCGCGATCACCGAAATGCAGGCTGCCACCATTCATGCGGTGGATGCCGCAGATGGTGAACAGCGTGGTGGATTTGCCGCAGCCAGAGGGGCCAAGCAGGGCGATCATTTCGCCATCTTTTACCGTCAGATCAAGACTGTCGATCACGGTTAGTTCGCCAAAGGTTTTGGTGAAGTTGTTGAGCTTAAGTTGCATCAGCCTTTCGAGCCCCCGCCATAAATGTTCATCAGTTTTTTCTGGAAAACCAGATAGATAAGGATCACCGGGATGGCGTAAAACAGCCCGACGGATTTGAAGAGGTTGAAGTCGACCTCAAGGCTGTCATCCAAAAGGAAATAAGCCAGATATGTCGATAAAACCTGTGAATCGCTGCCTGGTGCCAGCACAAGCGGCAGGATGAATTCGCTCCACCCTGATAGGAAAGAGAAAATCAGAAGTGCTGCGAGGCCAGGCTGCACTTGCGGTAAAACCAGCTTGCGCCAGACCATGAAACGAGATGCGCCATCTTGAACGCCGGCCATTTCGATTTCCCACGGGACGGTGTCGTAGAAACCTTTCATGATCCAGATGCCAAACGGCAATTCCAGCGCGGTTTTAACTATGATCACCCCGATCAGCGTATCGAACAGCCCAAGAAGCTGTAGGATAAGGAAAATTGCGATGATCAGGGTGATCGTTGGGAAGGCATGAAGAATGATTATGCCCGCCAAGAAAAAGCGCCGTGCTGGGAATTCGAGACGCGACAGCGCATAGGCCGCGGTCAATGAAATCCCGGATACGATAAGCGCCGTTGTGGATGCGAAAATGAAAGTGTTGACTGTGGCGATCCAGACCGACCCCCGACCGACATCGGGCGACCATAGAAAACGCCAGTGTTCGGTCGTGAATTCGTTCGGCATAAGGCTGCCTGGGGCTGTGTTGGTGAAAGTGTCGACCACAGTGAACACATACATGATGACCAGTGGCAGTGATACGATGGCCAACAGCGCGATCACAGGGAGAGAGCGAAAGTTAGAAGTCATGTCAGGGCCCTCAGTGTTCGATGCGTGGTTTTGACACCAGCTCGCGGAAGTTGAAGAAACGCAGGTACAGCAGGCTTGTGATGATACCGATCACGACCAGAACCAGCGCGTAAGCTGCGCCAAGGCCATATTGCAAGTTGCCGCCATAATTGTTCAACGCAGTGTGATAAGCAGCGAGTGCCCAAACTTCGGTGGTGCCGCCAGGGCCGCCATCGGTGGCCAGCAGGATATACTCAAATGACGTTAGCAGGGAGAGCGTCTGGTAGGACGACGTAAACAGGATCGGCCAGCGTAGCTGCGGCAGGATAATGTATCGTACCTGTTGCCAGCGATTGGCGCCGTCGACCTCGGATGCGTATAGCATTGATGATGGGATGGCCTTGATTGCAGAGGAAAACAAGATCATGCCAAGGGATGCGCCTACGAACCCATTGATCAGGATGATGACCACCCAAGCGTTGGTGCCAGTATCAAGCATCCAGTTGCGTGGGGCCACGCCAAAGTAGCTGGCAAAGGTGGAAATAATACCCGTATCCCAAGTCAACCAGTACCACATCAGCACATAGAGCACCGGAGGCAAAACGCGCGGTAGGAACCAAATTGTGCGGAAGGTGGAGGCCACACGGGGTGACAGATAGAAGGTCGAAATTGCCAGAAACAGGCCAAAGCCGACATTAAAGGCGAGCGTAAAGACCACATAGATAGCGGTGTTCATCGCATATCGCCAAGAGGACGACAGGCTGGTTAGAAGTTCGATGTTTTCTGTGGTCCAGACCCAACCAGTGAAAGCCTCAGTCACCAGAATTTCGTGATCACCCTCTGCTATCCCCGCATTGGCAAGAGCTGCACGGAAGTCACCTTCTTCACTGAAACGTTCATCCATCACGCTGGAGGTGAACAGCTCAGCGGCTTGTTTCCGATCGCGGGTGGATCGAATGCGATTTTCACGCAAATCCTTTAACGCACGTTCCATATCGCGGCGCGAAGTGAAAACAGCATCGCCATGTAGGGCGCGTAATTCATCAGCTGTGGCCTGATCACGTAGCTCAGCAAGGCGGGCAAGACCGGCATCATCAACACGGAAGCTGGAGGTTGAGAGCGCATCCATAGATTCAGTGCTGAGATCTGTGTTCTCAAGGCTGCGCAGACTGCTTTGCGTCAGCAGGTAGTCGCCCCCGGTGATGCCGGTAGATGTCGACATATTGGTGAAGGCAAAGAACCCGGTCATGATCACCGGAGCGAGGAAAAACAGCGCAACCACAAGCATTGCTGGGGCAAGAAAGCCAAAGCCAAGCCAGTTGAAGCGGGGTTTATGAGTGCGGGACATTTGGAACTCCGGTGGGAAATCCGGGGGCGGAATGCCCCCGGATAGTCTTTGTCATTTTAGCGAACGATCAACTCATCGCCGAGTTTTGCACGTAGTTCAGTTTCCAGATCTGCCACAGCGTCAGCAGGAGACTGAGCCCCGGTCCAAGACGCTTCCAGACCTTTGAACATCGCTTCAGAGAACGCACCGTAGCGTAGGTGATTTGGCTGTGCGTTTGCGGTGCCAAGTAGGCGTTCAGTCGCTTCAGATGCCCAACGGTCGCCAGCATATAGTTCAATGTTAGATTGCTGCTGACCAATGCCAAGGTGTGCAGATTGAATTGCGTGAAGCGAATTCAGGCGTGGTCCAGACGCGATTTTCACCAGCTGTGCGGCGATCTCTTCATCTGTTTCGTCAGCCTGAGCAGTGACCATGTAAACCAGTGGGTGAGTCACTGTGTTGGCGCGACCGTTGGCGTCACCTGCGGGGATCAGAGAGAATTCAATCGTGCCGAAGAAGTCATCATTGCCTTCTTTGGTGGTGTAACGCGCAAAGTGCCATGTGCCCCCGTGCCAAGTGGCGGCTTTGCCGTTGGCAACTTCATTATACCACTGCCCCCAATCGGTGCCGAGGTGGTTCTTACGGGTTATGCCAGCGTCTACAGCATCAACGAAAAACTGGTAGAATTCCTGCATGCTTTCGCGGTCCAGAACCAGTTTGTTGGTCTCAGGATCTTGCAGGACGCCACCGAAAGACTGGTAGAACTGTGCGTAGTCAGGACCATTGGATGGGCGTGGGTAGAAGCCATAACCTTCTTCAACAAGGCCCATGTCAACGGCCTTTTTCGCATCTTCCAATACGTTCGCTAGGGTGTAATCGCCAGAGGCAACACGACCAGGAAGGGCTGCGATATCAGCGTCAGAATACCCGATGCCACGCATGGTTTCTTTCCAGAAGAAGAACGGGCGGCTTTCCGCATCTTGTGGGATGCCCCATTGCACACCGTTATAAGCTGCGATTTCCAGCAGGTTAGGGTAGATATCGTTCAGCGGGAAAGTATCAAAATCGAGATAATCCTCAACTGGTACGATGTAACCCGCCTGGCTCCAAGGTGCGATGTCAAGGTGAGAGGTCACAACGATGTTTGGCGCAGTGCCCGCTTCAGCGGCCAAGGTCACACCCTGTTTGAACTCTTCCCAGCCGCCAAAATCGCGACGGCCTTCAATTGTGATGTTTAGTTCTTCGCCCATCACGGCGTATTCGCGCTCAAGGATTTCGGCAGCGATTTCGATGTTCTCTATACGGTAAGCGTCAGCTTCATTCGTGCCGCCAGCCCAGATGGTGACGGTCAGATCTTTGGCGAGCGCTGGCGCGGCAAAAGCCGAAAGAGCGGCCACAAGGGCGGTGGTGCCAAGAGTAAAATGTTTCATTTCAATCCTCATGTTGGTCATTGGTTCAGCTGTCCGGGGCGGCACAGCACACGTGTGCAGTTCTGCATCATTATTGTGTCAGTTTTGCTATGGCTGTGTCCATTTCGGGAGAAACTTTTCTAACAATCCCACACCTCAGCATATTTGAATGCATCAGTGCTTTCAGCATCATTGACTTCCCCAGCTTGCACACGTGTGCAGGGCCTGTCAAATACTATTTGAAATTATTTATACTCATAAATATATGTTATTTTTCAAATAATTAACGTAAAAAGCCCCCGGCAGGGGACCCGCCGAAGATATATGGTTTCACATGTCAGAGCATCTTTTGTTCAGGCGTCTCTCTGGGCAATCCAGTCATGATCAGGGTCGTTCTTAAACCGCCACTTGCGCAGCGGCCCAGCCATGACATTGAGGTAGTACATTTCATACCCATAAGGCGCGCCACAGGGATGGTGGCCACGCGGTACAAGAACCACATCGCCATCCTTCACAGCCATGGTTTCGTCTAGGCTGCCATCCTCCGTATAGACGCGCTGAATTCCAAAACCCTGAGCTGGATTCAAACGGTGGTAATAGGTCTCTTCCAAGTGCGTCATGTTCGGAAAATCGTCTTCGTCATGACGATGCGAAGGGTAGCTGGACCAGTTGCCATTCGGTGTGAAAACCTCGGTTACCAGAAGGCTGTCGGCCACATCCCGGCCTTCCATCGCAATATTGTTGATGAAACGCGTGTTTTGACCTTTGCCCCGAGGCGTTAGCTCTATTCCATCCGGCCCTAGGCGTTGCGCTTTGTGATTGCCCTTACCGGGTGCTGAACACACAGCGATGGTGCATTTCGTGGTCGCAGTTGCTTTCCAATCGCTATCGTTAGGCACGTACAGACAATGGGGCGGTGTCTTTTCAAACAGGTTCATTCGGTCGCCCATCTCGCCAAAATCTTCGCCAGAAGCGGTGATTTCGGCCTTCCCCTCAACCATCACAAGGATGACTTCACGCTCAAAAGTGACCTCTGATACCTCATCGCCTTCTTCAAGGTGATACAGACCAAAACCCACATATGTCCAACCCGCGTCTTCCGGGGTGATGTCATGCACCTTGCCATAGGTGCCATATGGTTTGCGTAGAAGGTTGTTCACGATAGACCCACTTTCTGTGCTGTTTCTTTCAGTGATTTAAGGCCCATGGATTGGTAGTCAAAGGGGTTGCGAATCTCAGGGTCTTGTTCAGCTTCTATCACGATCCAGCCTTCATAATTGTGGTCTTTCATGATCTGCAGTAGTGGGGTGAAATCAATACCACCTTCATCGTCGCCCGGCACCGTAAACACGCCACTACGTACGCCATCCATGAAAGACATGTCTTTTTCGCGCACATCTTTCATCACAACGGGACGTACGTTTTTCGCGTGAAAATGGCTAACGCGATCAATGTATTTCGCCAGCACAGGTGCGGGGTCTTGGCCATTGGAACCAAAATAACAATGCCCCGCGTCAAACAACAGTTTTGTCGCCGGGCCGGTTGCCGCCATGAAGGCGTCGATCTCTGCCGGGGTTTCAACAACGGTGCCCATATGGTGGTGGTAAACCAGCGCAATACCCTGATCGGCACAGTATTGTGCGATGGTTTCGACGTCTTTGGCGAAGGCTTTCATCTCATCTTTGGTAAGATTAGATGCGTCATTTACAGGCTGATCAAGGCCTTGAACGGAATTTGACGTTTCGCAAACAATGCAGACCTTACAGCCATTGTGTTTCAGCTTATCAAGATGTGGCTGAATGGCGGTTTTCTCATCTTCAACGGAATGTGCAAGAAGATTCAGTGAATGCCAGCCGGAGATGAATTTCAGGTCGTATCCACCTAGTAATTTCTTCAGCGCTTCGGCGTCATCTTGGGGCCAGCGATGGCCATTCTCGATACCGTCAAAACCGATGTCACGCGCTTCTGTCAGGATCTGTTCCGTCGGGATATCTGCGCCCAAAGTTTGGTCGTCATCATTGGCCCATGCGATCGGGTTGGTACCATATTGGATCATCAGTTGCGTTCCTTCAGCGCCGCTTCATAGCGGTTTCTTGCGTTATTTACTTCGGTGCGTTCAGATGTTTCCGGCACGGCGACATCCCACCAATACCCACCTGCTTCTGTGCTGGGGTAAGGATCGGTATCAATCACGATGACCTTCACGCCCTTGCCACCACGAGATGCCAGTTCAGTCTCTAATCCAGCTATATCGGGCACCTTCACAGCATTGGCCCCCATGCTTTCCGCATGTTTCACGAAATCAATTGCACTGGGGATCTCGTGCTGGCTATGGTCTAGCATGTTGTTAAACTCGGCCCCGCCAGTGCCCATTTGCAGTCGGTTGATACAGCCGTAACCGCGGTTGTCCGTGACTATGATGGTGAAGTCGATGCCCATCATCACAGCGGTCGCGAGTTCAGAGTTGGCCATCATATAGGTGCCATCACCGGTGAAACAAATAACATCGCGTTCCGGTTGGGCCATCTTGATGCCCATAGCACCGGCAATCTCATACCCCATACAGGAAAACCCGTATTCCATATGATAGGCACCAGGATTGTAGCTTTTCCACAGCTTGTGCAACTCGCCCGGCATGGTGCCCGCGGCGCTCATCACGGTGGTGTTGGCATTGGCGGCACGTTGCACAGCACCGATCACCTGCATGTCGGTGGCGAGGCTGTTACTCACAGGTGTTTGGGTTACGGCATCAACTGCTTCGTACCAATCCTTGCGCAGGTTCTGTTCGGCACCAGCGCCTTTGTAATCGCCCAGATGTTGCGTCAGGGCTACAAGGCCTTCAGCGGCGTCCGCAACGAGGCTTTGTGCGCCATGTTTGTGACTGTCCCAGGGATGAATATTCAGTGATATAAGTTTTTGCGCCTTACTGAACAAAGCCCACGAACCGGTTGTGAAATCCTGAAAGCGTGTACCGACGCCAAGTATCAGATCGGCCTCCTCACAGACTCTATTTGCTGAATTAGACCCTGTTACACCGACAGGACCAAAAGCCATTTCATCATCCCATGGCAGAACAGATTTCCCAGCCTGTGTTTCAATCACGGGTACATTGAAACGATGCGCGAAGGTTTTCAGCGCATCACAAGCCCCAGCATAATGTACACCGCCACCGGCAACGATCACCGGATTTTTTGCGGCTTTGATCGCCTCAATTGCACGGGTCAACTCACCTGCGTCAGGAGCTGGGCGGCGGATGAACCATGTGCGGGGCTCAAAGAAGGTCTCGGGGTAATCATAGGCTTCTGCCTGTGTATCCTGACAAAATGCCAGAACGGCTGGTCCGCAGCTTGCAGGATCCGTCATGGTTTGAAATGCACGGGGCAGGGCCGTTAGGATGTGTTCGGGGCGAGAGATGCGGTCAAAATAGCGGCTGACAGGTTTGAACGTATCATTGGCGGAAATGGTGCCGTCGCCGAAATCCTCGATCTGTTGTAACACCGGGTCGGGGGCGCGATTGGAAAAAATATCGCCAGGGATCATCAGAACGGGCAGACGGTTCACATGCGCAAGCGCGGCAGCCGTTACCATATTGGTGGCACCTGGCCCAATGGAGGAGGTCACCGCCATTGCGCGTTTGCGGTTGCTTTGCTTGGCGTAGGCAATCGCGGCATGCGCCATTGTCTGTTCATTGTGCCCGCGATATGTCGGCAGGCGATCACGAGCCCCGTGTAGAGCCTCGCCAATCCCAGCGACATTCCCATGCCCAAAGATCGCCCAAACGCCTTCGATGATACGCTGGCCATCTTCGTTAAACTGGTTCTCGATATAGCGAACCATCGCCTGTGCAGCTGTCAATCGGATCGTATTCATACCTTGGATTCCTGTGCCGTTTTGCGCGCCTGATCCCAGGTGTTGCAAAGATCTTGATACTTCTGCGCCATGTCAGAAATGGCGACATCGGGTGTAATATTTCCCTGCATATAGGCGCGTGCTGTATCACCAAAAATCGTGCGTCCAACAGCAAAACCTTTTACAAGCTCATGTCTCGCTGCCAATTCAAAGCTCGCACGTAGTTCATCTGCAGGGGCATCCAGCCCAAGCACGACAATACCGCGTGTGTGTGCATCATTCCGTGTTATCATATTAACCGCATTTTGCCAGGCGGCATCCGTTTTAAACGGTTCAAGCTTCCACCAGTCAGGATAGACGCCGATGTCGTAAAACCGCTGAATGATCTGTGGTGTTGTGTCGTCATCCACAGCGTCAACTTTTGATGGGATTACCTCAAGCAGGAACTCTAGTCGGTTACGACGTGAAGCCTCAAAGACCCGTTTGATGACGTCTTCCTGTTGCGTCTTCATTTCGTTGCTGTCGTCAGGGTGATAAAAGCAAAGGCATTTCACCACATGTTCCAGAGGCCATTCATTTAGACCCCCAAAATCAGACCCTATTTCAGGCTCCAGAGTTAATGGACGTGACCCGGGCCATTCCACCGGATGTCCGATCCAAAGGCTCTGACCGGCAGCTTTATACAGAGCATCGCGCCCCAAACGAGAGTCACACAGCAATCCATATCCAGGCCTGCCATCCGCAACACGCGACGCGGCATCAAGGCATAAGGATTTGAACGCACCGATTTTGTCGTTTGTTGCGCCTTCCATTTCCTCAAACTGAACGCGGTGATCAAAGGCAAAAACCCGCATGTCAGGCCAATCTCCGCGGCGATTGGTAGACCAGTGAATTTGTTCCAAGTCGGGATCTTTGCGCAGGGATTTTTCCTTCACGCCACGCTCAAGGAAAAACTGCAGTTCTTCCCAACTGGGATAAGCTGGTGTGCAGCCGTGACGGCTGACGGCAAAAGCCCCGCAGGCATTGGCGAATTTCAGGCTTGTTGACCAATCTTCATCGGCAAGCCAGCCGCGTAGAAGTCCCGACATAAAGCCATCGCCCGCCCCCAACACGTTGTACACTTCAATCGGGAAGCCTTCACCGGAAAGACCTTCATCAAGGCTGTCTGGGATATCATCAACAAAGGCCGACGCACCCATTGGACCGCGTTTGCAAACCAGCGTTGCGCCAGACACTTTGCGTACAGCGCGTAGGGCCGCGATGGTGTCGGTGGTGCCGCCCGCAATGTGGAATTCTTCCTCGGTGCCAACGATCAGGTCAAAGAGATGCAGGGTCGATTGCAGTTTATCTGTGACCTTCTGGCTTTCGACAAAACGACTTTCGCCATCTCCATGCCCAGCTACGCCCCAAAGATTCGGACGATAATCAATATCTAGCGCCGTTTTGGCCCCATTTTCACGGGCAAGATGCAGCGCCTTCAGGGTTGCGGCCTCAACCTGTGGGTGGCTCAAATGGGTGCCGGTCGCACAGACGCAACGCGCGCTTTTTATGAAATCTGGGTCAATGTCATCTTCGCAAAGCGCCATATCGGCACAATTGTCGCGATAGAAAATCAGAGGGAACTGTTCCTGATCACGGATCCCCAGCAACACAAGCGCCGTCAGACGTTCTACATCGGTTTTTACGCCAGTCACATCAACGCCCTCAAGTGCCAGCTGTTCGCGCACAAAACGTCCCATGTGTTCGTCGCCCACACGGGTGATTAACGCGGATTTCAGGCCCAAACGTGCGGTGCCTGCGGCGATGTTGGTGGGCGAGCCACCAATATATTTGTTGAAAGACGCCATGTCTTCCAACCGCCCGCCAGCTTGTCCGCCGTAAAGGTCAACCGAGGAACGGCCGATGGTGATCAGGTCTAGTTTCGTCATATTTTATACGGTCCCTCCGAGAGAACCTTCGAGCTGGGCCATCTCCTGCCCACCTGCCATCATGTCCTGAAGCTCTTCGGGTGACACATGCCCCCGTTCTGCTGTACCCAGGGTTTTACCCCGATTGAGCACAGTAAATCTGTCGCCCACTGCCATGGCGTGACGCACGTTATGGGTGATGAAAACCACGCCAATGCCCTGTTTGCGCACTCGATCAATTGTTGACAGAACATTGGCTGTTTGACGCACACCAAGGGCGGAAGTCGGCTCGTCCAAGATCAGAACTTTTGCTCCGAAATAAACCGCACGCGCAATTGCCACCGTTTGACGTTCACCGCCAGAAAGCGTGCCAACAGCTTGGTCGGCCTCACGCAGATTGATGCCCATTTTTCGCATCTCTTCCATGGTGATTTTACCGGCTTCTTCAGCATCATAACGTTTCAGCAAGCCACGGCCTTTCACAGGTTCACGCCCCATGAAAAAGTTCCGTGCAACCGACATCAAGGGGATCATCGCCAGATCTTGATAGACCGTCGCGATACCAGCGTTCATTGCTTCGCGTGGACTGGCGAAGGTTACGTCTTGGGCGTCAACCGCCATGGTGCCTTTGGTGGGCTGATGGACACCTGACATGGTCTTGATGAAGGTTGATTTTCCCGCGCCGTTGTCACCCAGAAGGCAGTGGCATTCGCCAGGACGCACATCAAAGCTGACCCCTGCAAGTGCAATGACATTGCCGAAATGCTTCTGAATGTCTTTCATCTCTAGAATAGGTTGGGTCATCTTAACGTTCCCCCGTCACGCGTTTGCGGATCATGTTGTTGAACAAAACCGCGATCAAAAGCATCCCACCAAGGAACACCAAATACCAATCTTGGTCGATGTCGGTGTAGGTCAAGCCAATTAGTACCATGCCGAAAATGATCGAGCCAAAAAACGCCCCAATCGCCGAGCCATATCCACCGGTCAACAGGCAACCACCGATGACGGCCGCGATGATGGCTTCGAATTCTTTTTGGAAGCCACGACGGGCATCAGTTGAACCCGCATCAAGCACCTGAATGATTGCCAGCAAAGCAGCACAGCAAGCCGTCAGAACGAACAGGGTCATCTTCACGCGGCGCACAGGCACGCCGGAATTTGATGCAGCATTGCTGTCGCCGCCAACCGCGAAGATCCAATTGCCAAAAGGTGTGCGCAGCAAAACCCAAGTTGCAACCAAGGTCAGTGCGATGAACCAGAGAATTTCTACCGGGATGCCTTGAACCTTTGGGGTGCCATTTTTGAACGTGGCGATCATGCCCCAATCAGCGAATTTGGCAAACAACCCGGGGAAAGCTTCCCCTGAGAAGATCGGCGCAAGCCAATCGCCTTCTACCGCTTCGCGAATGCCGCGCATTTGGGTTGATCCACCGGTGGCCCATTTTAGGCCAACAAGTGACAGCCCGCGCAGAACAAAAAGGAAGGCAAGCGTCACGATGAAGGAAGGCAAACCAGTGCGGATCACAATCTGACCGTTGATGCAGCCCATCAGGCCAGCAAATACCATGGTCACGGGGATCGCAAGGATCAAAGGAAGGCCAAACACGGTTAGTGCTGTGCCAAAGATCAAGCCCGCAAAGGCGACCATTGAACCAAGCGAAAGGTCAAATTCCCCGCCGATCATGAGCAGAGATGCACCCATTGCCAAGATGCCAAGTTGTGCTGCGGGAGCCATGAAGTTCATCACACCAGCCAGCGTAAACATCGCGGAATCGGCGGTGAAGAGGAAGAATATGGTAACCAGGATAACCCCAGCAATCGCGCCCAACTCGGGTCGGGTTATGAGGCGTGTCATCAATGGAACGCTTTTGATGCGTTCGTCGGTATTGGCGGCTTGATCCGTCATCGGGTGTCTCCGAAATTATTAAAGCCGGGGGGCACATGCCCCCCGAGCAGAGTAATTTAGCGAATGCCTTTGGCAGACAGTTCA
>MAAC01016647.1_pt1 | contig 18987 bp, 15 predicted proteins | sample 1115981 | NCBI WGS metagenome assembly MAAC01 (sample SAMN04961126, study PRJNA320927) | seawater metagenome | isolation source: sample BD02T64 sea water enriched with oil for 64 days | place: USA:Gulf of Mexico | collected 2013-07-27
GGATATTATCAATTGCATGCCACTTTTGAGACCAAGGATGCGATGGGTGCTAATTTCATAAATACTACTCTAGAGCAACTAGCAACGACTTTAAGATCAAAAGCCTCAGAATTCAAAGGTTTTTCTAGCGATGCGCCAGAAGTAATTATGAGCATTTTGAGCAATTATGTGCCAGAATGTGTTGTGAATGTATCGGTTTCTTGTAAAATCGATGAAATCGGAACCATTAACGGCGTTACTGGAGCAGAGTTTGCTAGAAAATTTGTGAGAGCAGTAGATATCGCTACAGTTGAGCCTTATCGTGCAGTGACGCATAACAAAGGAATTATGAATGGTATAGATGCTGTTGTTATAGCGACCGGAAACGACTTTAGAGCGGTAGAAGCTGGAGTGCACGCTTATGCCTCAAGAGATGGAAAATACCGCAGTCTAACCAAAGCAAGAATTGAAAACGACACTTTTATATTTGAAGCAGATTTTCCATTAGCGCTGGGTACTGTAGGTGGATTAACCTCATTACATCCACTGTCTAAGCTGGCCATGCAAATATTAGGAAGCCCTAGTGCTGAAGATTTAATGAAAATTACTGCGGTTGCTGGACTTGCGCAAAATTTTGCTGCCCTTCACTCATTGGTAACTACGGGAATACAAGCCGGACACATGAAAATGCATCTTGCTAACATGCTCGAACAAATAGGAGCAACTGATGGCGAAAAAGAATCTCTACGTAAAGAATACAGCGATAAAACACCTAGTTTTTCTGGTTTGAGAGAAAGTTTGGATTTACTGCGTAAGTAAAATAGATCGACATCCCAGAAAATTTGGTTCACAATCTTTGAATTTTATGATAAAGCTTGTTCCAAATTTATCTGGGATCTGTTGGAACCTTCCTAGTTGCATTTTAAATTTTATGAGCAAGAAGGTTTCGACAGTTCGGCGGGCTCAGTGCATCGCTATCGTTCCAACTGGCATTTGTTTTGATCATTCAAAAATGGATGTTCAATATTCATTATTCGAGTTCAAAATCAAGTTCTTCAGATCCAGTCCAATTTATCTTTTGTCAACTCATGTTCTACTTCTCCAGTATGTTTAATCATTGCAGGTTCAAATAGAAGTACATGAACTTCTTCTTTGGCAATAGGTTTATGTTCTACGCCTTTAGGAACGATGTACATTTCACCTTCATTGAGTGTGATGGTTTGATCTCTAAGCTCAAGTATTAGTTGGCCTTTAATTACATAGAATAATTCGTCTTCATTTTTATGATCGTGCCAGATAAACTCTCCTTCTAGCTTAGCAAGTTTTACATGCTGACCATTGAGTTCTCCTATGATCTTAGGAGTCCATTGCTCTTGAAATAAATCGAGTTTTTCTTTTAGGTTGATCGAGCTCATAATTTTTCTAATAGTTTCTTAGGGTTTGAATAATAGATGGAATCGGTTGCAGGAATGGCTAGCTTAATGTTATTTAATATCTCGTTGTAAATTTCTAATTCTGGATGTAAAGCAATACCACGTTCTTCCATAGAGTACTGCTGTAAGCTTATGAGCATTTTATCATTATCCGGAGTGCGATCGTATGGTTTAAAACGATCTACTTTCTCGTCAATGATGAGATACCCACTTTTTGATTTTCCTGAATACAACATCATGCTCAAATTTTCTGGAATCCATGTAACTTGAGATATTGCAGGCAAGAGCCAAAAGAAAAAACCTAAGGTAATTATTAGACCTCTAGCAGCTCCAATTTTAAATTTACAGAAGGAACTCTTCCTGAATATAAATATCAATACGGCTATCATCATTACATTCCATGGGATGACTATGTAATTCCAGTCCAGCTTCCACGGGCCTAATTTCCAGATAATAATAAGATGCATGACTATGAGTAGGATACTTGCAAACTTCCGCGCAAGCGGAATCAATAAAAATAACCCTGCTACTGTTTCTAGTATAGCAAATGAATAGCCTATAGAATTGTTATAAGAAAATGGTAAAGAATGAAACCATAATCTAGGTGCGATATCAGCTACAAATCCAGCATTGAGTTTATGTAAACCACTAAATATATATATTCCTGAGGCAATGATTAAGAGTGCGGTAAAAAGCACACTGGAGTCGTATTTTAAAAGAATAAGTGATGAGAATATCCCAAAATATACGATCATATATGGTGTTAAACGATGTAGGTCAAAAAGAATGAGAATCGTATATAGGAACACAGCAGTTATAAGCAACCACTTTGCAATTCTTACCTTTACAAATAATCCTAAAATGGGAAAAGTAAATGTAAAGGCTCCTAGAATAGAGGTTAGACCATCACCTAACTGAAATTTAACGGTAGAAACGGTAAGTAAATCATGGGACTTGAAAAAACCATTAATTCCTAAAATAGCAGTTGCTAACCAGCAAATGATCAGTACCGAATTTAAAATATACCTATTTGTAAAGTAAGAGTTCAATCGTTAGAAATTGATTTCAAGGTATAAAAAAAACGAGGAATTTACATTCCTCGTTTTAAAATTTCTTTTTTTAAGATTAGTTCTCGTATGAATGTTTGTATGGCTGTCCAGTAACAATCTTCAACATATCTTTTTCAAGAGACTCTCTAGGTCGTTCTACATAACGTCCTATTTCTGTCCCATTACGGTAAAATATAAATGTAGGAACTCTTATAATATTATAATCAGACACTAGCGCGACTGGTTTTTTCTTAGTGCGATCTACGGTGATCATGGTAAGATTATCCATATCATAGTATGCTGCCTCAAGAATATTATATAACTGTGGAGTTTCCCTTTTTGAATCTCCACACCAAGTTCCCATATAAGCTCTAATCTCAACATCTTTAAGAGCAACTTTTAAACCTTCAATGGTTTCTGGATCTGCTTTATAGGATTTCATACGATTATTAAACCAAGAATTAAATGGCTCTTGCATAAAAGCATCTTTATCTACCTTTCCAGAAAGGTTTCCAGAAGCATCTTTAACATAATTAGAACCTGCCTCTATGGTTCCATCCACTTCAGCAATCTCTCTAGTTTTTTGAACAGTAGTAGAAGAAGTTGAGGTGTTTGTTTTAGTTGTGGTTGCTTTTTGTGAACCACAGGCTGTAACTATTACAGCTGCTATAATTATTACTATCTTTTTCATAAAACTAAATTAAGGATTTTTGAGTCATCTCACTAGGCTTTTGTACTCCTATTAACTTTAATACAGTAGGAGCGATATCTCCTAAAATTCCATCTTTCACTTCCTTAATATCTTGATCTACTACAATAACAGGCACTGGATTAGTCGTGTGTGCTGTATTTACAGAGCCATCTTCATTGAGCATTACCTCGCAGTTACCGTGGTCTGCAATTACAATTACAGTGTAATCTTGATCTATTGCTGCGGTAATAACGCCATTAGCTGCTTGATCTACCGCTTCACAAGCTTTTACGGCTGCTTCCATAGAACCGGTATGTCCCACCATATCTGGATTTGCAAAATTGAGACATATAAAATCTGCTGATTGCTTTTCTATTTCTGGGACTATTTTCTTTTCTACACAATCGATAGACATTTCTGGCTGCAAGTCATAGGTTGCTACTTTAGGCGAGTTACACATTAATCTGTTTTCTCCTTTGAAGGGTTCTTCTTGACCACCATTGAAGAAAAAAGTCACGTGAGGATATTTCTCAGTTTCTGCAATGCGTATTTGTGTTTTTCCTGCATTAGAAAGAACTTCGCCTAGTGTGTTTTTCAGGTTGTCTTTCTCAAAGATTACTTCAATTCCCGTATAGCTTTCGTCATATTTAGTCATGGTGACATAATATAAATCCAGCTTTTTAGTTCCCACTTCTTGAAAATCTTGTTGAGATAACATTTGAGTTAATTCACGACCACGATCGGTACGGTAATTAAAAAAGATTATTACATCTCCTTCTTCCACCAGTCCAGCTGGTTCTGTCCCATTAAGAACTACTATTGGTTCTATAAATTCGTCAGTTGTGCCATTTGCATAATTCTCTTCTATGGCGGCAACAGGATCATGAGTCGGTGCGCCCATTCCATGAACGATCACATCATAAGCTTTCTTAACTCGTTCCCATCTTTGGTCTCGATCCATAGCAAAATAGCGACCAGTAATACTGGCTACTTGAGCATTTGTTCCTGCAATGTGAGACATTAAATCTTGCACATGTCCTGCGCCAGATTTAGGATCTACATCGCGACCATCAGTAAAAGCGTGTACAAAAACATCTTCTACTTCTTGTTCTTGCGCCACATCAAGTAATGCTTTTAAATGATCAATATGTGCATGAACACCGCCGTCAGATAATAATCCTAAGAAATGTACTTTTTTAGAATTCGCTTTCGCGAAAGCGAGAGCATCCACCAGCACTTTCTCTTCTTTGAGCGTGTCGTCTTTAATGGCTTTATTGATTTTGGCAAGATCTTGATATACAATTCTACCAGCTCCAAGATTCATGTGTCCTACCTCACTATTTCCCATTTGACCTTCAGGAAGACCGACGTGTTCTCCATCGGTACGCAATGTCGCATGAGGATACTTTTTGTATAAACTATCTATGAATGGCGTGTTAGCTTGAGCGATAGCACTCACTTTAGGATCTTGTGTGATTCCCCAACCGTCGAGAATCATCAATATGGTTTTCTTATTCAATGTTTCAAAATTTGAACTCCTAAATTACGAAAAATGCAGGTTTTAAGTTCAAGATTAAGAAATTGATTGATCGATTACTTACGAAAGCGATTTCGATAAGCTTGTGAAGATTTTTGTAAGCGATTTTGAAGATTGGTTTTCTAAATAACAGATGACTTAAGTACTATGTTCTTGAGCTAAGATAAAACTAACTATCTTTTTAGCTTTGCTATAGCTTATTCCGTTTTGTTGGTCGATTGTCAATTTGTGATTTTCTTCGATGGATTTTATTGTTGGTATTTTACCTGCTGCTTCTTCAAGAGCTATTGCTTTGATATTTATAGTTTCCCCATATGTTGGTACATTGGTTTGTAGCCAACCAAAATAAGGTTCCTCTTTTGTTCTTTTCTCATCATTCCAAAGGTCCATTCGTTTTTCAAAATTCTCTTTGCTGATGGAAGTCCACACATTAAAAATTAGTTCATCAGGATAGTTATTAATAGGAATGATCAATCTACCTCTATGAAAAAAGTGGGTGTCATCGATTACACAGAGACTTTTTTCCAATTCAACGCGCTCTTCTAATTCACTTTTAGGAATAGATAAATAATGATAAGGGTAATCTGCCCCAAAACAGAGTGGAATCTCCTTATATTCTTTACCGCAACAATCACATTTAAATGCTGGGTTGTTTTTATTTAAAAATCTAAATAACTTCATCTGAACATTATATGTGTTAACATAGTATAATTTTTACCTACTGCCTATATCTTTAGCAATCATCCATCCGCCAGTCCAAGCGTTTTGAAAATTGAATCCACCAGTAATGGCGTCTATGTTTAATACTTCGCCAGCTAGATACAGGTTTTTTTGTTTTTTAGAAGAAAAATTCTTGAAGTTAATCTCTTTTAGATCTACGCCACCAGCAGTAACAAATTCTTCTTTAAAGGTACTTTTACCATTGATGGCAAATGTACTTGCGGTGAGAAGCGTAGCTAGATTTTGAAGGTCTACATTAGAACAGTCTGCCCAATTTTTTTCTGTTAGAGATATGCTTTCTACTAAGTATTTCCATAATCGTTTAGGAAGATCAAACAGCCACTCATTTCCGACTTGCTTTTTGCTCTTCTTTCTTTTTGAGGCTAGGGTTTCAAAACATTCTTCGGTAGAAATGTAATTGAGCCAGTTGATAACCAAATCAAATTTATAACCAGAATCATGTAATTCTCTAGCGCCCCAAGCGCTCATTTTTAAAATGGCAGGTCCAGAAAATCCCCAATGTGTGATTAACAACGGTCCTTGAGATTCTAGTTTTAGCTGAGGTATTTCTACTCTAGCTTCAATAGCAATTCCTGCTAGTTCGGTGATTTGTTTGTCGACTATATTAAAGGTGAAAAGTGATGGAACAGCATCTACAATCGTATGATCTAGCTTTTTCATCATTTGCCAGACTTTGGGACTGCTTCCTGCAGTAACCACAAGATTATCACAGGTAAAGGACTCAGTTTTAGTCTCAAGTTGCCAAGAGTCTGTTTTTTCTATAGCTGTTACATTGTGACTGGTAAGTATGTCAATTTGATATTTTCGCGCAAGCGAGATAAAACAATCAATTATTGTTTGAGAAGAATTAGAAACAGGAAACATGCGACCATCTTCTTCTATTTTAAGTTCGACACCACGTTCTTCAAACCAACTTATTGTGTCGCCGGTCATAAAACTGTGAAAAGGTCCAAGTAATTCTTTCTCACCTCGCGGATAATTCAAGGACAACGGTTTAGGCTCAAACTGCGCGTGAGTGACATTGCATCTTCCACCACCAGAAATACGCACTTTTTGAAGTACATCTTTTCCTCGTTCTAGAATAGCAATAGAATGGTTCTCGGTTTGTTCTGCTAGATTAATGGCAGTAAAAAATCCTGCAGCGCCGCCGCCTATTATTATGGTGTTGTAGTGTGTTTTATTCAAAAGTTGGTAAAAATGAAGTGTTTAATTGATAAGCTTTATGTGCTGCGACAAAGTTAGTCGAATCATCAAACAATTCTAGAACAAACTCGCGGTCTACAAATGTTTTTGCATCGTCTATAATTTCATGATACGATGACCATGGATAAGAAATCAGATCTTCTACAAAGCCATCTTTTACTGGATTGCAATGAACATATAAAATCAAATTTTTCAAATAAACTTCTGATTCAATCAATTTTCTTTTAAATGGTTTTTTAAATAAGCTGCCTGATCTGTTGTAGACTTTATTGTAGGCTTTTGCATAGCCAATAAATAAATTTGCAAAAGCTCTAGATATTTTTAATTCTTCTATCTCTTGTTTTGTCTTGATGACCAGATGAAAATGATTTTTCATTAGACAAAAAGCAATGATCTCGCAAACCGGAGTTAAATGCTTTTCCATTTTATCAATAAAGAAAGGGTAATTGCGAGACTCTTGGAAGATGTCAATCATTCCATTTGCCTGATTGAAAATATGGTAATATTTGTCGCTTTCAATTTTATCGTACATCTGGAAAAGATAAATAGATCTTGTAAATCAACCAAACATGCCAAGACGCAAACTTGGCATGTTGGTTTAGAAAGAGGTCTTGCCTGAGAAAAAGCTGGTAAGGTTTGACATGCCAACTATTCGTGTTGGCATTGTCTAAATCAAATCGGGATGCTGGTTGTTAGACCAGTATTTTAGTTTGTCGACATCAACCAAACATGCCAGGACGGATGTTAGTTTCGAAAGAGGTCTTGGCTGAGAAAAAGCTGGTAAGATTTGACATGCCAACTATTCGTGTTGGCATTGTCTAAATCAAATCGAGATAATGGTTTTTAGACCAGTATTTTAGTTTATCGACATCAACCAAACATGCCAGGACGCATGTTAGTTTCGAAAGAGGTCTTGGCTGAGAAAAAGCTGGTAAGATTTGACATGCCAACTATTCGTGTTGGCATTGTCTAAATCAAATCGGGATGCTGGTTGTTAGACCAGTATTTTAGTTTGTCGACATCAACCAAACATGCCAAGACAAATACTTGGCATGTTGGTTTCAAGAAGATGCTGGTTTTTAATTTATTTCTCTTTTCCTAATTCTACAGCTCTATCGAAAGCGGCGTAAGCTGCATCTTGAATGAGTTGTTTTACATTATTATCGTCCATAGAATCAATCGCAGCTTGTGTAGTTCCACCCTTAGAGGCAACTTTATTGATCCAGCTTTTAGGTGAGATATCTGACTGATTGAAAAGTTCAATCGCTCCTTCAAAAGTATTGCTTACTAAAACTTTAGAATCATAATCTGAAAAGCCCATTTTCAAGGCTGCATCCAGCATAGATTGCATAAAGTAAAAAACATAAGCTGGACCACTTCCAGAAATACCAGTGGAGGCATCGATAAATTTCTCTGTTTCTACATGAATAGACGTTCCGGTAGTGTCGAGTAAATGTCTTACGGTCAATAACTCAATTCGAGACACTTCTTTTGCACCTGTGTAGGAAGTCACGCCTTTACCTACTTTAGCAGGTAAATTAGGCATAGTTCTTATTACTTTAGAAACTTTTAAACCTTGTTGAATAGTGTCAATAGTCACACCAGCCATTAAAGACACAAACAATTGATCAGGTCTAACTAATAATTGCATCTCTTCAAAAAGATCTTGAGAATGATATGGTTTTACCGCTATAAAAACAATATCAGCTTGTGGTAAACAGTCTTCTAAGGAAGTAAAGATGTCAAATTTATTTTCTTCTTGAAGTGTTTTAATTTTATTAGGATCAGTATCATAAATTCTTAGCCTTTTCCGTCCTAAAATCATGGAATCGCCCATTCCTTCGGCATAAGTAAGTCCCATGTTTCCTGCTCCTATAACTAATACTTTCATAACTGTTTTTATGTTTTTAAGATAATTTGCAATTACTGTGCAATAGCCTTATGATACATAATTTATTTAAAATATAAAACCAAAGGTTCTTGAATCTCAGGCTATCGTGGTGATTTTAAAAAATCATGTCTAAGAAAATACTGTTAACTGGTGACATCCTGTCGGTGACAGATCTTAGTATTCAATACAAATGTTCTTAGGTTCTGTAAAGAAATCCAAAGCCTCAAAACCACCTTCACGACCTACGCCGCTGTCTTTCACGCCGCCGAAAGGTGTTCTCAAATCACGATTTAACCAGGTGTTTACCCATACAATTCCTGCCTCAATTTCTTGCGTCATTCTCATCGTTCTCGATAAATCGTTGGTCCATAAAGTCGCGCTCAGACCGTATTTGGTGCCGTTTGCTAGTTCTAGTGCGTGCGCTTCGTCGTTGAACGGCATGATGGTTACGACTGGCCCGAAGATTTCTTCTTGGTTCAACTTGCAGTCGTTTGAAGTTACTTCGATTACGGTTGGTTCTAGATAGTATCCGTTTTCAAAATTTGCTACTGCCACTCGATTTCCACCGGTTAAGATGGTGTAGTTTTCTGGTTCCGCTTTCGCGAAAGCGAGATACTCTTCAATCTTTTCTCTATGACCGGCACTTACCACGGCACCGACTTTGGTGCTAGCTTGCTCTGGATGTCCAACTCTCAAGTTCTTCACACGATCAACAAAGTCTTTTTTAAATCGGTCGTAAATTTCTTTTTGGACGAAAATGCGGCTGCCACAAAGACAAATTTGACCTTGATTTGCAAAGGAAGAGCGCACTGTGGTATCCAGCATCTTGTCATAATCACAATCGGCAAAAATGAGGTTAGGATTTTTACCACCTAATTCCAGCGATAATTTCTTGAACATAGGTGCAGCAGTGCGCGCAATATGAGCGCCGGTAGTTGTCCCACCAGTAAAACTAATCGCTTTTATATGTGGATGAGAAACAATCGCCTGACCGCAACTGGCTCCATTACCATGAACTATGTTGAGAACTCCAGCTGGCAATCCTGCTTTTTTAACGATCTCGCCTAGAAGATAAGCGGTCGCAGGAGTCACCTCACTAGGTTTTGCCACCACACAATTTCCAGCAGCGATTGCTGGAGCGATTTTCCAAGAGAATAAATATAAGGGTAAGTTCCACGGAGAAATACAACCCACGACACCTATGGGTTTGCGCAACGTATAATTGATCGTTTTTTTACCGACACTTTCATGCGCTTTACTCGCGTACTGAGTGATGGCATTACCATAAAATCGAAAATTAGAACTTGCTCTTGGTATGTCAACTGCTTTTGCGAGCCATAATGGTTTTCCATTATCACGACTTTCGGCAACGGCAAGTTGTTCTAGGTTTTCTTCAATTAAATCTGCGATGCGTAGCATGATTTTAGAACGTTCATCACTTGTGATTGTGGACCAAGACGGAAAAGCAGCAGCGGCCGCTTGATAAGCTTTTTCTACATCATCTTCATTAGAATTAGGGATGTCGCCGTAAACTGTTCCCGATGCTGGTTCATAATTATCCAGCCACATTCCCGATAGCGGAATCATTTCTTGATTATTAATGAAGTTTTTTATTTCCATGTTGCTTACTTAGTGATTTTGTGAAGATACAAGTTGTGAAGAAAATAATTAGAATCACTTTTAACCTTTCCAATCAAAACTCGCTATCGCTCCTTTTGCCTACCTTTCCTTTCCCAGAAATTTGCCTGAGCAAATTATCAGGGATCTGAAAGGAGTTTTTAATTTTTTAATTTATTAGAGAATAGTTCAGAGAATTACCCAATAACTCAAAATCTACTTCACAGTTATCTCATCTACAAAAATCCAGGCGTCTCCATCGTATGGATAACCTAAATGCCATTCAGGTAGTTTACCATAGGTTACGGCTCTCATTTTTACAAAACGCACGTTTTTGACAGGTGTGTTGATGTTAACATCGTGAATAGCAACTATTTCTTCTTTACCGGTTTCTGGTAGTTTTTCTGATACAGTCTTGAGCAGTTTTCTATTTTCGTCATATAGTTCAAAAACCACTTCCTTGGGGTAAAAAATCCAGCTGCGTTGGTCTTTTAAGAAACTAGTGCTTATTTGAGAAATATCCTTGGAGCTTCCCAGATCTACTGTTGCTACGATATCTTCTTTTTGAGTTCCTTGCCAGGATCCAGAACGGAAATCTTCTGTTCCTTTCATTCCGTCTATTAATGCATCGTTTCCGCCAGCGCTGTATTCATTTGCATATTCATGCTCTAGAACAACTGACATGTTCTTGTCGTATTTGTAAAAGTCTGTGGTAACGGTATAACTTATTTTGTAATTATGAATCGCATAAGTAGATAGCTGTAATGGTTCTGATATTGTAATAGTTTCTTGGTAAAGTTGGAACTCACCATTGTTGATCTTGAAATAAATATCAGCATTTTCATCAATACTGTTCAATGAAATGGTAGTAGTGTCAGAAAATGAAATATCGCCAGACTCAATATAAGGAACTGCTGGCATGTGTTCTTCATTAATGGAGCTAACTATTCTGTCTTCTTTTGCAGTTGCCCAATCTGTAGGTTGATCGCTCATGTGGTAGATAAGCGTTCCAGAATTGGTGATCATTTCATGGGTTAAGAATGATTTTGTGAGCTTTTCAAAAGAGGTATAGTCATCTTGTTTAGAACTCATTGGTTTATACGCTTTCGCGAAAGCGATATCTTCTATATACTTTCCAGTTCCATTTTTGATCAAGGTAAACTGCTCGCCGTTTTCTAGGTTGATCGTCGCTTTATCAAAAAGAGGCGTCCCAATCGCATATTCATTACTTCCTGGAGTGACCGGATAAAATCCTAGCGAACTCAACACATACCAAGCACTCATCTGGCCGCAATCTTCATTTCCAGAAACTCCATCTGGATCGTTGTGATATAAAGTAGTCAGGATTTCGTGTACTTTTTCCTGTGTTTTATGCGGTTTACCTACATAATTATATAAGTATGCCATGTGATGACTAGGTTCGTTTCCATGAGCATACTGACCTATGAGTCCAGTAATATCTGCTTGATGGCGACCAGAGGTTTCCATTTGTGCAGTAAACATGTTATCGAGGTGCTTTTCATAAGCTGCGTCGCCACCCATTAATGCGATATGTCCAGAAACGTTTTGTGGTGCATACAAACTGTACTGCCAGGCATTTGCCTCGGTATAATTAAAGTTGACCTCTTCTGGTTTAAAAGGAGCAAACCAGGTATTGCGGTAACGACCTTGCATAAAACCAGTTTCTGGATTATACATGTTTTTAAAGTGCTGCGCTCGTTTTATGTATTCGCTATATTTTTCTTCATTACCCATGGCTTTTGCCATTTGAGCAATGGTCCAGTCGTCATAAGCATATTCTAAGGTTTTAGAAACGGATTCACTTTCTTGTTCTACAGGAATGAAACCATACTTTTTATAAGATTCTAAACCTAATTTGTCCTGAATAGAACTATGAATCATTGCTTCAAAAGCTTTGTTAGTATCATAACCTCTGATTCCTTTTAAATAAGCATCTGCAATTACAGGAACGGCATGATAACCGATCATACAACCGGTGTAATTACCGCTCAAATCCCAAATGGGAAGAATGCCGCCTTCGTCATATTTTGCATTAAAGGTGTTGACAAAATCGTTTGTGCGATCCTGCTCGATGATGGTGTATAAAGGATGTGCGGCACGATAAGTATCCCAAAGTGAGAATACGGTGTAGTAATCAAAATCTTGCGTCTCATGAATTTCTAAATCCATGCCGCGGTAACGACCATCTACATCTTGATATAAATTAGGAGCAATCATGGTATGATACAATGCGCTGTAGAAGTTGACTTTGTTATCGTAGTTGTCATCTTCAATCACGATTTTATTCAATTGCTTTTCCCAAGTATCGCTAGCTTGTTTTTTAATGGTTTCAAAGTCTTTATTGCCTATTTCGGTTTCTAGATTTCGTTTTGCACCAGCCTCATCTACTGGGCTTATTCCTATTTTAATGGTGATTGGTTCATTGTTTGGGTTGTCAAATTCTAAAGCGATGACCTTAGGAATTGACTCCTGTTTTGCATTCCAATTTTTTATAGGGTGAGATGTTTTTACATAAAAAAACAGCATTTGATTTGTAGCCCAAGCGCTAGAAAATCTTTTGCCTTGAAATTCGGTTGAGCTATTGAATTGAAGGTCATGTTCTAGTAGCTTATCTCTGTGTAGTAGGTCTAGGATGAGGTATTGGTTCTCGCTTTCGCGAAAGCGGTATTCATGCATTCCAGCACGTTCTGTAACTGTTAGTCGTACGTCTATATCGGTATCGTCTAGGTGTACTTCATAATATCCAGGACTGGCTTTTTCCTTATCGTGAGAGAATTTTGAAGAGTAACCTTCATTGCCATCGGCTCCATTATTCAAGACTGGTTTGTTAGTAGGCATCAATAAAATATCTCCATAATCGCTTACTCCGGTACCGCTTAAATGTGTGTGCGAAAATCCATAAATCACTTCATCACTATAATGATAACCGCTGCATCCATCCCAACCGTCGAGTCTGGTATCTGGACTCAATTGCATCATCCCAAAAGGCATGGTCGCACCAGGATAAGTATGTCCATGTCCACCAGTTCCTATAAAAGGGTTTACATATTCGGTAAGTGGGCGATCTGCTATGGCAGGTGAAGAGTCAAATTTTTTCTTTCCGTTTTCATTACAAGCATACAAAAGAGTACAAACGCATAGAAAAGTTAAGAGCTTTAGTTTAGTCATTGCAACTTATTTTAAAACCTAAATATAATAGTTATAAACGGATCTTATTTACACCATCTAGTTGAAGTAACAGATAAAGCAATACTATTATATTTGCACAAAAGTATACCATGAGATCTTTATTAATTTTCTGTTTACTATATGTTTACACGTCCGTTTCTTATGCACAGAGTACAACAGTAAGAATAACCTTATATGATGCTGCAAGATATGATAACGGACTATCTGCATCTGACGGATTGCTTATTGCTTTTGAAGCAGGGAATAATAATGGAGTGGATTCTTTTGATGCTCCTAAGATTTTTAATCTTGATGAATCTTTTGTACGGCAAAATGGTTCTCACTATCTGAGCATAGAGCGCAGAGATATTCCTGTAGATAATGAGGTTTTACCGTTTTTTATTATCAATTATAGAACACAAGATTATGTTTTTGAGGTTGACGCTTTCCAGATGCCAGGATATTTGAGTTACATACAGGACTTATACACTGGTGAAATTCATGAAGTAGGAACTGGACAAACTGAAGAAATACGTTTTAGTATTGATAACGCTATCCCAGAAAGTATCGATGTGAATCGATTTCAAATGACATTTATTGAGAAATCAGATTATATATATGATAATGCATGGATTAATAGTAATCCTTGTTTAATACCTATGGCGGCTACAGAGAATTTAAGTGTTCTATCTGGCACAGCGATAATTGATTGCGATGTGGTTTTAAATAATCTTACCATTTCAAATGGTGCTATTTTACAAATTGAATCTGGAAGAACAGTAACTATTAATGGAGAAGTATATAACTCAGGAGCGATTGATGCCCAAAATTCAACGGTTGTTTTAAATGGATCTTCTGCTGTATATTCTGCAGCATCACAATTAGGAAATTTTACTGTGACAGATAACAATAACATAGAACTCGCTGGTCTTTTTGATATTTACGGTACCGTTAAACATACTGGTACTGGAACTTCTACCATTAATAATTCAGGTGCTAGTATAACCTTTAAAAGCTCTGTTTCTAGAAATGCCTATTTTATTCCTACAGACTTACTACTAACATCTGCTGTGGTATCAGAAACCTATATGAGTGCCAAACGAGCTTATAGATTTTTAAGTAGTCCCGTCACAACTAACGGTACTATTTTTGAAAACTGGCAAGAGAGTGGTGATGAAACTATTGTAGGTTATGGAACTGATATTACTGGAACAGCTGGTGCAGCTGGTGGTTTTGACATTACAGGAACAAATAATTCTTCTCTGTATAGTTGGGATAATATAAATCAAAGCTGGGCAGCACAAACAAGTACTAATAACGCGAGCGACATTATAGAAGCTGGAAAGCCGTACCGACTATTTATACGAGGTGATAGGCAAGTAGACCTTACTACAAATGTAGATGCGCAAAGAGAAACAGTACTTAGAACAAAAGGAGTTTTTACTAGTACAATCCCTACGCCTGTAATAAATACTACAAATGGTGCTTTTAATATGATAGGCAATCCCTATTTAGCTCCTTACGACTTAGACAGCATGTTGAGCAATTTAAATATGAGTGGCGATCCTAGCGATGCTCCAGGAATACGACCTTCTTTTTTCTACATTTGGGATCCTACCGCTCAGTCTAATGGTGCTTATGTGACTTATGACGTCATGGCAAACATGAACAATTTTACGGGAAGTCAAGTAAACGGATTTTTACAACCATATCAAGCTGCTTTTGTTATAGCAAATGGTAACGTTGCACAATTTAATTTTAGGGATACCTACTTGAATGAAAATCAAGGTAATGTTCAAGTGTCTTCAAACCCTTTGATCATGCGAGTTGACTTATCAAATAATGGAAATGTAAAAGATGGTGCGGTCATCAAGTTCCATCCTACGTTTTTAAATCAATTTGATTCATTTGATGCTATTAAACTTCTTAATCTTGAGGAAAATATTGCTGTAAAAGAAGGAAACAATTTAGTGAGCATTAATGCTAGAAATTATCCGCAGGCTGGAGAGCAAATACCATTACATTTGCATCAATTAACCTCTGGAAACTATTCCATAAATCTCTCTCCTCTTCATTTTTCTAATCTTGATGTAATCTTAGTAGACAATTACCTAGATCAATCCATTGTTATGGATGATGTAACAGCTACAACTTATATGTTTGATTGGGATACAACAGACGTATTAAGTAGTGATTCTTCTAGATTCCACATAGAATTTGTGAATAGTACGTTGAGTGTAGATGAGTCCGCTTTCGCGAAAGCGGTAACCATATACCCAAATCCTTCTAAAAGCAGAATTATCAATGTAACGCTTCCTGAAGTAAGTAGTGTAGAAAATATATATGTATATAATACCTTGGGTCAAGTTGTGAAGTCTCTTAAAACCTTAGACCAAAACAATCAACTAGACTTAACTAGCCTTACAAGTGGAGTCTATTTAGTAAGATTTGACCTTAAGGATGGACTAGTAACAAAGAAAATTATTCTAGAATAACAGTTGCGAGAAATTGCTGTATAAATTAAAAATATGTTGACACCGCTTTCAGAACAAGAATTGCATCAACTTGCGATGAACATCGTTGGGAAAGAAATGGAAGAATTAGGTTTTGAGTTTTTATCTATTAATTCTAAACCAAAAAAAGATCCTCAATTTGTAGCATTAAAAGATAAATACCTTCATTTTGTTGTGGTGCGAGCAGTTACATATCCTGCAAATCCTGTACAGTACGATGAAAAGTTAATGAATTTGATGCGCGATCATGGTAAAAAATACAAAGCCACTACATACTATGCAGGAGTAGGATTAGCAAATTCTAGAGATTACAACATGCCCGTGCATCATGAAGATGATTATGTGGTTAATTTTGCAGGCTTAATAGAAATCAAATGAAATATTCCTTTTTAATTTTAATTGTGTTATTGTTTTTTTCTTGTAAAGAAAAAGATTCAACCGAAGTAGCAACATTTCCTGAACCACAAGAATTTGTAGGTCAGGCGATAGGTACTACGTACTCGATAAAACTCTTTGCAGAAGATGAGGTGACACTTAAAAGTGATGTGGATAGCATCATTGATATGTTTAATAATTCCATGAGCACTTGGGTAAAAGGTTCTTTGATCAATAGAATTAATGCTGGAGAAGATAGTGTGCTCGTAGGGAAACCATTCAAAGAAGTCTTTGAGCAAGCCCAACAAGTGTATCGTAAAACTGATGGGTATTTTGATCCAACAGTAGGTAATTTAGTGAATGCTTATGGTTTTGGAGCTGATGGTAAACAAGAACGGATTCCATCACAAAAGAAAATAGATAGCCTTAAAAAGTTTGTAGGATTTCATAAGATGAATATCGTGCCTTCTAAAGTTAAAGACTCTTTTTACATCAAGTCTGATCAAAAAGGAATGTACTTAGAATTTAATGCCATTGCAAAAGGTACGCTTGTAGATTATATGGCGCGATTGCTCGATGATAAAGGTGTGGAAAATTATCTAGTAGAAGTAGGTGGTGAGCTAGTTACCAAAGGCATGAACTTAAAACGCGGCACTAAATGGGCTGTAGGAATAGACGACCCTAATCAGAAACCTGGTGAACGAGTTTACATCACGGTCTTAGAATTATCAAATAATGCTATGGCAGGAAGTGGTAATTACCGCAAGTTTAAAATAGATCCAGATAGCGGTCAGGAATTTGTGCATACAGTAAATCCTCTAACCGGAAAGGCGCAGCCTAGTGAAGTCATAGGAGTAAATGTAATTGCTAAAAATTGTACACTTGCTGACGGCTTTGCCACAGCTTTTATGGCAATGCCCTTAGAAAAATCAAGAATGCTACTTAAAAACTTACCAGATCTAGATGTGGTTATCATGTATACAGATAAAAATGGGATGCTGAAATTTGAAACTACACCAGATTTTGAAAAGTTTGTGAAGCAGGCTGGTTAAACATTTTTTCTCACCACAGGAATCAATTCTCCAGCTGCGAGTCTATAGCGATCTACTTGTTTTGCACCTAAATCCTTGGTGTAATCGATTGCCTTTACTTCAAAGCCGACTTGAGCCAGTCTATCAAAGTAATCCATTCCATAAACTCTTACATGATCGTACTGTCCAAAAATTCGTGCTCGTTCTTTGCGGTCGGTAATAGAATTGTCCTCAAAAGTGATTTTTCGATCATTTTCTAAAGGGATTTGAAGAATCGCAATGCCGTCAGGTTTTAGAACTCGATAAATTTCTTGCATCGCTTTAAAATCATCTGGAATATGTTCTAAAACGTGGTTACAAAGAATAAAGTCAAACTCGTTATCAGCAAACGGTAAATCACAGATATCCGCAGGAACATCAGCAAGAGGAGAGTTGAGGTCTGTTGTGGTGTATTGAATAGTTTTGCTTTCGCGAAAGCGTTTATAGAAACATTGCTCTGGTGCAAAGTGCAAAAGCTTTTGAGGTCGCGTTAATAAATCGGTCTCGTTTTGCAAATACAACCAAAGCAATCTGTGGCGTTCTAAAGAAAGTGTAGAAGGTGACAATACATTTTCACGCACATTTTCATAACCATAAGGTAAAAAGCTTTTAAAAGTCTTTCCATCAATAGGATCTTCATATCGATCACCTCGATACCACCATGCAATCAATGGGCGCACATAATAACTTGCGCTTATCAACCAAGGTCTTGGGATAAGGTTAAGGAAGAATTTGAAGAGTTTTTTCAAGGTGTTCTTTTATGCGTTTGAATGATGATCGATGTGCTTTGCGATGATTTTTCTCAATATTTTTTCTTGTCTCTTGGCTGTAGATCTATAAATTCGAATACTTAAAGCTATTGGGCCAATTCCGAGAGTTAAAATAAAAAAAACTAGCTCTTAATAAATCATTTGAGTAATTGTCGTAATTGTTTTTTAATGCATAAATTAAGACACTATAAAATAACACTAGAAAAACGCCACCTACTATTTTCCCAATTTTATTAAGTCTTTTACGTAATTGTAATTGATGATCAGAATCAATAGAAAGTTCAAATACTGGATACCCAATTCCAACGCTAAAACTACTAGACCAGATCAAAATTTTAGTTTCATTAAAAATTCCACAGAAAGACTCTCTGAAACATAAAGTTTTAAAATGGTTCATCAAAGTGTCTGGTCGTTCCTTTTTAATAAGAAACCTAAAATCCTCAATATTCATGAGTCTTTAATTAAATCGTAATTATTTCTCTAATCCTAATAGGGCGAGGCTATAAATATTTGTATTAACTAATTCCTTTTATTTTTACGACTTCCATCGATAAGGATCTTCTTCATTAGAAGTAATTCCTAGAACATCATAGATATAATCAAATGTACTTAACAATCGTGGTTCACCATCTACGATGGCGACATCGTGCTCAAAATGCGCACTAGGTTTCATGTCTCTAGTTTTAATGGTCCAGCCGTCAGGATAGTGCTTGATATTTTTAGTGCCTAAATTAATCATAGGTTCTATAGCAACGGTCATTCCTTCCACAAACTTTTTACCACGACCGCGTTTACCGTAATTAGGCATTTGTGGATCTTCATGCATTACACGACCCAATCCATGACCTACTAATTCGCGTACAACTCCGTAACCAAATGATTCACAATATTCTTGTATCGCATGACCTACATCGCCCACACGTTTGCCT
>MAAC01002199.1_pt1 | contig 18982 bp, 28 predicted proteins | sample 1115981 | NCBI WGS metagenome assembly MAAC01 (sample SAMN04961126, study PRJNA320927) | seawater metagenome | isolation source: sample BD02T64 sea water enriched with oil for 64 days | place: USA:Gulf of Mexico | collected 2013-07-27
TGCTGGTCTCAGTAAAGAGCTTATAGATGGTATTGAGGAAGTGCACGTTGGTTATAGGCTTGCAAGAAATCACTGGCACAAAGGCTTTGCGACGGAAGCTGTTAGCTCGGTAGTCGACTTTGGCTTAAATAGTGAGGGTCTTGAGTGCATCTACGCAATTATTGAGCCTGAGCACCACTCATCCATAAGAGTAATAGAAAAGTCTGGATTTAAGGTCTCTAAAAAAACTAAATTCCATGATAAATTCGTTAATATATATCGTAAAAGTAAGCTGTAGTGTGAGGAAGAGGCGGCTTTAAGGGAGGTGGTGAATTGGATAGAGAAACATTTGCCAGTCCCAACCAGGTTTTCGAGAACGAAGAATGAATATCGAAAAAATACAGCGGGCCTAAGATGGATGAAATCGGAGTCTACTGAAACTATTACAATGTTTTGGAAAATTAAGAACATACTGGACAACGCCGGCCACCCTATTAAAGTAGTGAAAACTGAACGTCCAGGGAAGAAGGTATATGAAGATGATTACCCGGTGGTCGCAATCCCTTTCTCAGAGCAAAAAATTATAGCAAGAGTATGTATCGGTTTTTTTGGTGATACTGACCTTATACCTAAGTGGAGATTCCTACTTTGTCCAAAGTTACTTTGAAAGGATTTATCACTGTCCCTGATTGCGATATTTTCGATGTTTTGAATGAACTACCAAACCATATTGCGTTAACCCGAAAAGAAGCTGGGTGTTTGGTTTTTAACATAACTCAAGATGAGAATGATAGTTTTAGGTTTGACGTCTACGAAGAATTTGAAAATAAACAATCATTTGAACAGCACCAAAGCAGAGTGCGATCATCTGAGTGGGGTAAAATCACAAAGAATGTTGAGCGCAACTACGTAATAGAGGGAGATTGAATTCAAAATCACCAAGCAAGAGCGGTAAAGACTAAGCGTATAGCAAGCCACCCCTTACAGGAATCTCATGATAGTCCCAAAATACTGGTCAGAATCAAAAACAAAAAAGATCGCCAACGGTCGACAGTTCACAATAAAAAGATTCGGCTGGTCTGATGAAAGTGAGCTGGATGCCAAAAAACACGCCGACTCTCGATTAAATGAAGCCATCATAACCCTCGAAAAGGAAGGGGATGTTCGACGAATCGATCATAAGACTTCCTATAACGGAGCGGAAGGCATCCCCATTCGGGAAGAGGTGATATCAACGCATCAGGATGTGGTGATATCAAGAAATTCCTATGGGGCCCTTTGTTTGAACACCCCTGATGTGCTCTTTGCCGATATCGATTTTGAACATAACGCATCATTTACGGTAAATGTTATCGCATTTTTGTTGCTTTTATCCCTGGCACCGGTAATCGCATGGATCTATCTATCATGGGTGCCACTTGTTGTAGGGTTCATCATTGCGCTTATTCTTACGCCAATGCTGGCGGGCTTTATTAATAAGGTGATTCAACGTATTAATGGTGGGCCTGAGGAAAAAGCGTTAGAGCAGATCAAGAAGGTGTCTAGTGAGAATGCTGAGCTTCACCTTCGGCTATATCGCACGCCCATGGGGTACCGGGTTCTTCTAATGAATGACACCTATTCACCGGCCAGTGATTCCGCTATCAATTTATTGAAGGATTTACAGTCCGATAATATCTATATTCAGATGTGTAAAAATCAAAATTGTTTTCGGGCGAGGGTAAGCCCCAAACCTTGGAGGATTGGTGTTGATCGATTAAAACCAAGCTCTGCTGTTTGGCCTGTTAAGGTAGAACGATTAAGGGAGCGGGTACGCTGGGTAGGTATGTATGAGAAGAAAGCGAGAAACTATTCTTCATGTCATTACGTGTTAGACCTAGGAAGCGATAAGGTACATAAGAAAGCAGAGTTTGTTAGAAAGATACACGATGATATGTGTAAAGTGACCAATAACAAACTTGAAATCGCCTAAAAAGAAGAGACCTACAAAGGGTATGGCTTGTCACAGGGATGTCCGACTTCATACAACCCCCGATTAAGAGACACGCATCAAATTTGTTATGGTGGTCTAATTCACTGTCGTTTCATGCGAAGATGCAGTTGAGGCGCTATGTAACAGGAGGTTGTACTGGATTATCATGAAATTAAATACCATCACATTATTTGGAATGCTTTTTAGTCCGATGATCCAGGCAGCTGATATTAGCGGGCCACCACCGGTAGGTTTGTTATTGTTTCAGTACGAGAAGGTGAGGGAAGGGACTCCTAATACAGGGGCTCATGGCCTTAAGGAGTACTGCTATAAAACAGAATCCGGGTATGTAGTCTATTCTTCTAATCGGTTGGGCGAGGGTTATTCCTTTGCCTCTGAGAATCCAGTAGGAAAAAGATGTGTGGTTTCAAGCGGTAAGATAAATGAGCGGAATCTAATGGGACTGTCTATTGGAAGCACAATAGAGGATTCTTCCAAATTGCTGGGTGTTGAACTGCAAGAAGGGAAGAATACAATAGTATGGCATTATCAAAGAGCGATACGTAACCAGCCATATGATGATATGACTACTCTCAATATCACTATAAGAAATCGGTCGATATATGTTTTGGACCTATTTAACACGGAATTGATGATACTAATCGACTTTTTACATAGCAGAAGATTTACATGAGAACGTTTTCTTGTGTCAAAGGTCAACCCTCTGAGGTGGTCTAATTAGGTTTTAAAACGTTGGCGATAAGCCGCCGGGGTTAGTCCTGTACGTTTCTTAAATAATCGTGAAAAAGAGCTGATGTCGGCATAACCCACACGTTCTGTCACTTCAATAATTGGTAATGTTGTGTTCTCTAACAATTGCTTGGCCGTCTCGATACGTATGTTCTGTAGATAGCTAAGAGGGGTTCGGTCAAGTTCGGCTTTAAAGCGTCGAATCAACGTACGCTGGCTTACTCCCATCTTTATTGCTAACTCTGCTTGATCAATATTTTCTTTTGCGTGATTCTGTAGCCAATGTTGCGCTTTGGCTACGACAGGGTCACCACTGGCTTCATCCATCAGTAAATTTTGATAGGGCGATTGTGCTCGCGCACTGGTATCAATAAGCATTGCCTTTGCACACTGAATGGCTAAATCCGCAGTAGCATAACGTTCAATTAGATGAATCGACATATTTTGATAGGACGTCATGGCTCCTGCACACATTAATCGATCTTGCTCGGTAATCATTTCACGCCCATTGAGCTTTACTTGCGGGTAGCGTTTGTGGAATTGTTTTTCTAGCCACCATGTAGTGGTTGCCTCGCGACCATTCAACAGTCCGGTTTCTGCTAACAAGAAACTACCGGTGCAAATTGTCACTATGGTTGTTCCACGTTTCCAGCAGCTTACCAACCAGTCCAGCAATGGTTGCAGTTCTTTTGCCATATCATCCATGGCTAGGGCTCCCTGGTAAGGAAACGCGGGCAGGTAGATCACATCAAACTCACAGGTGTTGGCAATACTCATATCGGTCGCGATAGAGATGCCGCCGCTAGTTTTTACGGGTTTGCCAGTAATGGAGACCGTATTCCATTCGAATGTTGCGTCATCTGAGCCCGACTGGCGACAGTTGTAAGCATTTGCCACCTGAAATGAGTCCATAGGGCCTGATAAACTGGATAAGTAACAATTGTCGTATGCAACGATCCCCATCTTAACCATAAAAACCTTTAGGTAAAATATCACCATGATATTGTCAATTTTGCCAATATACCATAGGCAGCTCACTTTCTATACTGTTGATAATACAACGTCGCCCATATCACGCTGAGTCATGGGCACAACCTATGAGGTCTGTTTATGTCTTTGCCTGTTCTATTTGAAAGCCGCCTATCGGTACCCGTTATTGCGGCTCCTATGTTTCTTGCCTCTGGCCCAAGCCTAGTTACCGCTTGCTGTAAATCTGGGGTAGTTGGTACATTTCCTGCGCTTAACCTGCGCACTACAGAAGAATTTGAAACCTGGGTTGTCGAGATAAAAGCAGAGTTACAACGTCATACCGATGAGACAGGTGATCTGCCTGCTCCCTTTGGTGTGAACTTGATTGCCCACAGAAGCAACCCTCGCTTGGAAGCGGATCTAGCGATTTGTATCAAACATGAGGTCCCTCTGATTATTACGTCTCTTGGCGCGATCAGTGATCTTGTTGACGCTGTTCACGGGTACGGCGGGATTGTCTTCCACGATGTGGTGAATGCCCGTCATGGGAAGAAAGCTGCAGCCGCTGGTGTTGATGGCCTTATTGCTGTTGCTGCAGGGGCCGGTGGTCACGCAGGGGACTGGAGCCCGTTCGCATTGATCAACGAGCTTCGACAATTCTTTGATAAAACCATTTTACTATCCGGTTGTTTGTCCACCGGTAGCGATGTTGCTGCGGCGCAAATGATGGGAGCTGATTTGGCTTATATGGGGACACGCTTTTTGGGCACTCAAGAGTGTGAGGCCAATGAGAGTTACAAACAAAAAATATTAGATTCTTCTGCGGCGGGCATTGTATATACGCCAGCCGTATCGGGCATTCCCGCTAACTTTATTCGGGAAAGCGTCGAGGCAGCAGGCATCGCATTAGCCGATGCGCCAAAAGTAGATTTGGGTTTAGAGCTACAAGAGGCCAGAGATGGCAAGGAATCAGACTCTAAGCCTTGGGTAGATATTTGGTCTGCTGGCCAAGGGGTGGGCAGTGTTAATGATTTACCCACTACGGCAGAGCTTGTGTCTCGTTTGAAAACGGAGTATCTCCAAGCCCATCAAGATCAACAAGCAAGGGTTGCCAAACTTAATGGCTGATTGATGAAAATTTGAAGGAACTCTGTTTGTAATATTTGGCCATTATGCATTCAGGGTTTACTTCCATCATAAGTTTTCGTCCTGTGATAATAACAGTCCGCTTGGTTTTTTCTTTTACCACTTTTTTTGATCCCACGGACTATGTTTTGTATGCATTGGATGTTCGCAGAGAGCAATGGTATGAAAGATATGATTATTATTATACTGCAACTTATTTTAATTTGGGGTTGTAGTTTTTGTTGATAATGATTATTGTTTGCATCAAGGCGAGGCCTCTACGCTAGCATTTTCCGTTAGATATAAGGTTCAATTAGAACTAGCAATGTGACATTTCATGACTGATATCGAAGCAAGCCCAGGTATTCAAGCGCTATGAAAATAAACCGTTTTGGCTGAGAGCCGGGTCACTCGTCGAAGTTTAGATTGATCGGGTTATAGTCTTATTGTGGACGAAGGGCGAGGGTGTAATGCATAAATGGAAAAATAAGATAACGAAAGGCAACAGCGCATATTCTGAAGGTTGTGATAGCGAAGCATTGCACTATTATCAAGCAGCATGCCAACGCGCAGAGCAATTGTTGCCGCATTGGTTTGATGTTGAAGCAATTACTGCCGCCCTGGTCGTGAGCTATCAAAATTTGGCTGAACTGTATTTGAGGCAATCGCTTTATATTGACGCCCTGATTACTTACCGCTCTCTTCACTTGCATTTACGAAATTTTAGTTTGGCAAACTCAGGTGATGATTCAACGCAAAGTATTATTCATCGCGCGTACCGGCGGATAGGTACAGAGCTTGCTGCTATGCTTAAGGTGTTAGATTTACAAGATCCTAAGGCTACTGAGTTAATGGATGAGATCAAAGATATATTTGAAAACCACACCAATGAATTGAATAAGGATAATTTTCAATGATTAGAGCAAAAATAATAGTGCCGTTTTCGGTTGCACTGTTAACCCTTTCTACTGAGGTGTTAGCCCATCCTAGTCACGACCACAGCCATTGGTCTAGTCCGGCTGTACATGCGATGTTTGCTGCGGCGCTAGTTGTTGCTGTAGGTGCAGGAGTATGGGCTTATCGTATTTACCGTCAAAAGCCACAACAATCAACCAAGGTGGAAAAATGATCATGTTACATCGTTTAATTAACTTGTATGACAAGGCTGTTAGCATTAATACGGTGGCCGCGCACTGTGATATTCCGTGTAAAATTTATGATCCCATATCTGCTCAGCTTGCTACTTTGAGCGTTATTCGATTTATGGATTTAATTGCTGAACTTGAGGGCAAAGATAGTCTTTCTGTTGCCGATCATGCGAAACTATCTCGCTTGGTAGCGGAAAAGGAAACTCATGCAGAAAAAGCCAAGCATGAAGTACGGGTTATTTGGGGCGATTACATCAAACAGCCTCAGTTTGACCAGTTCCCTGATATCAGTGAGTTGGTACATAACATTATGTTAACCGGGTCAGCCTGCAAGCAGGGTATTGAGCGTGAAAAAGGTGCAAAACTTCTTACGTTGATTAATGAGTTTGCTACTGCTTTCTGGGCAACTAAAAAGGTTAGCACCTATACCGCGACTTGCCCGTACCCCCCTGAAGAAACAGTTGTTTACCCTAAATTGCAGTGATGGGGCTAGGTTTTTATAAAGTCACTGGGGACAGTATGCTGCCAAGCTACTGCTCTGGTGACTACGTATTAACTTCTCGATTTAATGCGTTTACGTTTAAGGTCGGCGATGTGTTGGTTGTGCGACACGCTCGCTATGGCAATATTATTAAACGCATTGAACGTGTAGAAGAAGACGGCTCGACATTTTTGATTGCTGGCGACAACACACTATCGAGTACAGATAGCGACGCTTTAGGTCTGGTATCAATCAAACAAGTACTGGGAAAAGTGATTTGGCATATTGCCGCGCCTTGATGCTTGCAGTGGTCACCCCAACACCTTGACCAACCCTGCCTAACGACTGTGCTGGCCGGGCGCTTATTTTTGGTACTGCTTTGATTGCTATTTGTTCAATGTGAATTACTTCGTTCTGATTAAATATTCGCAAGCGTTGTTGTCTTTTAAGATCTAACAGCGAGTCAGTATTTACCCTTCAAAAGCATGACTTATTCACGAGAACGGCCCTTTCACAACCACAATTCCTTTGTAATAATTTAGCTACTGAAGCTGGCGAAATTTGGTTACGACATTGCTCAAGCGAAGAAATCATAGGATACTACAAATAACACAGGGACAGAGAAAGCTATGAAAGATGACCCCTATACAGACCGGGCCTTTAATTGATGTTGATTATCGTAAAGTTACTCCAAAAGTGCTACAGGTAAATTTACGCAGTAGTTCTAATTGGGAACATATAGGCAACTATTATGTAACATAATAACTAGGTGTAAGTGAGGGGGTAACCCCCAAACCTTGGAGAATAGGAGCACCATGGATAAGTACATCGTTACACGTGAAGAAATTGAAGATTACGAAGGTGTCGATAAAACACACTTTCTGAATGATAATGCTCAGCGCAGAAATAAGTCCCTGGGGGATTTAACGGGTTTGACGGGCGTTGGCTTTCATATCATCGAAATTCAGCCAGGAAGAGATTCTACAGAGTTTCATACACATTATTATGAGGACGAGTGTGTTTATATTCTTGAAGGTATTGCTGAGGCAACGATTGGTGATACGGTTACGTCGGTAAAGGCGGGGGATTTTATTGGTTATCGAGCGGGTGGTGAGGCCCATAAGCTGTTTAATAACGGAAGCTCAGTCTTGCGCTGTATTGTGGTAGGTCAACGCTTAGCTCATGATGTCGCCGATTACCCATTACAAAAAAAGCGTATCTTCAGACAAGAAGGGTTACCCTGGAATTTGGTTGATATTGAGGATATTGTTGAGCCGGATGCGGGTCAGAAGGCGTAAGGAAAGTGATCAAAGCACGCACTGCGTTAGGTTGGCCTTATATTTGACATATAAGGGGGATATCGATTGTGAGAGAGTCAGCAAAAAACGTGATGGTGTTGCATAATCGATATTCTGTAAAAATAAATTGCTATACGCGAGGAGAACCCCAGAATCTATGAGTGCATACATAGTAATGAGAATTCAAGTAAGTGACCCATCTAAACTAAAAAGTTACCAAGAGGTTGCGCCATCTATTATTGAGAAATATAACGGGAAGCTTAAGGTTAGAGGCGGTGAGGTCGTTTCCCTGGAAGGGCCAAATGAGGAAAGAAGAATAGTAATGGTTGAATTTCCTTCAATAGAAGACGCTAAGAAATTCTACTATTCAGAAGAGTACGAAAATGCTATTAAACTAAGAAGTGATATAGCAGATTTTGAAATGATTGCTGTAGATGGCATTGATTAGAGTGAGCACGTAGGCGTCGACATATAACAAACGTCTGTCATAGTCTTAGGTTCGGATGGCTTAATTGATAGCTGTGAAGGAGTTTTTAATACAGAAAGCGTTTCGACAGCTGCGGGCGTTGGATGAACGTTAAACTAGAAAGAGTCGTTAAATGGATATAGATTACGAAACAACAAGTCAGACTGTAGAGCTTGATCATGGAGCAGTTCACTATCATGATGTTGGCGTTGGACCAAACTTACTACTCATTCATGGCTCAGGCCCAGGTGTAATGGGGTGGGCAAACTACAAGGGGAATTTAAACACTTTTGCTGAAAAATTTAGGTGTATTGTTATCGACTTGCCTGGATATGGTAAAAGTGATCCTATTGAGGGAGATCCAATTGGCGGCTGTGTTACGTCTTGTCTTAGCTTGCTAAGGCACCTTGATATCACATCTGTCCATATTATAGGGAATTCATTAGGTGGGATTGTTGCTTCACATATTGCAGCGACTCATCATGATTTAGTGACAACTTTTACGACTATTGGTGGAATTGGCCTAAATATCTTTTCTGCCTTTCCGGGAGAGGGCTTAAATCATTTAACGGCGTTCACGGAAGATCCCACAAGAGAAAGAGTTGAAACCTGGCTGAAATCCATGGTTTATGATCAAAGCATTGTTACAGATGAGCTGATTGAATCTCGCTTTTTACAAGCAACAGAACCCAAAACACTGGCGACTACGAAAGAGTTATACTCAAAAAAGTCGATTCAGAAAATTACTGACTTTAGGCAAGGAGAGTACGCGACCAAAACAATAGAGCATTTATCATCAATTGAAGCTCCTACATTAATTACATGGGGAAGAGATGATCGCGTAAGCCCAATGGATATTTGCTTGATTCCAATGCGGCTAATCCCTAACTGTGAAGTTCATATTTTTCCTAAATGTGGACATTGGGCAATGATTGAATGTAAGGATAAATTCGAAACATTGGTCATGGGTTTTATGTCACTAAATGAACCATCATTTAGTAAGTAGCTGCATCGGAAGCGAATACAGTCGATAATCACGTAGCTATCCATACAATTATGACGGGAATGCACACTTGGGATCTCTTTGGGATCTTTGCTACCGATAAAAAGGTCAGGGTTCCTAAGATGCAAATAGAATGAATTTACAACAGGGAAGTGATTGAGCATTTACGAGTAATAGATGGTCGTTATAGCGCCAGTTAGCGTAACCGAGTTAGTATTTTATTGCATAGCGTTGTTATTTCTTTTTGTTCATCTTGAGTTAATTCGAGGCGACATTCCATGTTATTGAAAATATGGGATGTTTTTTTCTTCAGTAATTTGCCTTTATCGGTAAGAACGATCACTTTTGCTCTCTCGTCTTTTTCCGATTTTGTTCTCTGTATAAAGCCTTTGTTTTCTAGTCTTTTCAAAATCTGAGTGAGTGTGGCCGCATCTAGGTATGTTTGTTCGCTTAGTTCTTTGATATATACAAAATCCTGATTCCACAGGCTCATCATTACTAAAAATTGAGGATACGTGAGATCAAACTTTTCAAGTTCGGGGCGATACTCTCGAATCATTGCGTTAGATGTCGAATACAATGAAAAGCAAACCATTTCAGAAAAGTTAAATTCGGTAACTGCCATATTTAGGTCTCATTAAATTTTTGGTTTATTATGCGCGCAAATTAGTTGGCAGTAAAGAGAGCTGTTGTCTTTGAATTTGAAGCGGGCGTAAAATTACCAGGAATAGATGCTCATTTGTCGGGCCCTGAGCAAATATTTGTGATATCTGGGGTTTTTAATGACGGAAGGAATGATTATGATGAAGGCGGCTCTATTAATAATCCTTTAGGGTCTGCACATATCCCTCAATCCAAACAGGGCTGTACTGTATTAATAACATTTCCTGAAGGTCAAAGTATAATAAGGGCAGGCAAAAAAATGACAATAAAAACGATTGTTTTTTTTTGCCTCTGCTGTCGGGAATTTTTCATCAGGAGAGGCTGAGAGATGAAATCAAAATTTGAAGGTTTAGTCGAGCTTCATGCAGGCGATTTTCAGCATCTAGACGGTTCTCTTATTGATCACTTGAAAGGAACCCAAGAGATACTGAAAAAGTGGGGGGCATCTGTCTCCTTGCAGGATGCTGGGTTATATCATGCGGCATATGGTACAGCTGGCTTTAGCCAAAGTTTAGTTTCAACTGACCAAAGAGAAAAGATTGCGGGTGTTATTGGAGCCACTGCTGAGGAAGTTGTTTATCAGTACTGTGCCAGTGATCGAGAAACCTTCTTTTCTAGAATAGGACGCGATCTAAGTCCTATTTTTCCAAATAGATTTACAGGCGAATCTTATGTGCTTTCAGAAAAAATGCTTCGAGATTTTTGTGAGTTGACTGCTGCTAACGAGATTGAGATTGCCATCGATAATCCAAAGTTTCTTGACCGGTATGGCGCTGAGCTAAATGATCTATTTGTTCAAATGGCACCTTATCTTAGTGGTGTTGCACAACGGCATAGCACAGAGGTGTTCGGTGCATGCAATGCATAGCAAGGGCCTGCAATATGCTGATGTTAAGGCCAAAGCCAATTCAATGGCCATCTTTGCAGAAGATAAGACTTTATATTCGAATACGGGATATGTCAGGGGACTGTTGACTGAATATGGTGTAGGAACATCGACGGATGAGCTTAAATTAACTTGATGGAATAAGCTCCCTGATTTAGCTTTATTGCCTTAATGGGAAATGAGTTTGGTACAATTTTTTGCGCCGAAAATTCACAGATACCAAATTTCTGCTGTAGAGAGTATTATTGATTGAGTTAAAACAAGGAAAGGTTATGACTATTGAAGCTGAGAATAGCAATTCGGTTTATGCTGAATGTCCAGAGTGTCATTCTACAATAAATCACGGTTTTCAAGTGTGTTCTAGCTGCGGGCATATGGTAAGTGCAGATGAGCAAGATGCATTACGAAGGGGGCTTCGAAATAATGTCACGAAGTTCTTCATCACTGCTACTTTAGCGGTGTCACTAATTTATGGCTTAGTATGTTTATATAATTAGTGGGTATTTCTACGAAAACGGCGACACTTTTTATCACTCTACAGAGTGTAGGTATTAATATGGTTGTGTTAACTCAGAGTCATAGATAGAAGTATGAATGAAGATGTAAAGCGTAAATTTAATTCGTATCCAGGCCATGTAAGGTCAAAGCTCGAAGTCAAAGCTCGAAGACTTGCGAGGTCTTATTCTTGAGGTGGCTTCAAATACGGATGGAGTAGGCAAAATCGAAGAAACTCTGAAATGGGGGGAGCCTTCGTATCTCACTTCAGAAACTAAAAGCGGTACTACACTTAGAATAGACTGGAAGGAAAAGAACCCAGAGCAGTACGCTATCTACGTCAATTGCAAAACATCGCTTATAGACTCGTACAACTCTCTATTTCCCGGTGTCTTTTCTTTCGAGGGCAACAGAGCAATAGTATTCTCCATTAATGATACATTACCCGAAGAAGAGCTTAGGGTATGTGTGGAAATGGCGTTTACGTATCACAAATCAAAGAGCACATAACATGGGCATGTTGCGGATTTGGGTACTGCGTCCTTCGATCCTATGTACCCAACCCACAAACGCCAGCATTACGCCGAGGAGAATCTAGTTTTATGCCTGAACCCGATCCAGCGAGAATCATGACCTTTGCATCGCCGAAAGACCTTGGCCGGTGGCTTAAGGTGAATCATGCCATCGAAAGTGAACTGTGGGTGAAGATATTTAAGATAAAGACCGGGATTCCGAGCGTGACTTGGGACGATGTTGTGATTGAGATATTGTGCTGGGGCTGGATCGATGGCGTCAAGAAATCAATCGATGACCAAGCCTATCTCCAGCGGGTCACTCCAAGAAAAGCGCGAAGCAACTGGTCAAAAAGGAACAGAGAGCATGTGGAGCGTTTGATAAACGAGGGCCGGATGACGGAGTCAGGGCTCCTCCACGTTCGTGCCGCCAAAGCAGACGGCCGATGGGAGAACGCCTATACGGCAAGTGAAATGAAGGTGCCGACGGATTTCATGGCAGCACTAGATAGCAAGCCGAAGGCGAAAGAATTCTTTGAAACGCTCACGAAATCGAGTCATTATGTCATCGCGTACGGATTGACAAGTGCGAAGAAACCCGAAACCAGGCAGAGACGATTTGCAAAATACATCGACATGCTTGTCAGCGAAGAAAAGCCGACTTAGTCTAAAAAAGTAAATGATTTACTATTGGAAATACCCTCATCAGACACATATTCTGTCAATAAGGATAAACTAAGTGAATCTCATAGGCTTGAATAAAAGTCAATTCAAATGGAAATGATAGTCAGTTTGAGGGGTTTGGGAAGTTGAATTGCAAGAAGGAAAAACACAATAGTATGGCATTGTCAACGGGGGATACGTAATCATACAATATGATGATATGACTACTCTCAATATCATGATAACGAATCGCTCGATATATGCTTTTGACGTATTTAACACGGTTACGAATTGAGGGTGTAGCAAGCTAAAAACTATTGCGGCGATGCCTTTGAGGTCGCCATCTTTCTAAGGGTACTCTTTTGCCACCGCTCAATACTTTTCGGACATTTATGCTAGTGGCTCGTTCTCTGAGCTTTAAAGACGCTGCGGATCAGCTTTTTCTTTCTCCCTCGGCTGTAAGTCGCCAAATACAGGGGCTGGAACAGGCGCTCGGTAAACAGCTGTTTAAACGCGGAAATAGATCGATTACCTTAACCCAGGAGGGGGAGGTTCTGCTACAGGGTGTGGAGCAAGCATTCTCGATTCTAGAAGGTTCATTAAAGGCGTTAGAGCCAAGCCGAAAGACCATGACGCTACGCGTGGGTGCACAGCAATATTTTTCCAATAATTGGTTGTTTTCTAGAATCTCAGGTTTTTTAGCGGATAACCCCGGTATAGAAATCAAATTTGAGTCATCGCAAACCTATCAACCCTTTGATGAAACGCTCATAGATATTTGTATCCGCTTTGCTCCTGAGCAAGATGAAGCTCTGGTTTGTGAGCCGTTTTTTCAGCAACAAGCGGTCTTGTTGGCGGCGCCCTCTTTGGTTGAGCAATTTGATTTGCAGAATAATGTAGATAGGGTCAGCGAATGTGAATGGCTGACCCTTCGATCTCAGCCAGATTTGATGCAGCGATGGTTTGAAGGGCAGGGCGACTTCTCAAACCATCGCTGTATTCAGTTCGATGATGCTCAAGCGGCATTAATGGCGGCTAAAGAGGGAATGGGTGTTGTTCTGGCGGCGTGGCCATTGGTGAATGAACTCGTCGCTTCTAAGCAGCTTGTGCAGCTTGGGCCTGCGAACCCTTCCCTCAGTAGTGATTATTACCTAGTACATCCAAAATCCTTAGCGGACTATCGTCCTCTGGTTCTGTTTAAGGAATGGCTGAAGGCGCAGGCATTACTCTGTGCGACTAAACCCTGTGGGGCTAAGCAGTGAATGAATGCTCTGCGATACACTAGCGGGAGCCTCCAGCTCTGGTAGGTGACCAATACCATCTAAACCCAGTACGTGAATGTCGTGAAAATATTGGGTGATGGAATTGAAGTCTGTTGCCCTATGCGATTTGTCAGATTTGCCGTAAATTGCGATGGAAGGCTGGGAAACTTTATTGAGTATCGGTTGTTCGGATGGCAGGCTGACCTGCAACGCCGATGCCAGGCTGTAACTTGCACCGTTCCCAAAATTTGTTGAGCAATTGTTCTGTATCTGTTGTGTTAATTCTTCGCATTGACAGGAATACTCAATCCATTGATGGGCGATTTGATTTTTTCGAGCTCTAACAATGGCCTGGCCAACAAAGGGTTTGGAAATTAAATTCTTAGGATCCAAACGTTGTTTCCAACATTGTTCTTGTTGCCAATCCGGTGTTTGCAACATAACCAGATGGCTGATATCAGATGGGATTTTATCTGCCAAGCGAATGGCAAAATACCCTGCTGCGCAAGGAAGCCCCAGCACGTAGGGAGGGCAGTTAAGATGGGATAGGAACTCCTCCAAAACATCCACGGAAGCATCGAACCTAAATGACATAGACAGCTTGGGCAGGGAAAATCCAAAACCAGGCAATTCCATTACCACAACACGATACTGCCCCTTTAGGTGGGCGATGAGTGTGTCGTAATCTTCTAGGTTAACGGGTGCATCAGCGGCAAACACAAGGGTGTGAGAGCCCTTGCCCTCCATACGGTAACGTACATAGCAGTGATCGAGCTCAATAATGTGATAATGCTTCTTTTGCTTGTCTCTTATTTTTCTAATGATACGAGCGGAACTTAGGCCATTCGGTATGGTATCCATGTATGCACCTAGCATAGCAATACTCCTTTTTTGTAAGGTGAAAAGGAGTATTTAGGATATGTAACGGTCTGACAAACGCAATTTCTGCAACAGCGGTTGATCTGTGCGCAACTGGGCGTGGTTCGCAAGTCATTGCTATAGTGTAAGTTTACTTTGAGAATTATGGCTTCATCAAAAAGGTGCTATCAACAATGCATAAAATTCATGGATTTTGTGAGCCGCGATTCAAGGCAGTAGAAGCCGTTTTTCAACGTCATTTTAATGAACAAAAAGAAGTGGGTGCATCATTCTCGGCGTATCTGAAGGGGCAGCGAGTTATTGATCTCTGGGCAGGTCACGCTGATGCTGGGAAAACACAAACATGGAATAAAGATACTATTGTTAATGTTTTTTCCACCACCAAAATAATGGGTTCATTGTGTTTGCTGATGCTCATTGATCGTGGGTTGGTTGATCTCAATGCACCTGTCGCTAAATATTGGCCAGAGTTTGGACAGGCTGGAAAAGAAAATATACCGGTCAAATATTTATTGAGTCACTCGTCAGGGGTTTCAGGGTTTGATCAACAAATCACAGTAGAAGATCTTTATGATTCAGATAAAATGGCAGCGATGCTTGCTGCTCAAAAACCGTGGTGGAAACCAGGAACCCGAAGCGGTTATCAAACCGTATCTTTTAGTTTTCTGATTGGGCATTTAGTAAAACTTGTTAGCGGAAAAACCCTTGGCACATTTTTTAGGGATGAAATCGCCAATCCTCTCGGGATAGATTTTCATATAGGAACACCTATTGAGTTTGAGCCTAGAATTGCTGAGGTTGTCTCTAAGCCGGTACCGGTGTCATGGGTGGAGAAAAGTTTTCTACGCGTTGCGACCCCAATAACGGCGAAGGGGATATTAAACCCAGATCCGAATAAGCTTGTGCCTGCAGCAAATACACGAGCATGGAGGGCAAGTGAGTTGCCTTCATCTAATGGCCATGGTAATGCCCGATCCGTTGCTCAAGTCGGTGCCATTTTAGCCGGTGGCGGTAGCTTTGGTGGGAAAGAATTCCTTTCATCTAAGACCGTGGATGTTGCGATCACAAGACAAATTCGTGGTTGGGATAGGGTTTTATGCGTCAATATGGAATGGGGTTTAGGTTTTCAACTCAATGCTAAAACTACTCGTATTGGTCCACGCAGTTTTGGTTGGTATGGCTATGGGGGATCCTCCTGTATAATGGATCGCGATCTAAACGCAAGTGTTGCGTACGTAATGAATAATTGTTCCAATAATCTATTAACGGATCGACGAGCTGCCAAGTTATTTCAGAGCTTTAGAGCCTGCCTTTAGATTCAATGAGGCTACTTATGGAAATTAAGACAGAAAGGCTATTGTTAAGGCAATGGAAAGAAGATGATTTTGAAATCCTTGCCGATATAAATGCTGATGTAGATGTTATGGAGTTTTATCCTGACACCCAAAGCTCAGAAGAGAGCGTTAAGATGGCGCAAACGTTTCAAAACCTTATTTCACAAAAAGGCTGGGGTTTTTGGGCGGTAGAGACACTGTGTGATAATAGCTTTATTGGTTTTGTCGGGTTACATGAACCAGCTTATGATTTGCCGGTCACACCTTGTGTTGAAGTTGGGTGGCGTCTATCAAAAGAATCATGGGGTAAAGGGTATGCTACGGAAGCCGGGAAAGCCGCGTTAAACTTTGCCTTCAATGAACTGAAGTTGGAACATGTATACTCCTTTACATCAGTTACAAATATCCGCTCTATATCTGTGATGAATAAAATAGGTATGAAGAATACAGGAGAAAATTTTGACCACCCTATAATTCCTAAAGGTCATAACCTCAGTGAACATGTTTTGTATAAGATTAGCAACGTATAACAAGTACTAGAAACTCAGAGGAAAGGTGATGCGAAAATTAATCTATCTCTTTGTGATACTTCTATTAGCAGCTTGTCAATCAGATGATGAAGCGTTATTTGACGCGATCAAGGGAAAAGATAAGAACGAAGTTAGCAGGATTTTATCGAGAGGAGCTGTTGATATTAACCCACCTAGTGAGCTCTATAGCGTCAATAAACCATTAGCTTATGCTTCTGCGTATGGCAATTTAGAAATTGTTAAAGTGTTAATAGAAGCTGGTGCTGATATTAATGGACAAGTAGCATATGGCGATGTGGCTTTAATCAAAGCAGGGGAACACGGCAATCAAGAGATAATAGAGTATTTAATTGAAGTTGGTGCAGATGTGAACAAACCCAATGCTTTTGGTGTTTCTCCCTTTATAGGATTCGGTATCTCAGAAGATATCGCAATAGTTAAGCTTGCCTTAGATTATGGTGGGAAAATTAATAACTCCTATCCAAATCGTACCAATCAGGGTAAAGGGAAAAACAACTTTACTGCTTTGCAGGCCGCTGCGTACTACGGAAAGTCAGAGGTTGTAGAGCTATTTCTTGCGCGTGGAGGTGATCCGCTTGTTAAGTCTAGTGATGGTGAAAACAGCTTAGATCTTGCTAAAAGGAAGGGGTATCATGAAGTTACAAAATTATTTGAAACTTTTCTAGCAGGTAACCAAATGGCGACGCCAGAAGGCGACGCGCTTTAGTTGTGCGTTGGCTCACCGTTCAAAATTCAAGCTAAACGTAAATCTATTTCATGCGTCCAAGTTGTCATATGCTGCTCATGCAGCTGCCAATAGGTGCTTGCCACACCGGTAGAGAACGTAGATATATCATCATCGAGTACTGCATGAATAACATGGATTTCTTTGGGTGAAAACTCCCGAGCAATCGACTGTGACATCAGCCTTAATCCTGCTTTTGTCGTGGCGTTTAATACATCGCCTCGTTTTCCCTGGCGTGATGAAGATGCGCCTCCGAAAATCAATGTTCCGCCGCCACGAGGCAGCATTTGGTTTAGTGCTTGCTGAGCGACGTAGAAGCTTGATAAGCAGTCGTCCTTCCATGCGGAGTGAACGGTTGCTTCCGTGATATCCAAAAAACCAGCTGGCTCCGCCTGAGGCGTGTTGTATATCACAAAATCAGCATAACAACCCTCATTTTCTATACGCTTAAACGCGAGCTTTAGGTCTTCAGCATTAGCGGGGTCTACAGTCACGCTGTTCACTGAGATTGCTTGTGAAGCGAGTTTCTCGCTTAGTTCAGTAATGTCCTTTCCCAGCAGGTAAATTGGCATATTCTTAGTTACAGCGAATCGTATTAATTCATAATCTAATAACGCCGTACTTTTACTTGAGACAATAAGCACTGCTTTTTCTCCCGTTCGTTTAATCTTGCTTTCAACGGAATACCTTGCCGTGTTAAGAATATTTTTCGCTATTTTTTTTACAATCATGATGCCAGTCCTCAGAATTTTTCTTTAAAGGGGCGTAAGTCCATCTCATTGGTCCATGGCGGGTTTTGTTGTGAATGTACGATCCAAAAGGATTTTGCAATTTCATCGGGGAGCAGCGATCCGTTTTCCCCTTTCATTTTCAGTGCAAGCTTTCCAAAACCTTTTACGCTTTTTACTAGATCACCGTTGATTACGCCGTCAATAACGACATGAGAAACATGAATGCCGCTTTCGCTAAACTCTGCTTGCATGGACTGAATCATGCCACGGAGCGCACCCTTTGCTGATGAAAAACCAGAGAACATGGGGTTACCGCGCATCGATGCACTGGCCCCTGTGTAAATAATGGTGCCACGTTTCCCCTCGGCTGATGGGGGGTGTTCTAACATTTGTTTTACGGCGTGTTGACCAACAAACAATCCCCCCATTACACAGCGCTTCCAGTTGTCCTCGATAATACGTTGATCATGTTCCAGAAAAGGTGCGGGCATATTTCGCCCTACGTTGTACACAACCAGTTCCAAAGGCATCTCAGTATTGGCGACTTGTTCAAATACAGCATCGATATCTTGCTGTTGTGTACAATCGGCTACACAAGCACTTGCAGCACCTCCTTGTGAGGTAATCTCATGCACAATGTCATCCAACCGAGATTCTGTACGACCGACTACAAAGACGTGTAGACCCTCACTGGCAGCCTTAACTGCCATGGCTCCACCAATCCCATGCCTAGCGCCAACTCCTACAATAATTGCAGCACGTTTATTCATTATTAATCCTGTTTATGTGGCGTTACTTATGTCACGTTAATGTGCTCACAGTTTTTCGTGACTAGGCAGATCTTGCATTTTGTCGAGCCATGCCCAGAGATGCTGCAACGCTTGTAACTGTGGATTTAAGTGCCCCGTTCTAACGACCTCGATTAGCTGACCAGCCAATGCAAAGTCAGCAATGGATGGGGCATCCCCCGCAAGCCATGGACTTGCTTCTAATTGACGATCAACTTGAGCCATTAAATGAAGAAACCGCTCTTCAACGAGGGCTTTAGAGTTTCTTGCGATCCCTTGTTGCTTAATAGCCTTGCCGAGTTG
>MAAC01006649.1_pt1 | contig 18982 bp, 17 predicted proteins | sample 1115981 | NCBI WGS metagenome assembly MAAC01 (sample SAMN04961126, study PRJNA320927) | seawater metagenome | isolation source: sample BD02T64 sea water enriched with oil for 64 days | place: USA:Gulf of Mexico | collected 2013-07-27
GAATACCACCTAGTGAATAAATAAAAATATTTAGGAGCAGAAAATGGGCCGGGTAGATAAAGTCTTAATGAAAAAGCTGGTTAAGGCGGAGCGAGAGAGACTGTATGGTCATCGCCATTCTAAATCTATACCAGTCAAACAATGGTGGGTCGAAGAACGTAAAAAAATCATTGAAAAAAATATGCGCAAAGAAATATTAGAAATGTATAGAAAATCTGTCTGCTTTGATGGGTATAACAAGCATTTCACAGGATTTTGTCAGCTAGATGAAGATTTCAAAATCTGATTATTACGAATACCATCTAGTGAATAAATAAAAATATTTAGGAGCAAAAAATGGAACAGGTAGATAAAGGCTTAATGAAAAAGCTGGTTGATGGAAAAATATCTGACAATGACGTTATGGAAATGAGGAGGATGGTCAAGAAAGACCATAAGCGTTTCTGGACGTATCTCGAAGTATTGCAAGAAGGGGTTTCTTGGGATGAAAACATTCTCATGAGGCTTAACGATCATTTATACATAGTTTCTAAAGGTAATAATGAACGAGTGGTTAAGTGTGATTGTGGCCATGAGTATGGTGATTTTCGTGTCAACTGGAAGTTGAATGCAGATCTTCGTGTGCGTGAAACACAAGAACAGATGGATGAGGCTTATTTCCCTGCCATAGCGGCACCGGAAGCTTCCTGGATGGAAATCCGGGAATACTTTTGTCCCGGTTGTACTGCACAATTGGCAGTAGAAATTGTTCCTCCTGGATACCCGATGATCTTTGAGGCACTGCCAGACCTTGATCGATTTTATCGTGAATATATGAGCCGGCCATTGAATGATGAATCAATAGAATGGTTCCAGAATAAAACGGCTGAAGAAACGGCTAAATTAAAAATGAATATTTAGGGGGTGTTATGGAATCGCTAACAGATCAGTTGAAGACCGAAAAAAAATATATTTTAGCCCTGGATGCAGGGGGCACCATGACGGACACAATTTTAGTTATGGACGATGGTACATTTACCGTTGGTAAGGCATTAACAAATAAACAAAATGAATCTGCAAGTTACCTTGAGTCTGTAGATGACGCAGCCAAAAGTGTTGGGCTAACCTCAGCCAAAGTGCATGAGCAGGCAGCAATCAGTATTTATGCCGGTACCGGTATGTTAAACACCTTGCTCACGGGTACAGGTAAAAAAGTTGGCTTGCTGGTTACGCGAGGATTTGAAGATATTTCGATCATGGAGGGCGGCTTAACGTATCTTGGGCAGACACAGTCTGAAATTTTACATAACCAGTTACATTCACATACCCGTCCTATTGTTGATCCTCAAAATGTATATGGTGTTAGTGAGAGAATCAGTGGTGGCAGCTATTTTATGGACAAACATATTGCTCCCGGCACTGTGCTTGCCTCTCTGAGTGAAAAACATGTGAGGAGCGGGGTAGAAAAACTAATTGCTGCTAAAGTAGAAGTGATTGGTATTCTATTTATTAATTCGTATATTGATATAAGCCACGAACATCGTGCTAAGGAAATTGCATTGGATGTCCTTAAAAAATCCGATGTTGATATTCCAGTAGTTTGTTCTTCCGATATTGCACCAGTCAGTAAGGAAAACAACCGCCTAAAAAGTCTACTACTACAGTGCTCTGCAGCAGAGCATACCCGTGAAACAATTACTAATGTAGAAAAAGCAGCACAGGCAGATGGCTATGATGGGCGATTGCTGACGTTATTGTCCTATGGCGGTGCTGTCAATGTTGAGTATCCACGCTTGTATGAAACTGTTATTTCTGGACCAGTAGGTGGAATGATGGGTGCGCAGGTGATGAGTCGCAAGTTAGGTTTGAAAAATGTATGTACTGCGGACATGGGAGGCACCAGTTTTGATGTAGGACTTATTGTTAACAATATGTTGTCAATTCGAAAAGATCCTGATTTTGCCGGCCACCGATTAGCATTACCGATGGTTGCCATTGATTCTGTTGGCTCGGGTGCTGGATCAGCTATTTGGATTGATGAATATAAGCGGTTACACGTAGGACCAGAGAGTGCTGGGTCAGATGTTGGCCTTTGTTATAAATACGATAAATTGACAGTGACTGATGTCAATGTTGCGATGGGGTATGTTGATCCAAAATATTTTTTGGGTGGAAAGATCACATTGGATGCTGAAAAAGCACGTAAGGCTCTGAAAGAAACCATTGCAGACCCATTAGGGCTAGATATTTATGAAGCAGGCAAAGGCATACTCGAAGTTGTTAATGCTCAAATGAGAGAAGCTGCAAAAGCGATTATGGTATCAAAAGGTTATAACACCAGAGACTTTACCATGATGTGTTATGGCGGAGCTGGACCTGTGCATATGTGGGGTTACACTCAGGATTTTGAGTTGGCAGACGTAATTACCTTTCCTTATGCCGCAGCTTTTTCTGCTTTTGGTGGCGCATGTGCTGAGTATCTTCATCGTTATCATAAAGGAGTTGTCCTTACGATTCCCAATGGTTCGACTGATGCAGAAAAAACAAAAATAGCCCTAAAAATTGATCAAGCCATGCGTTCTCTGGAAGATACAGCAAGGCTTGAAATGAAGGCTGAAGGGGTTGATCCGGAAAAGCTAGAATATCGATATGGTTTTTACGGACGATATATGGGGCAACTGGAAAGCTTTGAGACTCTAATAGATTTGAGTTGTATTAAAACACCGGGTGATCTGGATAGAATTATTGCGGCCTTTGAGGATATGTATACCAACATTTACCCAGAGGGGGCAAGGTTCCCTGATGCTGGCTATGCTGTAACTGAAGTCTTTGTTCAGGCAATTGCACCGAAGGCGATGCCGGTAATAATTAGCCATGAGTTACAGGGTGAAACTCCACCTGATTCTGCTTATGTAGAAACTCGACAAGTCAGTCATGAAGGGAAATTCTATGATTTTAAAGTTTGGCAGATGTCAGAGTTACAAGCAGGTAATGTTGTTCAAGGACCTTCAATCATCCGTGACCCAATGACAACCGTCATTATTCCCCCCGAAAAGCGTGTAGAAATCGATCAGTATATGGTCTTGCACTATCGCTAATACTAATGCCTGCAGCCCATTTGTCATGGGCAGCAGGCTTTTTTCTGTGATCTCACAGGTTACTTCATGTGTTAATTTCTTCTAAGTTATTAACCTGTGTTGTCTCGTGCTAGTTTGGAGAGTTTTTATGGAATTTAAACCATCCCCAGACATTGTTTGGGAGCCTACCGAAACTTTAGCTTCCCGGTCTCAAATGAAAAAGTTTATTGAGGCTGCGGGTGTCAAAGACTATGACATGTTGCTTTTACAAGCAGATCAAGATCCAGAATGGTTTTGGAATGTTGCGATTCAATTTATGGAGGTGAAGTTTTACAAGGATTACAGCTTGGTTATGGATCGCTCCAAAGGTATTGAGTGGACACAATGGTGTATTGGTGGCAAGACAAATATGGTGTTGAATTGCCTGGATAAGCATAAAGGAACTGATACATGGGATAAGACTTTTATTCATCATGAGGCTGAAGCTGGACGAAAGAGCTCACTTTCCTATGCCGAGCTGGATAAAAAAGTATGTCAGCTAGCAGAAGGTTTGCGTTCATTAGGGCTGGGGAAAGGCGATGCAATTGGCCTATATATGCCCATGATTCCAGAGGTTGCGATCGCATTTTTGGCCATTGTTAAAATCGGGGGTGTGGTTATCCCTCTCTTTTCTGGATTTGGGCCAGAGCCTATTACCGTTCGTCTGAATGATGGGGTTGCAAAAGCGGTAATCACTGTAGATGGAGCTCCAAGACGAGGGAAAACGGTCAATTTGAAGTTAACAATTGATAAGGTGAAAAAAAGTATACCGTCGCTGGAGCATGTGATCATTTTTAATCATATGGATCTTGATATTAAACATGAGCTTGGTGATTGTGATTGGACAGCGCTGCTTAGTGATATGCCAGGCACCAGTGAAACAGAGGTAATGGATGCTGACGACCCGATGATGTTGGTTTATACGTCGGGTACAACAGGTATGCCTAAAGGAACAGTGCAAACACATTGTGGTTTTATGGTTAAGGCAATGTTTGATTTGCAGGTTTTGTCAGAATTGACAGGTGATGACAAATTGTTATGGATGAGTGACATGGGCTGGGTGGTTGGTCCATTACAAATTTTGGGTGCCTCATTCACCGGTGCAACTTTGATTATGGGTGAAGGCGGGCCTTCTTACCCTGATTCAGCCCGGATTTGGCGACTCATTGACGAATACAAGGTGACCTGGCTTGGTTTCGCTCCGACCATTGCGCGTATGTTTATGAATCAACCAGAAGACTCTGTTAGTCAGTACGATTTTTCGTCATTAAAAGTGGTTTTGACTACAGGAGAGCCTTGGAATCCAGATGCCTGGATGTGGCTTTTTGACAAAGTTTGTAGAAAGTCTGCACCAATCCTCAATCTGGTCGGTGGTACTGAAATAGGCTGTGGGATTTTAGGTTGCACTGTTCTTCGGCCGCTTAAACCTTGTTGTTTTAATACAGCAATTCCTGGTATGGGGGCTGATGTTATTAATGATCAAGGATTGTCGGTCGAAGAGGGTATGGTTGGAGAGTTAGCACTCCGTAATCCCTCTATCGGCTTGACTCGGGGGCTGTGGAATAATCCTGAACGTTACCTAGACAGCTATTGGAGAACGGTGCCGGGTATTTGGGTGCATGGGGACTGGGCGGTTAAAGATAAAGATAGTATGTGGTACGTTTTGGGACGATCAGACGATACGCTCAAAATTGCAGGGAAGAGAACAGGCCCAGCTGAAATAGAAGGGCCTATATTAGAAACGGGAAGAATTGTTGAGGTGGCCGTTATTGGTGTTCCAGATGAGGTCGGTGGCTCCTCGGTAGTTTGTGTTTGTGTTCCTAAAAGTAATTATGAAAATGAGGTGGGACTTAAAACACTCTTAGCTAATGCAGTAACAGATGCAATGGGGCGTGCCTACAAGCCTAAACAAATTATTTTTGTTCAAGATTTACCTAAAACTCGAACATTAAAAGTTATGCGCCGGGTAGTCAAAGCTGTATTGCTTGGCAAAGCCCCCGGGGACTTGTCTTCAATGATTAATCCAGAGGCCATTGGTTTTCTGAAGCAAGAAAGATTAAACTAACAATCATTAGGTAGAAATTCCTGTTGGGATATTCTATCGCTAACTGTTTTCATTAACCCGTGTTTTATATGTAGAGCCTTAGGGGTTTTCCTGATAATAATGGATAAAGATAATACTGAGTGGCCGTTGAAAGGTGTCTGTGTGTATGAAGTGGGCACCAGTGTTGCAGCGCCTTATGGCACATGGATTCTGGCAGCCTTAGGTGCGGAGGTTATTAAGATTGAACCCGAGGGAAGGGGGGATGATTGTCGTCATTGGGGCCCTCCCTTCTGGAATGGCATGTCATCCATGTTTCAGGCATTAAATAGGGATAAAAAATCGGTAACGGTCGACTTGAGTAACCCAAAAGATAAGGCTTGGCTGCGGAATGAATTGATTACGAGTGCCGATGTGGTGCTACAAAATATGCGTCCGGGGAAAATTAACTCGCTTGGGTTGGGTTCTAAGTCACTCTGTAAAGAAAACCCAAGACTTGTTTACTGCAATATATGGGCCTTTGGTCAAACAGGTCCTATGGCAGACAAACCCGGCTATGATCCTCTTATGCAGGCCTATAGTGGATTGATGGGGCTTAATGGCGAGGAGGGTCGCCCACCGGTCAGGGTGGGTACATCCATTATTGATATGAGTACTGGTATGTGGTGTGCCATTGGGATCCTGGCTGCGTTGTTAGATCGACAGAAAACAGGGAAAGGGTCTGTTGTTGATACTTCACTTTATGAAACATCGTTAGGTTGGATGACCTCTCACATGGCCAGCTACCATGCCACGGGTAAATTGCCTGTTCCTCAGGGGTCGGGTGTGCAGGGGCTGGCTCCGTACCAAGCTTTTGAGTGTGCTGATGGCTATTTAGTCATAGCGGCACCCAACGATAAACTATTTGACTTGTTAAAAGGTGCTTTAGGTCATCCAGGCTGGATGGATGAGCACTGTTTTCAGACAAACTCGGAACGGTTTAAAAATAAGACAGAGTTAGCTCGGCGAATGACAGCCATTCTTATTAAACAGAATCGTGCCCACTGGCAAGAAAAATTTGATCAGGCTGGTATTCCCAATGCACCTATTCAGCAGGTTGATGAGGTGCTCGATGACCTGCAAACGCAATCTTTAGGTATCATTCAGGAGTCGGTTGAAAATGCGATGAAGCTGGTTGGTCTCCCAATCATGCTTAATGGTAAGCGTCCACCGATAAGAAATGAAGCACCTAAACTGGGTGCTGATAATGACACAATAAAGAATACAGGGGATAGCACATGAATGAAATATCAATCCCGCTGGGGCGTGACTATGCCGATATTCGCGATGTGGTAGATAAAATATGCGCTAATTTCCCGGGTGAATACTGGCGAAAAATGGATGAAGAAGGTGCGTACCCAGAAGCCTTCGTTCATGCACTGACAGAATCTGGTTTCCTGTCGGCACTCATTCCTGAAGAGTATGGGGGGGTAGGTTTGCCACTGCGTGCAGCGGCGGTGATTGTGGAAACGATTCATGCTTCTGGTGGCTCAGCATCAGCCTGCCATGCACAAATGTATATTATGGGCGCTATTTTACGTCATGGTAGTGAAGAGCAAAAGCAAAAATACTTGCCACGAATTGCCAGTGGTGAATTGAGATTACAGGCTTTTGCTGTTACGGAGCCAATATCAGGTTCAGATACAACCAGCCTCAGAACAAGGGCTGTTCGTCAGGGTGATAAGTATATTATTAATGGTCAAAAGGTGTGGACCAGTCGAGCATTACAATCGGACTTGATGTTATTGCTGGCCAGAACAACACCTCTGAGTGAGGTGCCCAAACCTACAGATGGATTGTCAATTTTTCTTGTAGATATGCGGGATGTTGTAGGTCATAGCATGGAAATTCACCCGATTGATACCATGATTAATCACAATACGACAGAAGTCTTTTTTGACAATATGGAAATTCCGGCCGATGCCCTGATTGGTGAAGAAGGTAAAGGTTTTCGTTATGTCATGAGTGGAATGAATGCAGAGCGGGTGATTATTGCCGGTGAGAGTTTGGGGGATGCCAGGTTTTTTATTGAAAAATCGACCGCCTATGCAAATGAAAGAAAAATTTTTGGTGGAGCAATAGGTAAAAACCAGGGGGTTCAATTTCCAATTGCCAGAGCTTATGCAGAAACCGAAGCAGCAGAATTGATGGCAAGAAAAGCCGCCGCGCTTTTTGACGCGGGGGAGCCTTGTGGTGCAGAAGCTAACATAGCAAAGATGTTATGTGCAGAAGCCGCCTGGAATGCAGGTGAAGTTTGTATGCAAACCCATGGAGGTTTTGCCTTTGCCCGAGAATATGATATTGAACGTAAATGGCGTGAAGCAAGGCTTTATCTTATTGCACCAATATCAACCAATATGATTTTAAGCTATATCGGGCAGCATATTTTAGGTATGCCGAAATCATATTAGAGTTAAGTCACACTGACGTGGGTGGATAAAATCTATCTATTTAGCAACAGGAGTTTTCTTTTTAATAAAACGGTTATTTGTTGGCTTCAATAAAGGCAGCTGAAGTAATAGCCGATTACTCACTATAAAAAAACTACTTACTCAGGGTAAACATACCCGGGAAATGCATTGCTGGTTTAAGGCGTATAAGCGTTAGGAGAAAAGCAAGTGATAATGAACGGTAAGGTTGTATTGGTAACGGGAGCTGGCCGGGGAATAGGCAGGGCAATAGCTTTAATGATGGCACAGGAAGGTGCAAAGGTTGTTGTAAATGACTTGGGGGCCAGTATTGGTGGAGAGGGTAATGATATAAGCCCGGCCCAGGAGGTTGTAGATAAGATATGTTCCTCTGGAGGAGAAGCTATTTTGAACGCTGATAGTGTCTCTGAGTTATCTGGTGCTGAAGCAATGATACAAGCAGCAATTGATAACTTTGGCAGAATTGACACTGTGGTAAACAATGCGGGTATTCTGCGGGATAAAATTTTCCATAAGATGACGCCAGACGACTGGCATTCAGTGATCAATGTTCATTTAACCGGAAGTTTCAATACTGCACATGTTGCAGCCCAGTATTTTCGACAACAGGAAAGCGGTAGCTTTGTTTTTATGACATCAACCTCAGGGTTGATCGGTAATTATGGTCAGGCAAACTATTCTGCCGCCAAATTAGGAATTGTTGCACTGTCAAAAAGTATTGCATTGGATATGGCCCGCTATAATGTGCGTTCTAACTGTATTTCCCCATTTGCTTGGAGTCGAATGATTGGTTCTATACCTGTTGGGACGCCAGAGCAGAAACAACGAGTTGATAAATTAAAAGAGATGACCCCAGAAAAAGTAGCCCCGATGGCTGTTTACCTTGCCAGTGACTCAGCAAGAGAGGTTACAGGGCAAATTTTTTCTGTCCGCAATAATGAAATATTTCTGATGTCACAACCACGACCAGTACGTTCATCACATCGCTCAGAAGGCTGGACACCAAAGACCATTGCAGATCATGCAATCCCTGCACTTAAGGGCAGTTTCTATCCTTTGGATAGGTCTTCAGATGTTTTCTCTTGGGATCCTGTTTAGTATTAAATATTTAGCTAGTAGAAAATAGCGACAATGAAGTTTTGAAAAATACTTTATTAAATAGATAAATGAATCGGAGAAATATTGATGAACTATACTGATTTTCAATACTTGTTGTTTGAGCATAAAGGCAATGGGGTTTTATTAATTACCATTAACCGTCCAGATGTAATGAATGCAACAAATGCTCGCTTGCATTGGGAGCTGACTAAAATTTGGAATGTAGTTGATGAGGATATAAACACCAAAGTTATCATTATTACAGGAGCTGGAGATCGAGCCTTTTCTGCTGGCGGAGACCTTGAGTGGGTAAGCGAAATGGCAGGAAACCCCTCAAGTATTGAAAATGTTAAAAAAGAAGCAGCAGATCTTGTTTATAACATTTTAAATTGTAGTAAGCCGATCATTTCTGCTATTAATGGTGTTGCTGTGGGTGCAGGATTAGTTGCTGCCCTGCTTGCAGATATCAGTATTATCTCAGCAGAAAATGGTCGATTTACTGATGGTCACGTCAAGTTAGGTGTTTCAGCAGGAGATCATGCTGCCATTATATGGCCATTATTATGTGGTATGGCTAAGGCAAAATATTATTTGATGACCGCTGACTTTATTAATGCCGAAGAGGCTGAGCGAATGGGAATGGTAAGCTTATGTGTACCACATGATGAATTAATGGCTAAAGCTTTTGTGATTGCCGATAAGTTGGCAAATGGAAGCCAGGTTGCTATTAAAGGAACAAAAAAGGCACTTAATGGTTGGATGCAGATGGCGTCCCCCATTTTTGAAAGCTCGTTGCGGGAAGAGATGCTTAATTTCCTAGGCGATGATGCTAAGGAAGGTATAGCTGCTATCCGTGAAAAAAGAGCGCCAGATTTCCCCTCAGCTAGGTAGCGTAACTTCAGCGTATAACAAATTAGTGATTTCCCCCACCAATTTCGGACACTTCGTTAAGCGAGTACAATTACTCAAAGAGGTGAATAATGACAAAATCAACAACCCGAAAACACTATACTCCTGAATTTAACCGCGTAGCGTAAAGCTCGGGAGCTTGCCCCCGAGCTGGACGGCTTGCAATGGCTAAAGCCATTGTGGCGTCTCGAAGAGACGTACTAGCAAGAATCCCGGGGTTATCCGGGGGGGTGCTGTTAAACACGGTGAGTTGTGGGTAAGTAGGCTGATTGTTGATATGGATCTCGCATAATTAATGATTATGTTAAACCCTTCAGGGGAATAATTGATCACACAAGATTGCCACAGATATGAATAAAAAGGGAGTAGTAGAATGGTATTCTTGAGAAATATTTTTCTACAGGCTTGTTAGTGCTCGACTGGATTTGGCGAGGAGAAATTGTACTAGTGAGATTCTAGTGTGATTCTAGTGTGATTTGAGAGTTTCCGATGTTTGGCAAGCTCCGTAATTATCCCTGCTAATTCTATAAACAGGGATGATTAATTCCCTGTTATTGATTTAGGGAAATTAGGGCTTAGGTTCTGTGAGCACCTGGCTGTAGCAAGGGTAGGGGGCCTAAAGCTAGCTAAAAGTGGATGTTTTCTCTGTAAATCAGGGTTATCTGGGAAATATTACCTTGTTGTTGCAGAGACTGGTTCGCAGAAGACTACTACCACCGCCATAAATAAAAAGCCCCCAAATTGGGGGCTTTTTTTATGCGTGAAAACTACGACTCGATCTTGATTGTTAGTGATAGCTCAGGCTTGGGCACTTGGTCGAGCTGATACTTCGTCATACCAGCGCAACGTGTTGGTATTTTCCTTCGGAATTTCCACCTCTGCCCACTTGGCAAAATCAATGGCACAGAGGGCGGTAATATCCACCATGGTGAAAGGGTCGCCAGTGATAAATTTGGAATCTTTAAGGTAGTGCTCAAGCCAATGGAAAAAGAGGTCGAGCGTTTTATAACCACGTTCCATCAGCCCATCAATTGCAGGTATACCATCGACACCTGGGAGGCTTCGGTACGAGAAATTCTCATTTTTGGTGTTGTTACGGAAGGCCTCGGAGGTAGCAATCATGCCATCAAACTCCATTTTCCGTTGCAGGCATTCAATTTGAGCGCGCTCCACAGGCGTGGTGCCCAACAGAGGGGGCTCTGGATAGATATCCTCCAAATACTTACATATAGCCATGGTCTCATCAAATCGGGTGCCGTCATCAAGTTCTAATACGGGCAATAACCCACGGGGATTAATTGATAAAAATTTATCTTTGAGGTTTTCACCGCCGACGATATCTATTTCGACTTTTGGTATATCCAGCCCTTTTTCCGCAATAAATATTCGGGCTCGTCTGGGATTTGGGGCAACAGAACAGTCATAAAATTTCATGGGTACTGGTCTCCATAAAGTGAAGTTTACAGGCAGGTTTTGGCAATTAATTTTATCTGGGAACGCTCGTTCCAAATTGGCTGAATGGAAATATACCCTAGTGTTCCATGGGATGTATAGATGGTTGGGCTGTTACATGTGGTGGAAACCAAATGAAGGCTAACTACGAAAAAAGCTTTGATAGCAACACGGGGATAGCCGTTTCAACACGAAGAATACGGTTGCCCAGTGTAATAGACTGGAAGCCCACTTCTTCCAGCTTTTCGATCTCGTAGTCGATAAAGCCACCTTCAGGGCCAATGGCTAGTGTGGTTGGTTGGTCGAGCCCCATGGGGCAGGGAAGTCCTCCTGAGGGGTGTGCAACTAATGGGTGGGTGTTGGCGATAATATGGTCTAGTTCATCTTCAACAAAGGGCTTAAAACGTTTTTTGATAAGCACTTCGGGCAGCCGGGTATCGCACCCTTGCTCAAGTCCCAGAAGAAGTTGCTCCTCAATAGCTGAATTTTCCAGCCAAGGTGTTTGCCAGTAGCTTTTTTCAACTCGCCAAGTGTTAATTAAGTACAGTTGTTTAACGCCCATGGTAGCAATGGTTTGAAAAATTCGTCGAAGCATTTTGGGGCGGGGTAATGCCAAAACGAGTGTTAGAGGAAGAGGGGCTGGCGGTTGATCGGTTAACGACACTTCCAGTTGGGCCGATTGAGTATTAATTTTTAGGACCGTTGCTTTTCCCATCTTCCCATTAACCCTGCCGGCTTTAAGTATATCGCCGGCACAGGCACGATGGATTTCGGTCAGGTGTTTTAAGCGGCGCCCAGAGAGCTCCACCAGGTTTTCAGAGACAAAGTCACTGTCTTTCAGAAGGAGTAAGTTCATAGTGCATTGTGCATTGGCTATACAAAGGTCAGTTATAGGATAGCGTTTAACCAATTGGAGAGATACAGAAGCTCAAGATGAACCCTGTGTACTAACAAAATCTAAATCTGGTGTTTGTGAAAGACTTAAACAGTTAAAATATGTCAGCACGGGCCAGTATCGCTTCAGACACTTTGACAAAATACTTATATCTTAAGGTTGCCTCTTGTGCCGAGTACCGAACAGAAAAATATTATTACCTGATCGGCCTTTATCGCTGTATGTGACTGTTTAAACGGGTATAACTTTAAACTCACCATCAACTTCAGCGAGATGATAAAAACATTGAAGTTCGAGGTAATTGGGAACCTGGCCTGGCAGGCCACTAACGATATTTTTACCTTGAGCGCGAAGGGCTAATGCGGCTTTACGTTGTTCCATATTCGTGGAGAAGGGCACAAAGATTTTTTGAGTGGCAGCCTGGTTTATGCTGTTTATACGAGCCCTCTGTTCAGCTTTATCTTCCCGGCTTGCAGCTGAACCCCTGGGCATTAACAAGTTTGTGTATGGCTGATCTTTTATCTTCGCTTTCTTCATCTTTACGCTCAGTTTTGGAGTTTTTGTGACAAGTTTTATTGAGTGAGTGCAGTGGGAGGCCGTACTGTTTCACGGGCCTCATCTTGAATAATAAGTGTATAAAAATCAACACTTGCTTTATTCAGTTACAATTACTTTCTAGTTAACTAATCGTTATAAATCAATCGCCTATGTAGAATAAGTTGTACTCTCTTCGCGATTTCATAATCCTCAAGCACCCCCGTAATACGGTTTTAGTGAAAAGGTGAGTTATTGATTTATATGGCGCCCCGGAGAGGATTCGAACCTCTGACCTGCCCCTTAGGAGGGGGCCGCGCTATCCAGCTGTGCCACCGGGGCGGATTAAAAGGACACATTACCGTTTGCCGGCGCAATTCTAGGGTTTTCAGGTGACTGTATCAACCTGTGACACAGATAGCTTTAGTGCGAATAGGTAGAATGTCACTATCCCTCGTACAACTATAAATGAGCTTGAGTTTACCTGTCCACAGCGCAGTTCCTAGCTCATCTGGAGGATATGAGCAGGAGTGCTTGGCCTAGGCTTGTATTTAAAAGGCGAGGAGGCGCTAAGTTTTCACTGTCCTGGTCTAGCCATCTGACCGAACTGTAGCTATAGCCGCATCACGAGACTCCGCTGTATCGTACCTTTGGCTTGTCGCAATAACTTGCTGGTTGGGCGAGTGAAGATCGAAGTAGTATTCTCCATTAGGAGACTCCTTTACGTCATACCTGTCTATGTATGAGCAATTAACTTCTATAGAATCAAAAAGTTGAAGGTTTGTAACTGAAATATTTTGGTGCTCAGATTCAAAATTCAAAAACGATCCTATATAGAACTAAAATCGAAACTTGAGCTAGCGACCGGAGGTTTATTAACCTGTCGGGAATAATTTCTTTCTGGTTGTTGAACTACCAGTCATTTATACCTGAGCTTTACTTCGATATTGGAAACAAACTCAAGAATGATTCAATAGATTGTGGAGCTTCAGCACTTATTCCATCTGGTAAAGGGCGTAGTATCACCTGATGGATGATAGTCGGCATGGGCTCAAATCGAAAATAGCAATTTTCGCAACTCTTACTACCATTCGATTCTAAAAAGTGGGTCCGACGGCTGCGACTTAGCTGCCCTTTCCAGACAGAGTCAAATGATTTATTGATTAATGTGCCGAAAAATTCATCTTCATATTGGGCATAGCTGCAAAATGCCAATGTCCCATCCGCATTGAGTGTTGGCGCATGAAGAGGTTTTCCACAATCTAGCTGCCCCGATAAGTTGTTTGTTTTTCGAGTAGCTGCAACGGGTTTATCTCCAGCATACTCATATCGACTTAAGGATTGGTTATCCGGTACTAGATTTTCATCTACATCCGTTCCACGAAAATCAAACGGGCGTAAGGTTTTAACGGAGAAGAGATCCGCACCAGATTCCTGTGCAAGTTTCAGTAGCTCTGGCATTTGCTGTTCAGTTCCTTTAGTCGCGAGAGATCTGAATTCAATCAAAGGCAAGCTTTTCCCTAAGCGTTCTTTAGTTTTAACTAGCTGTTTTATTGTTTGTAAAACTTTTGTTAATTGCCCCCCTCGACGATAAGTTTGATAGGTCTCTTGGTCGGCACCATCCACGCACACAATTACATTGTCAGGTTGAGCGAGGACGAGTTCCTCAATTTTCTTATCAGAATACTTTAGACTGCCATGAGTACTGATAACCGTCCTTATTCCACTTTTTCCGGCATGGCGGATCATTTCAGCAAGCCTCGGGTGTAGAAGGGGTTCACCCCAATCCCAGAAAAGCATAAATAATAGAGAGTCACGTAATGAGTCAACGGTCTGACAGTATAGATCAAAATCAAGGTGCTTTGTCGCACGCCCTAATGTTCCGGTTCCAGTAGGGCAGGCTGTACAACTCAGATTACAATGTGTAGTCACGCCAACATGCAAAACATGTGGACGAGTTAATTCTATATATTTTCTAAATCTATTACTCAACGGAATTTTTGCCAGATTCTTCCGTTTTTTTTCATCCAGTGGGCAGGAATAAATTAAACGTTCCTGCTTAATTGAAAAAAATTCCTCTTTGCGAAGTTCAGTCAATCTATTGCGGTAGATATAAATAGGCTTCAACCATTTGCCTAATTGTTGCTTAGTTTTATCATATTTATTCCGTATTTTGTTGTTTAGTTTTATCATATTTATTCCGTGTTAATAAAAAACGTCTCCAGTTAGGTATTCGAGGCCTGCGGGTAACAATACTCCAAAAAGCATCATTTGATTTTTGACAAACGGCAACAGGATCTGAATAAGACATAGCCCCAACCCGATTGTTAGTAATTACATGGCATCCACAAGCCATCGCTTCCACGACAAGTCTACCAAAAGCATGCAACATAACTGGAGCAACAACAATGGCCTGATATTGATTGAGTAAGTCCGGCATTTTATTGTAAGGCACAGACAGGTAATCCATATACTCCACCGGATAACCTTCTTTAGCTGCCAGAGAAATAGCGTCTGGAGATACTCGAATTGCATCACCAATTATCAGTGCGGCATGTTTGCGTTGCTTAAAGGGGATAATAGTGCGAAACAAACCAAGATCAATCGGTACCGCTATATCATATTGCCTTCGAACTTTTATATTGATTATCTGATTGATAACCTGCTTGTGTAACGGTGAAAGGAAGATCACAGCATCACATAAATTATAAAGAGTTTGAAACACCCGAGGTATGGGAGAGGCGCAATTACATGTTACGCATTTAACTTTTTCGAAATCTATACACCTTGCATCCCGATATGTACAGGGATGGATATCACGTTCCAATCGGATCAAATAGCCACGATATCCTTTTAAACGAGCGATCCACTGTAGGGCCCAGTTATATTCAGATTTTTCTCCTAACCCTCCATTAGGGCGCAAGTTGGCCAGAATGACCGTATCGTAGTTTTTTAGGGAAACGGGGGTATCAGGAGTAACAATATCAATATTTATATCAGCAGGAGCAGATTTTATGTGTGACCGTAAGCTAAGCTCTGCCCCCCCAAGGCAATCAATTGATTGTGAGTGGACAAGAAGAAGCTGTTTTTTTTTCTTAAACAAGGTTACTCCACAGGTTTATAAGATCATTACAAATGGATTTAAGTCAGCTGGCATGCTGGCATGTATAAGGGTCTTGGACATAATAAAAATATGACTATGAATGAGAGGCTATCATACAAAGGGGGATTCAATGAAGCGTCTACCAATAAGCTTTTCCACACCAAATAAAAAATCCCCAACACCGTAAAGTGTTGAGGTCTTGTGTTTTGGTACCTAGGGCAGGAATCGAACCGGCACGCCCGTGAAGGCAAGGGATTTTAAGTCCCTTGTATCTATAGCAAAACATCTATGTGCTCACCAACAAAAAACATAACACTGCCGTTAAACGTATGACCACTTCCTGCATATTACAGACAGTGGCGATAACCAATAATAGCCACTAAAGATTCCCCATCATCTTCCAGATCAAAACTGTATTGACCATCAACACCCTTGTTTAACTCGAACCAATCGGACATACCTATCTCCTTAAATTAATAGAAATAATCATGTGTACTGCGTCGAGTGATAGTAGTAAAACACCTGACGCTTTGTTAACTCGCTTTGCGAGTGAGATTTAGCAATCTGGCTTTACGTTATGGAACGATATTTCTGAGATATAGCAATTAGCGTCGTACTATCAGCATGGTTTTAATCAAATGGAGTATGGTGGGGTTAAATGGAAGATGTGATGACAGGGATGTCATCCAATCCGTTAAAATTCTGCACTGACAGCCTTAAATAGACATTCGATTTGGCCATTGAATCGGCGTGTTCAATGACCTTATCAACAATAAAAGAAGTACCGAATGAGTGACGATAGAAATTTTGATGATTTAGCTGAACGATTTCAGCGCAAGGTCTACGGCAGTTTAAAAGGTGATATCCGGCTGGCGGTATTGTGGCGTGACTTAGAAGAACAAGTCCCTCAACTTTATGGGGATAAACCCCTCAGGGTTTTGGATGTTGGCGCTGGTCTCGGCCAACTGGCCATCAGACTGGCAAAACTTGGACACCAAGTGACGGTAAATGATATTTCCAGTGAAATGCTATCTATTGCACGAGAGTCTGCTGAGGAGGCGGGTGTAGCGGGGTCGATGGTGTGGCATCACTGCCCACTTCAGGAACTCTCGAGCTGTGTGGGGGGAGCGTATGATGTGGTACTTTGCCATGCAGTGGTGGAGTGGTTGGCCGACCCTGAGCCCTTAATGGTACAGCTGAAACATTTTCTCTCAGAGTCGGGTGTGCTTTCCTTTGCCTATTACAACAGGCATTCACTAGAATATCGGAATCTAATCAGGGGTAATTTCAATCTTTTAAAACGGGATACGTTTACCCCGGACCCCGGTAGCCTCACTCCAAGTAATCCACTTTTACCGGAGCAAGTGCAGGAATGGGTGGATGACGCAGGGCTGACTGTACAGGCTATCAGCGGAGTGCGGGTGTTTCATGATTATGTGACGACTCTACGGGGTGGTAATGGTGTACCAGAGTCAGTGATTGAGATGGAGTTGGCGTACTCAAAAAGGGAGCCCTATCTGTGGTTGGGCCGATATATCCATTTGTTACTGACGAGCAGAAGCCGGGCTTAACGATGATTGATTGCGTGGTTAAATTTTTCTTCAACTCTCTGATTAAAAGACAATAGAAAACGCTGAACAAACAAATACAGAAACAGCGATGTTCCAAACATTTCTAAAAATTCTTCAGCCATGAGGAAAGGGTGGCTCAGGGTGTACTTGTTTACTCCCAGTGTGGCGGCAATAGACTCGAAGAAGCCTTCGCGGCCCTCGATAAAGTCGATACCAATGGCGATTGCCCAGCACCCAAAGGCAGCAATAACTGTTAGCCGTAACTTATTATCCGGCAGTTGATACCAGAGAAATAGAAGGGTGTAGAGACCAATAGCGCCAAAAAAAGGGGCAAACACCCATTGCCAAGCGTAGGAAGGGAAGAACCTTGAAAACTCTCCCAGTTGGGAGTTTTCATCATTGGCAACCAGTCGCCCAACATGCTCCCCCAGTCGCTCATGAATTTTAGCGGCATCATCTACTGAGATGTAAAAGAAAAACAGGGCCAGAAGAAGCCAGCCCCAGGTTCGCCATTGGCGAGTGTGGGTTAGCTGGTGCAGGCCGAGTAAAACCAAGCTGGCGATGGCAGCCTGTACCACTGAAAACCAAGTGCCTAGACTTTGTTCATGTGCCACATTAAATATTTTTTGAAGAGATTCGGACTCGATCAGCTGGAAATAATTTAACAGCAGATCGAGCAGTAAAATGGAGGCTTCAATGAACAGGCAGGACAGTAGAATTTTCCTGCTGATAGACTTGTGATCGATAAACTCCACCACTAATGACCTAATAATAAATCCCTGGCGGCATTGAGTTTCGCGGCCAGATAATCATTTCCTCCCCGATCCGGGTGCAGTTTTTGTATCAGTCGTTTGTGGGACTGGATGATGTCCTCACGACTGGCTCCGGGTTGAAGGCCCAGTAGCTGCCAGGCTTCCTCTTCGGTGAGTTGAGAGCTTGATGGTGGGGCTGGATGCCCCGACTGAGCATGACGCTTCTTTAGCCACACCTGAAGAAAAGGGAGTGCTCTCAGTAACAGGGCAAATAGGATTTTAAGGGCAGGTAGCGCTGCGGTGATAGCAACAGCGATCCAATGAACACGTCCAGTAGCAACAAGCAGCAGGAGAGCTGCGATCAGTATGAAGAACCCACTGCGCAGCAATAGCTTTTTTCGCTGTTGAGGAGGGCTATTATTCAGTTTTTGCCAAAACAGGTAGCCTAAGATGACAACAGCCAATAAAAGAGCAATTCTCGCCATGGTTCCCCCTTATTTTGAACATGCCCTGAGTGTAACAAGAAAGTAAAAAAGGGTATTCACATATACCGCATCAGCATGGCATAGCCGCCATCTTCTGGTAGGACGATATCTGCCGGCATGGGGACACGAACAATGTGACCAGAGCCTGGTGCTACATTCATTTTTTCGCCCTTCAGGTTCTCGAGAGCCTCTAGGTTGAAGGTCATATTACCATTGGGGGTTATGAGCTCCATGGTGTCCCCGTGTTCAAAACGGTTTTTAACATCCACCGTGAGCCAGCCTTTATCTGCTTCTACCGCACTGATTTCACCCACAAACTGCTGATTGGGGTTTCTGGAGGCGCTCTGAGTATAGTTCTGGGTTTCCTGGGGAACGTGGCGTCGGTAGAATCCTTCTGTATAGCCTCGGTTGGCCAGGTGATCGAGCTCGGCCATCATGTTGATATCAAAGGGTTTTCCTGCCTCTGCATTATCAATGGCGCGACGGTAAACTTGAGCAGTACGTGCGGCATAGTAGTGAGACTTTGTTCGGCCCTCAATCTTTAAGGAAACAATACCCATATTAACCAAGGCTTTATCA
>MAAC01018587.1_pt1 | contig 18981 bp, 15 predicted proteins | sample 1115981 | NCBI WGS metagenome assembly MAAC01 (sample SAMN04961126, study PRJNA320927) | seawater metagenome | isolation source: sample BD02T64 sea water enriched with oil for 64 days | place: USA:Gulf of Mexico | collected 2013-07-27
ATTACATTAATATTTAAAATGTTTGCCAACGTTTGCAATCTAAAATACGCAGAAAGGAGCGAGAGCGAGTGACCGACAAGACAACGCTTAATTTACGGTTTTAAACCGTAATTAAAAGCTAAAAATAAAACTTGAAAATTAACAAACTAGAAATAATCTATTTACTTTTCATGCAATATTAAACACGGCAACCTTGTAAGAGCCGAAATCAGGGTGTTTTCCGGGGATATCAAGACATAAATGACGATGTATTACTCTTGTCATTATTAATAACTACCGACATAAATGAGAAGATAAAAAGCACATTTTAGAAAAAATATCGGACAATGGTCTTGGTTTTACGCCAATGCTTCACCCTTTAAATGAAGGTAATTTTAGACCTATTACTTGCTTCAAAACCGCTTTCGTTGCCTCGTTTTCAAAATACCAATCCGAAAAAGGTAAAGGAAATATTTGCACACCTGCCCTATTTAATATGCGGTATCGTTCAACTCCAAATACATCCTCCAATTCTCCAGGATACCCCACCAAATCGATACCGATATAACGTCCTTCGTATTTTAGCAATAAATCAATATGCAGACCCGCTATTGAAAAGTTTGACCAATGTGCGTTCATTCCCCAGTTATCTAAAACGACCTTTACCTCCTCCAAAAATGAATCATGGGCAGGGGAATTCTCATATTTTTGAATTATTGCTTTGGTTGGATTTGCTAAATAGGATCGCAACAATGAATCACCCTTCACTTCTTTTTTTGTTACGGATACATAAACCAGCTGCTGTTTACGAGCACGAGTAATGGCTACATTAAAAACATCCGGTTTGTTAATATGAATAAATGCCGAATGATGACTTTGTGCATCTAAGGCAAAGGAAAGATACATCACATCACGCTCTTCTCCTTGAAAACTATATGCCGTACCCACACGGATATGATGCTTTTCTATATCCTCTATTTGCAGGTTATCCAATACCATTTTGGCTAACAAATCTACTTGCGCTCTAAATGGCGAAAGAATACCGATTGTAGAACAAAGCCCGGGGCGCAATTCCTTTTCCATTAGAATGCATTTTTTAACATCCTCCAAAAGTTTTTCTGCTTCCTTACTATTGGTCCCGTTCTTCCCTCTAACTCCATTGCATTGAATAAGGTAAACACCCCGTTCGGTTTCATCGGGTCGTTCGGTCATAACTCGTAAATCATTATCGTAAAAATGGGAATTACTAAAGGCAATTATTGGAGCTATACTTCGGTAATGTTCATCCAACATAGCCACTTGCGTTCCTGATTGTAGAGCCCCCATAGCAACATCGAGAACACTTTTATCTCGGTAATTTAACTTGGAGTCTGGAATACCATTAAGCTGATATTTAGTTTTATATAAGTTTTGGATTCCTCTTGATAAAAATGATACATGGCGAAGCTGATTGGGATCTCCGGCAAAAACTACTCGTTTGGCCCTTTGCATCAATGGTAAACAACTGGCTATATCGCATTGTGTGGCTTCATCAATAATCACCACATCAAACATTTCCTTACGAAAGGGTAATACATCTTTTACCTCCGACAAATTGGTCAGCCAAATTGGAAATGCTTTTAAAACCACCTTAAAATCTATGTCCTCAAAAGACTTCATTTTTTCGGTATCACTCGATAGTTTTAGTGCTTCATGAAAATTCTTTAGATCTTGCCATTGATGATGTATGGTTTTAACCACTTGGTAGATGTATTTCAATTTAATGACTTGCAAGACCATTCTCATTTGGGATTCATCCGCTAGACGTAATTCTTTACTATATTCCCATAGTGGTTTTTGAAAATTATTTCGAACTTCTAAATAATACGTCTTCAATTGGTTAAACATCCCAGATTTACTAGCTCCCAAATGTTTACCCCAAGTCACCTCATTTTCTACCTCATCTTCAAAAGACTGTTCCAACTGCGTGATTTTATTTCTAAGAGAAGAAATGGAATGATTCAAATCGCTCAGTGATTTTTCAATCTTCTGCAAATTTAACTTTGGATCCATCGCAAACTCCTTAAGCAAATAACGCATGGGATTCACACGTGTTATTAGTGCCTTTAAATACCTACTTAATGGTGTTTTATAGGCTCGTTTCTTCCCTCCCCTGACTACACATTTATTAATCCCAATTTGGTCAGTAATTTTTGCTACAATAACATCCACGGCTTCATGGGTTCTAGAGGCAATTAAAACAGACTCTCCCCTGCTCATGTGTTCAATAGCTATGGCTCCAATAGTATACGATTTCCCAGTACCAGGAGGACCCACAATTAAAGTTAATGGATGAATAGAACTTGATTTAAGTATGGCTTGTTGCGCTTCACTTAGCACCATTGGTAATTCACACTTTTGGTAAACGTTTTCATTCGTAGGAATTCGTTCATCCGTTAACAAAGAGCGTAAGGGTTCGGAAAAATTGTTGGAGGATGCCAAATGAGAAAGTTCATTCAACACCCCTCGGGTATTAGTCGATTTGGAAACAATACCTAACATACTGCTAGGTATCAATAGCGTATTGGATATATTTTCTTTATCCAGACTTGCCCATTTTTGCTTAAGCGATTTAATAGTGAAATTATCCGGATAACTGTAAACGTTTTCAAAATCGACACCGGTAAAATACTTTTTACAGAGGCTCACCAACGTACCGATATGTCCAAATTCAATAAAACCTTTGGGTAACTGCTTGAAAAGGGGATCGTGTAAAATGTCGGATTCCGAGTCCTTGGATAGCCATTGAATTAAGGGGTGATTTATTCTACGTTCCTCTTGTTTAATCGATAAATAATGGTATTCCTCTTTATGTTCAATTTCTGCGGGGTAATAAAATAAAGGAGAACATAACCTTTTGGTTTCGCCCCGGAAATCGATGTAATGTCCGCATATAAAAAACGCTCCAAATAACAACTCTTTTTCCTTTTGGAAAACCTCTAATTTCTTCTCAATCCGAATGGCCTTTTCGGAATTAATTGGAATGATGGGATGTTCTCCGGTGACTAGTTCTTCTCGACCTTCAAAAAACATTTTATCTTCTACTTTTCTATCTAAAAAATCGTAGATAAATAAATCCCTATTATCCGAACGGTAACAATCATGAAAATAGGAAACAATGTTTGCTAAAGTATTGGCCATGGAAGAGCTTGAAATGAATGGGTGAAAATAGTATTTTTTCTGTGTTTTAAAATACCGAAACATTAGGAGATATTAACCGTTTTACTCCACGGCTAACACTTAACGGTTAACCTATTTAAAAACCCATAGGACGTGTCGTTTTGTTTATTTGAGTACATACGTTTCCAAACACAAAATCCCCCATCCAAAAGTAGGACGGAGGATATGACGGGATACACTTGCTCAACTAATTATATATCCAAAGCAATACCGGTAAAGTAGCAGATTGAAGAGTGGAATCGAGAAACCGCATCATGGAATCGGAAACCATAGGACATCCCAAACTATTTGGAGCGTATTGTGGGAAAACTTCTATTTCGGGTACCTCCCCCCAGGAGTGTAATACAATAATTCGTTTATATGCGTGGTTATTGGTAGACTCAAGTCCGTGAAGTTTATAATTGATATGGATTCCATAATTACTGTATCCTCGATTTCCAATTTTATATTTTCCCTTGGAACTACAATAACTCGCATGCACATTACTAAATTGGGCGGTATCGTAAGAGCCAATTACTCTCGAATTACCATCACAGCTACCATGACAACAAATACCCGTCTCCCGAGCCGTATTAGCATCAAAGTCCCATAAAACTAATCTGTTTTTACCCGAATGAATAGCCATATTTATTAGCATACAATAAGTCGTATCCATCCCATTCGCTTGGCAATAGGCCAAGGCTTGGCCCGCTTTCTGTTCAAAGGATTGTGAAAAGAGGTGGATACTCAGACTCATTCCTATTACGAAACAACCTAATAATTTTATGTTCATATTCCTTTTTGTTTTTTTCATTCATAAATTTTCACTCCCTTATGCCATTTATTGAGGAGCTCTGGGTTATTTGATAATTCCCCTAAAACAAATCCTTGAGAGGATTTCAAAGATTCTGAAGTTGCCACCCTTTCTCGGATTACGTTACCCCCCAGGTAATCGGAATGCACAAAAAAGGGTTCCCCATTCTTTACAACAATAAATCCCACATGGTAATCTAAACCGACCACGAAAAAGGCGTTATTCTTAGATTTCAAGTACGCTATTAAATGGTCAAACCCATGGAACGTTTGTGTATTTGCCTCGCCACAAATCTCTTTTGTGATTATAGCGGAAGCTTGTTGTGCCAAATGGTAACGATTCAAATTAAAACCGGCATGTTTTAACGTGGTACTTACAAAATACCCACAAGCTATTTGTCCTTTACCCGGAACATTTGAAATCCCGTTAAAGTCCCAAGGTGTACCATACCAAGCAGGGAAAATCTCATTGTCCAAAATCGCAAATAAAGAGTCTGCCCCTTGTAACGTATCGCTCCCCATTTTCGTATTTCGTAAAATCAGCAATTTGGTAACTGACCTTTGGTAGGCGGAAGTATCTTGCGTTTTTTGGGTAAAACTAAAACACAGCATACCTCCCCATAACACTACAATTTGGATGATTGCTTTAATCATTCCTTATTCAAAACGATATGATTTTTGAATGGCTTGTTCTTTTATAGCCGCCACGATTACCTCATCAAGTTGAGATGTACCGGAGTTATTTTTACGTTTTTCATTTTGAACAAACACGATTCGCTCTTTACTTAATTTGGCAATTTCACTTTTAATTTCATTTCGTTGGGTTTTGAGCGTTTCGATGTATGTCATTTTTTCAATGGAACTCATCGATTGCATATTCTCGGGTAACTTATTCACTTTCGTAATATCAAACCCCTTTTTATCGGAAGCATCCACCAGATCCCAACTGGTATTTTTATATACCTTACTCCCTTTTGACATATATCTTTTGGTAGCATTGGCACTACTTAACTGCATGGCATTTTCATCTTGAACCAATTGTTTTTCCTTTTTAAGATTTCCCTGCTTTCCATAGGGGATATAGGTTTTATTCAATCGGGCATTGCATGCAATAATTTTTTCATCGTAAGGGGATTTGATATGTACAATTTTAGCATCATGATCAATATTCATGTATTTACCATGTCCTATTAAAGCACCATCGTTCCAATGCGTTCTAGCTCCTTCATTGTAATCCCCACAAAAAATAGTATTCACGATCACATGTTTATTGACAGCTGCTTTACAGGCCTCTGCATAGGCTTGTGGACCTTGACTAAAGGCTTCGTTACCCGCAATAAAAATGATTTGTAAATCCTCTTCGTTAGCACTCCATTCCAAATTCCCGATCGCCTCATTAATCACCGTACCACAATACTCCGAACCGCCATTGGTACGTAAAGCAAACAACTGTTCCGAAATTTCATCTAACTCGGAAGTAAACCCACTAATTTGCTGCACATACCCATCCATAGCCGAAAGCCCATCATTTCCATATTGGTATAGGGCCAATTCTATTTCCGGATCCTCCCCATCCGCATCTTTGGCCAGTGCCAATTGGTTCACAATTTTCCATAACTGGTTCTTCGCTTGGGCAAGTAAGCCCTCCATACTTCCAGAGGTATCTAACAAAATAGCCAACTTTATTTTTTTGGTTCGTTTGGGACTTTCCTCCGGAGTATTTTGTGCGTTAATTATTGGTTCTGTTGCCGTGAGTTGTTGGGTGACTTCGTTGGACTCACAAGCCATTAATCCGATTAATAATCCGTAAGAAACTGTTTTGATCAAATTTTTCATGGTGGTATATGTATTGGTTTATACCCCAAAGGTCACCCAGAAAAAAGGGGAATAAAAGTAAGAGTTAGTCAACCCCCCGTTCCATTTAGGGAACCGGGCATCTCATTTAGTTAAGCTAATATTTGACTCTTTAAAGTGCTGCTATTCGCCCCTTAGTTTTGAAATATAAACTCTTGCTTCAGGTGAAAAAGGCTACTTTTAGGGCATGTTAAAATGGTTACTCACTTGGGCCTTGAGCCTTTTTATAATAGGTGCAGGATTTGCAGGCGGTCCTGAATACCAAAAATTCGTTTTAGAAAAAGAACAGAGTAAAAAATTACATAACCTGGAGCAAACCCTAACCCTAAACCCAGAGCAGGCCATCACAAAATTGGATGGGATCATTAAGTATTCCATTCAAAAAGATTTACAAGGCTCCCTATCCTACTCCTATTACTTGATGGGGATTGCCTATACCGAATTGCAGCAACCCCAACTGGCGTTACACTTTATGAGTTTGGCAAAAGAAAATTATGCCAAGCCTAAGGATAAATTCAAAAATACCAAGGGGACCTTTTCCCCAAGTCTCCCCATTAATTATTACCGAGTGATGGGCGCTATTTATACGCAACTCAGCCAATATGAAGAAGCCAATAAGACCTACACTACGTTTAAGGAATTGAGCCACAGTCCGGCATTAATTCGAGAAGCCAATTATGCGATTGCCCAAAATGAATATGCCTCAGAAAATTATACCCAGGCCATTTTATGGTACCAAGAATTATTACAGGAAGAAATCCACTTAACCAATGAAATCCAAATACGGGTGTGTTATTCCCGATTAGCGGCTTGTTACATTTCCCTAGATGATACAGAAAAAGGATTAGTCTACTACAATAAATCTATCCAAGGAATTGATGAGCAGATTCAATTCCAAAGTGAGGATATGAAAAAATCCATCGGTTACAACACCCTATCCAAAAACAAAGAAGTGGTTTCTAAGGCGCTTCGTAAACAAAACAAAATAGCGGAAGAACTGGAACTTAGAAGTAATGCTCTTACCCTTATAGATGATAGTATGGAGCATTTGCGTTTGGCCCAACTCTATTTGAAAGAAGGCGATGAAAGCGAAACTGAAAAATCGCTGGATCATTATTTCAGTCACATTTCCTACCACTTGATTGACGCCAAAGAAATTGAAGTGATCCGTGAAATGGCATTGGTTCTACAGAAGCAAAATAACCCCGAAAAGGCATTTCAATATTTAGTTCGATTTGAAGAACTTTCAGACACCATTCGGAATCGCTTGGCCACTTTAGCGCAAACCTCTTCCCGTTTGGGTACCATGGGTTACCAAAACTTCTTGCAATTAGAAATTTTACGCAAAAACAAAGAAATATCGGATAATACCATTGCTTTATTAATGCGTCAAAGTGCCCTAAAGGAAGATAATTTAAAATCTCAAAAAACGATAATATTCCTTTTAGGGGCGGTGGTTCTAATTGTCATCATAGCTCTGATATATATTATTCAAGTTTCCCGACAACGTAGAATTGCTCATCAACAATTGGCCCTACGATCGTTACGAACGCAGATGAATCCACACTTTATTTTTAATGCGTTAAACTCGGTCAACAGTTTTATTTCGGTAAGTGATGAACGTTCGGCTAATCAATTCCTTACCGAATTCTCGACCTTGATGCGTGCGGTGATGGAAAACTCTGAACACGACTTTATTCCCTTAGCTAAGGAAATTGAAATACTCGAAATTTATATCGGATTGGAGCATTTTCGATTTAAGGATAAGTTTGATTACGATTTAACCATTGATTCTTCTTTAGATACCGATGATTTGGTAATTCCACCTATGCTAATTCAACCCTATGTAGAAAACGCTATATGGCATGGACTCCGTTACACCGAGACCAAAGGGATGTTGCATATTTCGATTTCAATGGAGTTTGACAACTTAAAAATTGTAGTTCAGGACAATGGTATTGGACGTGGAAAAAGTGAAGAAATAAAAACCAAAAACCAACGTAAGACTTCCAGTACGGCATTAAAGAATATTGAAGAACGAGTTACGTTATTTAACCAATTACACGACTTAAAAGTGGCGGTTCAAATTGAAAATTTACATGACAATGGTACCGGTACCGTGGTTACTTTATTGATTCCTCAACCTGAACTATGAAAACCTTGAAAGCTATATTGGTAGAAGACGAAGAAGCCAGCAGAGTTACACTTCGAAACTACCTCGCCAAGTATTGCCCAACCGTTACCTTATTAGGCGAAGCCGCTAACGTAAATGAAGGCTATCAATTAATTGTACAAAAGAAACCCGATGTTGTATTTCTGGATATAGAAATGCCCTATGGAAATGCTTTTGATTTATTAGAGAAATTTGAACAATTGGATTTTGAAGTCATTTTTGTGACCGCATTTAGTAAGTATGCTTTGGAAGCGTTGAATTTAAGCGCAAGCAACTATCTTTTAAAACCCTTGAATATTGATCAATTAATAGAAGCGGTGGAGAAAGTTCAAACGGGAAAGGACCAGCGATCAATGGTCAAGAGCTCTGCTATTTTACTGGAAAACTTAGCGATTGAAAATAAGCAATTAAAAAAAATGGTACTCCCTATGTTGGATGGCTTTGAGGTGGTGGTACTGAAAGATATTGTGTGGTGTGAAGCCAACGACAATTTAACGGAATTACACTTTGTAGATGGCACCAAAAGGACGGTGTGTCGAACCTTAAAGTTTTATGAAAATGTATTGCGTGATTACGACTTTATCCGAATCCATAAGTCGCATATTATTAATCTCAATGCGGTGAAACTCTACCGAAAAGGAAAAGGTGGTGAAATCACGTTAAATAATGGAACTCATCTAAAACTATCCCCTACCCGTAAGGCTGCCTTTTTGGAGAAGTTTGTTTTATAGTCCTAGTTGTAATGCGATGAACCGCAACACTGTTTAAACTTTTTACCGCTCCCACATGGGCATGGGCTATTACGTCCAATCCGGTGGCTAGGGGTACTTAAATTACGCTGAGACATATCTTGGTTAAAAATCTGCTCCAGTAAAGCATAGAGCTCCGGATGGTTTTTCTTCAGTAGTTTGGGCCGTTCAAAGAAATACTCGCTCGTTACCGAGAAAAACTCGGCTTTATTGGTACCTCCATAGGGGTTAATATCTGATTGTTCGGAATAGATTTCTGCTATCTTTTTATTCATCAAATCAATCCACGGGATGGAATATTGCTTTTCTAATAAAATAGAAGGAACCCCATCAATCACCCCATCTGCTTTGTCGATTAAATGAACAAATTCATGAATAGCGGTATTTTTTTTATCCGATTCATTTTCAAACCCATGTTTCAAAGCCGATTTGGACAAAATCATTTTCCCTTCCATATATCCCGTACCAACCATGCCGAGGATGGACCGCCCATCGCCTTCCACTTCAAAGTTGGCATTGAAGGTATCTGGGTAAATTAATACCTCATGAATATTGAGGTATTTCCAATCTTCAAAAGCAAAAATGGGAATGATGGCACTGGCAGCCACCAAAATTCTATCTGTCGTATCGATTTGGGTTTTGATACCCGTAATCCTACAATTCAATAAAAACTCGTGTACCTTAAACTCAAACCGAGCTTTCTCCTCAGAAGTAAGGGAATTGTAAAAAGCGATCTCCTGAACTAAAATGATTCGCCATTCTTTTGGAAATTGTTCGGTTGGAGATTTCCAAGATCCCTTGATTTTTCGATAAATACTCCAAATGACAAATGCAAAAAAACCGATAAGGACAAAATAAATAAGTGGATTCATAAGGAAAGCGAATATAGGTTAGTCATTCAATTATTTATCATTCCAATATTTCCATTCACAAACATTTCTAAATCCGGGATGGACATCATACAAACAACAATATAAAAACCTACGTAAATAAACCATTAATCTAACTTATTCCTGAACGGTAAACTCGCCAGAAACTTGAAGGGTATCATAGAAATTCATATGAAGTTTTAAAAAATATTCACCCCTCCATTTGTAGGTTCCTGATTCTTCCACATCAAATATAACATTCACACTTCCTTTGTATAAATGTGAGGAATAAGTTGCTTCTATCTCTTTACCCTCTAAATGCACAGAATGAATTACCAGCTTGTCTTTTAAATTGGAGGTGTCATAAACCCCATAAAACAAGGAAACTTCTTTACCAGAATTAAACGAAAACAAATCTGCTTTTGAAAATGAGGCACATCCCAATGTTCTTTGATAATAGCTACTCAAAACTTCATTGAAAAGCCTCAAGTATGCCACGTGACGTTGGAGATCATCTAAATCGGGATCTTCAAAACGAGTAACCGAAATCAAGGAATTGGAAATATAAGGGTATAATTTATTTGCTTCTTCATATACCTTTTTCAAATCACTATTTGCATAAATACCACCTTTGATCTCTCGCTCCATTCTTTCTAATAAAACTTCTGTTTTTTGAGAGAAATCCAATAAATGGGGTCTATTCACCCGATCAGTTCTAGTTCGCAACACAAAATCTCTATTCATTTTCACCTTCTCATAAAGGCGTGCTTTTTCATTTAGCAGATAATTTGTGGTCTTCGATTTAAAGTCATTCGAAGTGTTGTTACACCCCCCCATAAGAATGATACTTAATCCAAGTAAAAAATAGTTTTTCATTTTAGTTTTATTACGGAAAATCATTTCTTTTTAATATTCCTTAGGTTTGAAAATATTTTACGTTAAAAGGACAAAATTCAATTATTTATCATTCCAATATTTCCATTCACAAACATTTCTAAATCCGGTGAACGTATTAACCGAGTCCGATACCTCGTATATATCATTGCTAATGATGGTTTCAAAAGAATCTTTCCATGATCCTCCAAAACAAATATTTGGCTCGGATGACCACTCCGCTACATTACCTCTTAAATGTAACAAAGGTTCTTTGGTATTAGATGCATATTCTTCCCATACAAAGCTCAAAAAATGACGGTTATTCCCCCCAGGAATTAAATCGTTTTCCCTTTTGTAATTGACGGTTCCATACTTTAATGAATACTCCTTTTTTTGTTTTCTAGGCACTTTATTTTCCTTTCGAAGACTATCAGAATAACTTAAGATTCGTTTTCGTTCAATTATTGTGGGAAGACGAAAATTTGGGTATGGGATTTCAAAATTGGGCTCTACCCCTTTATAATTTCCGGAATAGTATTTTTTTATTGTAAAAAAATTTTCAAAGGTTTGATTCGTATCAAACTCAATGATATTTGTTTTTAATAGTATTTGTTGGAATACCCTATCCGATCGCCACACCGAAAATAAGGAGGCCTGTTCTTGAGAAACGCCAACTACAGGATAATCTCGAGTAGCTGGGTGACGTAAATAATAATCGACATAGGGGATATTGCAAGAATCCATTCCCCAAACGGATGTATCCGGTAAAGCCTCTTTGTATTCCATAGATGTTTTACCATAGATTCTAGATATCCAATACAGATATTCTAACCAGTCGAGATTTTTAATTTCCGTTTCATCACAGTATAAATTAGAATCTACTACTATTTGATTGGGCGGATTTATGTAGTCACGATAATGGATAGCGGTCATCTTTCGATGAACCGAACAGGCACTCATTAAGAGAACCACTAGGCTAAATAAAGCCATGCAATTATTCGTTTTCATTATTTCTTGTCAAGATTAAAACGTCATAGATAACAGGGGTAATAGGAATTGACCTACATCTAACATGAGACACTACTCTGCATGAAACACCACCTCGTTTTTCACATTAAGTAAAACATATTTATTTTCTTTTTTTCCAAGCGCATATCCATTACTAAAATGCTGCAGTTTTTGGTATTCAAAGGGAATAACAATATTCCCCAAGGAATCAATCATTCCTAGTTTCCCATCAAATTTTAAAATGGAATACCCTTTCAAAAAATGATAATACCAATAATAATCATAAATGAAGGGAATAACGACCTTCCCTTTCGGATTTATGAATCCTACACAATTATTGGAATCATGAATCATAGCCAATTCTTCATTAAAAAAAATCATTTCTTGAGACCCCATTTTATTAACTTCTTTTGCTTTTTTATTTAGTGCATAGAACAGATTATTTCTTTTCCCTTGACAATAATTATTATCAGATCCAATTTTAATATCGGTATACCACCTAAACCTATCCACAAATCCAATAGATGAATACTCATATTTTGATTTTCGCCTCCCCTTCTTATTTACCAAGAAATACGTTGAATCCATGCATAAACTAATATGCTTATATGTAAACTCGTCATTCGTCATAGAGGGGCTCTTGTACGCTACTTTAATGACTTCCTTTCCTTTTTTATTTATAAAACCATAACTCGCATCAGCCCTATAACCTACCACACCTGTATTGTTTAATCGAACCGATGCTAATCCTCCGTTAAAATTAGAAATCCCATCATATTTTAAATTAATTACCGTTTCGCCTAAGGAGTTTATCATTCCTTGTTTTCCATAAAAACCAGTTACAATAGCTAATCCATTATTGAAAGCTCGGCACACTTTATATTGACACGCAATTAGGATGGATAAACTGGTATCTATATATCCCCATTTATCATTTTGAAGAATGGTGGCTATTCCTTGGTGAAATTCTCCTACATAATCAAAATTAGTTTCGGTTCTTTCAAATGTTCGGATATCAATGACGAAATACCGGTCCCCTTTTATGGCTACCAAAAAAGGATACGGAAATCCCTTCGTATTATTAAACCCCTGAAAACTATCATATTCAAATTTTATTAGGACTTCTCCACTTTTATTTATTACGCCATATTTCCCATTCTTTTTCATTCTTATCATTCCCCTATGGATGGTTTCTGCACTTCTATTGGTTTTGTCATAAATACAAGGAATTACCTCTTTCCCATTTTTATCCATAAAGCCATATTTACCGCCTCTTTTAACGTATACCCATTGGGTGTGCTCATCAAAAAAATAGACCCATTCATACTTGGGTTCGGCCACCACTTTCCCGTTTTTATTTAGGTAACCAAAAAGCCTATTATTATCCGTAAAAGAGGCTAACCCGGAAACAGAGTTAAAATTATTAAGCCAAGGGTAGGAACACGGAATTACCTCCTTCAAATTTGTATCCACAAACCCAAAAAGCCCCTCTTTTTCAACCCGTGCAAAACCATTTTGAAAACCATACAATCGTTCATAAGGAGATTTATTTTGGCCATAAGTCTGCATGGCTATCAGAAAAGCAAAAACGGAAATGCACTTATACATCGGATTATTATTTAGAAACGATTTTAAGGATGCCAGAGTTTAATGGGATACTAACGAAAAAGTAAATTAATATTCTGTGCATTCTTAAGATCACTTACACTGATTAATTGCAGATCTATATAAAGTCAGGAAATGGAGTCAGGATCTAGGTTTTAATTCTCACGTACTTCGTTTCTTTATTCAAAGAAACCACCTCTTTATGATCACTTATATATATTGGTTCATTTTCATAAGAAGTTATTTCCAATATGTTGTTATACGATTCGGGAATATCAAAATGGCTCGCTGGTTTCCAATGCCCCATACCCAAAACGGCCACTTCTTCATCTCGTTCTAGAATACCCTCTTTGTAGCGTAATGTTTTATTCATTCCCAAAAAATTCTCGCTACTTAAATCATGAGATTTTAAATAGTGTTCATGCATCGGATTGGCATCTTTTAAAAACCCCGAAGAATACTTCGCATCTTTAAAAATGAGCGATTTTATATTCGAGTCATTGATCATTGCATGGTGATTCTCGTCCCTGATTAAAAATTTGCATGCATTTGTATCGTTAATAAGCGTGTGCCAATTACCTCCATTGTTACTTTTCGTTTTTTTCTCTACCGTGACATGATATTGTACACATTGCCTACCCGAAAGCGGGGCTATCAAGTAATCATCAACGGAGTGAATTACCCCCAGAAGTTTAGCTACCTCCCCATTTTTGAAATCTCCAATTTTTTTAGGATTTGCATTTTTAAACTTTCGTTTGATTTTGGCTTCGGTATTAAAGAAGTAAAATAGGAAAATGACTATTAAAATAAGAACTGCAAAAACAAAAAAGCCTGTAAAATCATCATTCATACGTCAAGAAAGGCATCTAATTGGTTATACAAAAGCGCGATAAATAGTAAGGAATTATCGAGAACAATACTAACACATTTCAGAATAAAGCGTTGGTAATCCGTTTGGTAATAAAAACCTCTTCGCATGCATTAAACCCAAACGCTACATAAAGCAAATGGGGTAAAAAACGCATGTCCTTTACCCCACTAATTTCATGTGAAAAAGTGTTCTATGCCAATACTTCACTTACTTGAATCACAGGTTCAATATTGGTAAAGTTAGGCAAGTCGCCCATTATAGTTTGTGCATGGGGACCAAAGGCATTTCCAAAAGCTTTGGGAGATTCAAAATACATATTTCCCATACTTGCAAAAGGAGCTGGGGATCCTGGAGTGGCTCCACCCAAGCCTTTCTCTACTGTGGCTCCTTTTAATTCCGCTCCCAACAGTTTTTCAACCAATGGAATATGTGTATTTAAGTAATAATCCATATCGAATGTTTTACCTTCTCCGTTTGGATAAAGTACACTCACTTTAGTCATTCCTTTTTTCATTGTTGTATTCTTAGGTCCCTACTCTTGTGGCTTTTCGGTATCGCCCCGTTTTTTAAAGTGGTGGCTAGACTCCACTTTGAATTGGTTAATTGCTCCTTTTCGAGGGAAATGCAATTGGGTTCTACAAGATACAAAATTTACAACACCATTAGCTTAAGAACCTACCGGATTATCCCTACACCATTTCAGCGATACTTGCCATCTTCCCCTTCTCAATCGCATCATGAATAGCGTCCCATAGGGCGATTCTTTTTTGAAGAGATTGTTTAGCTACCTCTAGTGTTTCTCTCCATTTCACCTCATCATTTCCGCAAAGTTCAGAAATCATTTTTAAGGAAAGAGGTCCATGTTCATCGCCATCTAATTCGATATGACGCTCTAAGTAATAGATAAACTTGTTGTATTTGGACTTATTCCCTTCGGCTTTTTTAAGAATTTCAATAAATATATCTGGGATAACATCTTCTCTACCAAAAGTAAAAGCAGAGGCAATTAAATGCGCTTTTTGGGTTTCGATAATAGAAAATGAAAACCGCACAAAATCGGCCACTCTTGCATCTATATTGATTTCATTCAACGAATACTCTACGGAATTTCCTTTCGCTATCCATCCGATAAACGCATCCATGGGTTGAGTATCTGCATTCACCTGCTGCATGGCCTCTAAGTACATTTCAAAATGGCTTTTTGCTTCGCCTAATTCATTGATATCACTTTCTTCTCCATGAACAATTTCATTAATAAACCGAGCCAAAACTGGGTTTTCTCTTGGGGTCCAAGGTATTTGAACATTGGTTAGTTTTTGTTGCAACGCTTTCAGTAAAGACATAAAATCCCAAACGGCAAAAACATGATTTTTGGTAAAAACCTGAATATCATTTAAATCCTGTAAACTCCCATACAGTTTATGCTTTTGTAATTGAGTTCTTAAATCTAATATTTCGTTTTCAATGTGCTGTATTCTATTCATTTGAGTCGCTGATTTGTCATTTAATACGAGAGTTGTAGGCTATGTTGATTCTTACAAAAATCTCCAGTCGGCAAATCTAAGCGTTGCTTGTTCTTTGGATGTAAGGTTTAGGTTAAAAAATAAGAATCCAAAGTAACTATGGAATGTTCTTGTTTTCCATTCATTACTTACCCTACAAAATTGTTTGTCTAACCCAGTAAAACGATTAGACAAACTTTTTTGTATCCTGAGAACCCACCTATTTTAGGATTCCATCACTTTATTAGCCGCATCTTGTCCTGCTCTTACCGCTCCATCCATATAGGCAAACCACTTCGAGGCCGTTTCTGTTGTGGCCCAATGAATAATATCACCCACGGGTTCTCGAAGGGTGTTTTTATATCCGGTCCAAACACCTGGAGGCATGATTCCGGCATAACATCCACCCGACCATTCTTCCTTACTCCAATTGGCAACATACACCTTTTTAGGTTCCGGTACATTCCCTTTACCCAGGGCAACTTCGTATACCTCTTTAACCACCTGAGTCACATATTTTGCAATTTCTTCCTCGGAATCATTTATTAATTCGCGTCCTTTTTTAGCATCCACAAAACAACCCAATACCGCAGGACCATCCGTATTGGGAACACTATTGTTAACTATAAATGGCACCTCATGACGATCACTCATTGCAATCCCACAATATCCTTCGCTTTCCCAAAATGGATACTCATAAACTAAGTGACATTTAATGGACGAGCCCATAGGCATTCTTTGATTGAATTGTAATCTACGTGGTGGAAGTTGGGGACTAAAATTTATCTTAGAAATTATTGCGGGAGGAATCGCCATAATCACCTTTTTTGCAGAATACGTATGGTTATCCGTAATTACTAAAGTGGGTTTTGACTTCCCCTTTTTAATGAGATTAGGATCCGGCATTTGAACCTCTCGAACGGGCTCATTTAATCGCACATGACTTTTTAAGGTCTCGTGTACCGCATTCGCAATACTTTGAGTGCCACCCGACACTCTAAAACTGGTTGCTTGGTTCAGTTTATTCGACAAACCGGCACAACGGATGTAATGTAACATATGTAACAGAGACACGTCAGAAGGAGGTGCCGCAAAACAAAGAAGACTCTTAATTCGAAATAAAAACTTTCCCCCATCCGTTTTTATGTTTTCTTCCATCCATGATTGGGCGGTCATGGAGTCCCACCTATTGATATTTAGTTGCGTTTGCTCGATATCCTTGCCTATATTTTCACTTACTTTCCAAGGCGTTCCACGGTCAAAACATTCGGCCATGTCATCCATTTTTTTCTCAGCCGACTTGTACTCATTAAAGTCTTTCACAAAATTTTCTTTCATAAAAAAGGACACCATATTAAAAGGGCTCTTATCTTTAAAACTATTCATATCAATTTTGTAAAATTCTCCCTTGAAAATGAAAAGTAGGCATCCCTGGGTTGGTGCTCCGTTCACATCGGTAGGTATACCCATTTCTTGTGCAAGTCCTCTTATGGCAGTTTGAGATCCTTCGATCCATTGTGCCCCCATGTCAATCCAACAAGTCTTTCCTGTTTTATGGTCTATATATTGCTTGGTCCAAGCTCTTCCTCCCACTCGGTCTCGAGCTTCCAGAACAACAAATGATTTATTCTTTTTCTTTAGGGCCAAGGCCGCTGATAAGCCAGAAAACCCAGCTCCTACTATCACTACATCGTAATTTTTGTTTGTCATAATATTTATTTAAATGATGAATTATTGATTACTCAATGGGTACATACAGGGATACTCACATTCCTAATACCTACCATTCTCCTATTTAAATTCAATGACAAGTCTGAAGGTCAATCACTATAGAATCTTTTGAATCAGTAGTTTAGGAAAGAAAACCAGTATTCTATTGAAGCATACCGAGTTTTGGTAAATTTGTCAACACGTTAATAGAACATGAAAGAATCGTTGAAATAAATTTGAGATGTAAATACCTTGTATTGGAAATCTAATTTATCACACCTATAACTAACTGAAAACCGTACAATTACCCCTTCCCTCAAATAGGTGATAATTACCAGTTAATAAAATCAGTTGGTAGCTGTAAAGTCGCCCTTCTAAAAACACAACTAATTACCTTAATAATCCGGGTGATTATTAAGGGACTTTTCCACTCTTCAGTTTTCAAGAATAAAAGTAGCATTACTCTTTCTTTCGAGCACAATTATTAAGCTGCCGATTCCATTTCTTAACTCACTCGCCAATCACAATCTGTTTCCCCAAAAACTTTGGTTGCACATTAAACAAGTGATCCCCAAAAACCTTTACCCGGGCTAAGTACTCACGGAGACGAACCTTTAATCCGAACTTTGCAGAAACATCCTTGGCATTGAAACCAATTACGTCCATTCCTCTAGATTTGGCAATATAAATAGCGCGTTCATTATGGAATTTTTGAGAGATGATGGTGTACTGATTTTGACCAAAAACTTCTTTCGCTCTCACCACTGAATCTAGGGTACGGAACCCCGCATAATCCAAATAAATTTTATGGGCTGGAACCCCTTTTTCTATCAAAGCATTTTTAAAATCGGTCGGTTCATCGTACTGGGAGTTTCCATTATCGCCACTTACCAATATGTATTTGATTTTTCCATTTCGGTACAAATTGGCTGTGGCATTGATCCGATAGGTAAAATACAAATTTACTCGCCCATTTTGGAGGAGTTTAGAGGTTCCAAGTACCAAACCGACCTTATTGCTTGGAATGGCCTTTACGTTGGTGTAGGTACGTCCTATGGCGTTATTGACAATGACTGTGTGGGCGATATAAATAGCACAAAGAGCGAGTAAACCAAGTAACACTCCTATACCCAGGATTCTTTTTAAATAGGTAAATAATCTGCTCATTTATTTGATTTATTAGTGCATTACACGTTGGTATTCATCTTCTTTTTATACAAACTACTTCACCACCATTTTTTTCACATAGCGTTGGCTGCCCACCGTTAATTCCACAAAATAGATTCCTGATGCTAGTTGGTTGGACTGGATGTAATACTTACTATTCCCCAAACTCATAGCCCCTTGGTGAATCCTTTGAACTTCTTTACCTAACATATCCAATACCACTATTCTACATGGCTTATTGCAATTAGAATTCACCGATATACATGCAATATGACTCGAAGGGTTAGGGAAAATATCTGCCATCGAAACCTCAATCTCCCATTCGGCTAGCCCATTAGGCGATAATACATGAAAAGACCAGGCTCCTGTAGGAGCTACCATGGGCCTCACCTGTTCTTTACCCGAAACGGCTTCCCCATGTACGTAATAAAATATATGTGTATTTTCGGGTTGCGCTGGAATATGACCTTCGAAGGTATTTGCTCCAAGGGCGGACATAGGAACAGCATTAAACCCAATGGTGGTATCGGTACTCCAAAATAAAGTGGCATTTGCAATTCCAGTAACCTGATTCATATAGGCTGAGACGGAATAATCATTGGTAGAA
>MAAC01015844.1_pt1 | contig 18957 bp, 19 predicted proteins | sample 1115981 | NCBI WGS metagenome assembly MAAC01 (sample SAMN04961126, study PRJNA320927) | seawater metagenome | isolation source: sample BD02T64 sea water enriched with oil for 64 days | place: USA:Gulf of Mexico | collected 2013-07-27
CTATAATGTCTACAATAACAGGTAAAGTTTCTCAGATTATTGGTCCAGTAATCGATGTAGAGTTTAATACAGAAAACGGAGCACTTCCAAAAATTTATGATTCATTAGAAATTAAAAAAACTGATGGTACATTATTGGTTTTAGAAGTTCAACAACATATTGGTGAAGATACAGTGCGTACTATTTCTATGGATGCTACTGATGGTTTGCAAAGAGGTCAAGAAGTTTTGGCAACTGGTAGTCCAATTCAAATGCCAATTGGTGGTGATATCTACGGAAGATTATTTAATGTAACTGGAGATGCAATTGACGGTTTAGGAGATTTACCTAAGGAAGGTGAAAACGGTTTACCTATTCACAGATCTGCACCTAAATTTGAAGAACTATCTGTTTCTACAGAAGTTTTATTTACTGGTATTAAAGTAATCGATTTAATTGAGCCATATGCAAAAGGTGGTAAAATTGGATTATTTGGTGGAGCCGGAGTAGGTAAAACAGTATTGATTCAGGAGTTGATTAACAACATTGCAAAAGGACACGGAGGATTATCTGTATTTGCAGGAGTTGGAGAAAGAACTCGTGAAGGAAATGATTTATTAAGAGAGATGTTAGAGTCTGGAATTATCAAATATGGTGATGACTTTATGCATTCTATGGAAGAAGGCGGATGGGATTTATCTAAAGTTGATAAACCAGGAATGAGAGGATCTAAAGCAACTTTCGTATTTGGACAAATGAATGAACCACCTGGAGCAAGAGCACGTGTTGCCTTATCTGGATTAACAATAGCGGAGTATTTCCGTGATGGAGCTGGAGAATCTCAAGGAAAAGATGTACTTTTCTTCGTAGATAATATCTTCCGTTTTACACAAGCAGGTTCTGAGGTTTCTGCCTTATTAGGACGTATGCCATCAGCGGTAGGTTACCAACCAACTTTAGCAACAGAAATGGGAGCAATGCAAGAACGTATTACTTCAACTAAAAAAGGGTCTATTACATCTGTACAGGCAGTTTATGTACCTGCAGATGATTTAACAGATCCAGCACCAGCAACAACATTTGCGCATTTAGATGCAACAACAGTATTATCTCGTAAGATTGCTGAATTAGGTATTTATCCTGCAGTAGATCCATTAGATTCTACTTCAAGAATTTTATCTGCTGAGGTTTTAGGTGATGAGCACTATAACTGTGCAACTAGAGTAAAAGAATTGTTACAACGTTATAAAGAATTGCAAGATATTATTGCAATTTTAGGTATGGAAGAATTGTCTGAAGAAGATAAATTAGCTGTACACAGAGCAAGACGTGTACAACGTTTCTTATCTCAACCTTTCCACGTTGCAGAGCAATTTACTGGTATACCAGGTTGTTTAGTAGATATTAAAGACACGATTAAAGGATTTACTATGATTATGGATGGTGAATTAGATAAATATCCTGAAGCAGCATTTAACTTAAGAGGATCAATTCAAGATGCAATTGACTCTGGAGAGAAAATGTTAGCAGAAGCTTAAAAACAACAAAAAATATGTTTTTAGAAATTGTAACACCAGAAGCTATTTTATTTTCATCAGAAATTGATTCTATATCAGTACCTGGCGTAAATGGAGAATTTCAAATGTTAAATAATCACGCACCGATTGTTTCTATCTTAAAAGAAGGAACAGTTCATATTCATGTACATACTCAAGAACATTTAGAACTAGATGAATTGAGTGGGAAATTAGTTCCTCATGCAGATGATGATAAAGTGTTGACTTTAGCAATTAATTCTGGAACGATTGAAATGAAAGCGAATAAAGTAATTTTATTAGCAGATTAAATTTCAATTTATATAAAGTTTAAGACCTCATTTTAATGAGGTCTTTTTTTTTGTTTTTTTGTTAAAATTATGTTAACAGAATTGGTAAAGTTTGATATGTAAATCCTTTTAAGGAACTTTAACTTTTATAGTTATAAACCAAACAACTAACATTATGAAAAGCATAAGATTGGTATTCTTATTTGTTTTTGTTACAAGCCTTGTAACAGCGCAACAAACACCAAAACCAAATTACAGAGCAGCAGCTAAATATTCTCCAAAGAATATTGCAAAACTAGTACATTCAACAACGGTAAGTCCACGTTGGCTAAAAAAAGGAAACCGTTTTTGGTATCAATACAAAACTTCTGACGGAGCAAATTATTACATTGTTGATGCAGATAGAAAAACAAGAAAAAAGTTATTTGATAATGCTAAAATGGCAATGTGGTTAACAGAAATCACTAAAGACCCATATGATGCACAACATTTACCTCGTTTCAGCTTTAAATTTAATAAAGCAGAGAATGCAATTCGTTTTAGAGTAACATCAACAGAAGAAGTTGATGTTGTAGAAGAAAAAAAGGAAGCCATAAAAAACGACTCTATAAAAACGAAGAAAGCAAAGAAGAAAAAGCCTAAAAAAGAAAAGAAAGTATATCATTTAGAATATAGATTAGGTAGTAATAGCTTAACAATTTTAGATAATAAAAAGAAAGAAAAACAACCTTGGAAAAGGTGGGCAAATATTGCACCAGATAGTTCTATTGTATTATTCTCTAAGAATTTCAATATTCATTGGATGGATAAAGCAAATTTCTTAAAAGCAGTTAAAGACGAAAAAGATTCTACAATTGTTGAGAATCAATGGACAAAAGACGGTGTTGAAAACTATGGTTACGGTGGTGGCGGTAGAGGTGAAAACAACGAAACCAAAATCAAAAATAAAGACAAAAGAAAAGGGATTTGGGGAACATGGTCTCATGACTCTAAAAAATTCGTTTTTCAAAAATCAGACTCAAGACATATCAAAGATTTATGGGTTATCAATTCTGTAAAAAGTAAAAGACCAGTCTTAGAAACGTATAAATACCATATGCCAGGAGAACAAGAATATTCTAAATCAGAATTATTAATTTTTGATATTTCTTCTAAAGCGATTACCAATGTTGAATTGGACACAATTCAACAACAAAGCGTATCAGTGTATAGAGCTCCAAGAAAATTATCTAATAGAAGTGATGAGTTTCAACCTTCGTTATTATTATCAAAAAAAGGAAAAATTTACTACAGTGTAATTAGTAGAGATCGTAAGAAATTTGATATCTGTGTTGCAGATTTAGAAACAGGAAAATCTGAAGTGCTAGTTGAAGAACGTTTCAATACGTATATTGAATCTAGACCACTAATTTTATTTAACAATGAAACAGAAATGTTGCATTGGGCAGAACGTGATGGTTGGGCACACTTCTATTTGTATGATAGTAAAGGAAACTTAAAAAATCAAGTAACCAATGGAGATTATCATGTTGCTGGTTTTTCTGGATTAGACGAAAAATCAAGAACCTTATATTTTACAGCAAACGGAGTAAACAAAAATCAAGATCCATATTTTGCACATACCTATAAAATTAATTTAAATGGATCAGGAATGCGTACGTTGAACCCTGGTGATTTTACATCAAGAACAAGTATGGCAGATTCTAATAAATATTTTGTTTCTAATTACTCTAAAGTAAATACGATTCCGAAATCAGAATTACGTTCTACAGATGGAAGATTAGTGATGAAATTAGAGGAAGCAGATTTATCTCAATTATTTGCTTCAGGGTATAAGTTTCCTGAAACATTTAAAGTAAAAGCTGACGATGGAATCACAGATTTATACGGAGTAATGTATAAGCCTTTTGATTTTGATTCAACAAAAGTATATCCATTATTAGAATATGTATATCCAGGACCACAAACAGAAGCTGTAAACAAATCTTTTTCTTTTAGAATGGATCGTTTAGATAGAATGGCGCAAGTTGGTTTTGTAGTGATTACTTTAGGAAATAGAGGAGGACACCCAGATCGTTCTAAATGGTACCACAACTATAGTTATGGAAACCTAAGAGATTATGGTTTGGCAGATAAAAAATATGTTGCTGAACAATTGGCGAATAAGCATAAGTATATTGATATTTCTAAAGTTGGAATTTACGGACACTCTGGTGGTGGATTTATGTCTACAGCAGCAATGTTAGTATACCCAGATTTCTTTAAAGCAGCAGTTTCTTCTGCCGGGAATCATGATAACAATGTATACAATAGCTGGTGGAGTGAAACACATCATGGAGTAAAAGAAGAGATTGACGAAAAGGGAAAAATCTCTCATAAATACAAAATTGATACGAATCATTCAATAGCTAAAAACTTAAAAGGAAACCTAATGTTAATCCATGGTGATGTAGATAATAATGTACATCCTGCAGGAACTATTAGAATGGCAAATGCATTAATTAAAGCAAACAAGCGTTTTAAATTTATGATTATGCCAGGACAACGTCATGGTTTTGGTAGCATGACAGAATATTCTTTTTGGTTGCGTGCAGATCACTTTAGCAAATACTTTTTAGGAGTTGAAGCAACAAGTGTAGACATTACAGAAATGAATAGAGATAAGCCTAAGAGATAATTAGAAAACTCTTATAAACTAAAAACGCCGAGCATTGCTCGGCGTTTTTTTATGTTGTAAAGTAAAATTATTTTTTACCCAACCATTCTTCTCTGTTCTTTACAATTTCTGGAGTTAATTCCAACCCCGCTTTTTCAAAAGAGGTAATTGTATATCTTGGGTCTTTAATCAACGTAACTGTTGCAGTTTTTAAGACATTGTATCTGCTAAACTGTATGGTGATTTTATCACCAATGTTGTAATTGCCTAAAATTGAGTTTACAGAATTACGATCACTTACAACATGTTTGTCTATTGCAATAATTTTATCGCCAGAATTAATTCCTGCTTTATATGCCGGAGTACCAATTTGTGCATTGTTGCGCACAACACCATTTGAAGTAGAAACGCCTAACAATACCTTTTTACTATCCTGCTTTAAAACAACACCAACTTTTTTAAATAAAGGCTCATAATTTGGCATTGCACTTTTATAAACAAAGTGACTAAAGAAATAATCTCCGAATAATTTACCAGCATATGTATTTAATGCTTGATTTAAATTATCAACCGTATAAGGCTTTTCATTTTTACCATAGGCTTTCCATACAGATTTCATATATCCATCCAAAGTTAAATCTCCTTCCTCGTTACGTAATGCCAAGTCTAATGCTAAACCTAAAGCGCTTCCATAAGAATAATATGAAATAAATGTATTTCCTCTATTAACAGGATCAACAGAAGTTGCAGCATCTACAAAAGGAGCTTGATAACTCATCTCTATTGGATTAAAAAACGAACGCCCTGGAGAATTCCATACGTAATTGAAAGTTCCGCTTAAGCTATTGATATATCTTTCTGGAGTCATTAATCCAGCTCTTGTTAAGATTAAGTTTGTATAATAACTTGTAAAACCTTCTGCAAACCATAATTCACCACTCATATTCGCTCTTTCAAAGCTAAAAGGCTCTAAAGACTGTGGTCTAATACGCTCTACATTCCAAGCATGAAAAAACTCATGAGAAACGGTTCCAATATTACCAGTCATTCCGCCGTTAGCCAATGTTCTTGTACTAGTTAATACAGTAGAGTTTCTGTGCTCCATTCCGTCTCCACTTGCGTTTGGTACATAACAAGCTAAGAAAGTGTAGGTTCCGTAATCGAACTTTGGTAGCTCTCCAAAAACAGCCTTTTGTTGTAAGACTACTTTTTTAACACTTTCAAAATATTGATCCGCTTCTGCTTCAGTTCCAATATTGTGTAAGGCTAATTTCACTGTTAACTTTTCTCCTTCAGAATCAACTTCAAAAGAACGAACCAAGTGATTACTCAACTCAGTTGGACTATCCATAAAATACTGCATGTTAGGAGCAAAATAGGTGTTGTCGAACATTGGTTTTAATTGCGTTGCAATTTTCCAGTCTTTTCTTGGATTAAAAGTAATCTGAATTGGAGTTTCTTTTAATGAAGGTGCAAACATAAATGTTGCAGGAATATTTAAATGTGCATGAGTTTCGTCAATCTGAGCATAAGTTCCGCCACCTCTATTTGCAAATAATGTATAGGTAACATTTACAGTTCCGTCATGAGAAGCAACATCCCATTGATATGGATTTGGTCTTGTCAATTTTAAAGATTCTCCTTTGCTATTTGTCGCTTTTACATTGTACACGTTTTTAGCAAATTCATGAATAGCATATCTTCCAGGAGAAGTTCTACTCATTCTAAAAGAAAATTTTCCACTCTTAATTTTAGTGAAAGACACTTTTATTTCTGCTTCATGTTGTGCAGCATTTGCAAAAGAGATATCATAATTGATATAACTTTGAGCATTACTTAAAGAAGTAATGCAAAGCGTTAGTAATAAGATTTTGAATTTGTGTAAACGCATTATTGATAGTTTTTAAATTGTGCACTCAAAACTACACAAAAATCGACTAATCATTTACATATTCTAAAATATCTGATGGTTGGCAATCTAATGCTTTACAAATAGCCTCCAAAGTAGAAAAACGAACGGCTTTTGCCTTGCCAGATTTTAAGATGGATAAGTTGGCTGTTGTGATGCCAATGATTTCTGCCAAATCTTTGCTTTTCATTTTCCGCTTGGCAAGCATTACATCTAAGTTTACAATAATTGCCATGGTTAAATTGTTAAGTCGTTTTCAGATTGAATCTCAATTCCGCGTTTTACAATTTGCGCAAAAATAAAGATGATTACAGACAAAAACACAAAGTCGCTAGAAAACAAGTCCATTTCAAAATCATGCTTTTTTCCAATTACTTGCATATGTGTATTGTGCACAATTGCTAAAATCCACAGATAAAAAATACAATTGCTTATTTGTTGCATCAATTTTTGAACATCGATATTAAAAGGTTGTTTTATATTCAATTTTTTTAGTAGTTTAATAACTAAATAGGCAATATAGGCCTCAATAGCAAACAGAATAATTCTATACCCAATAATAAATGAATAGTGTGTAAAGCTATAATTTCTATATTCATACATATTTAAGCCTTCATACAAATTTTTTGAAATCTCAGCATTTTCAATACTTAATAAATAGGTGACTAAAATTCCACCAGCTTTAATTAGTAATCCGATAAAGGCAAACCATGAAAAGAACTTCATGATCTTTAATATTCTCTCTGTTTTCATCTGTTATATCGTTAATTCGTTTTCCTGTTCTAGTTTTCTAGAATGTTCAAATATTTTACTGAATAGTAAAAAGAACAAACCTATAATGATAGAAAAAGTACTTTTTAGATCTATAGCTGCGGCTAATATATTTAGCATACTTAGTAAATAATTGGTTCCTACTTGTGCCATGTTATACACGAAATTTTGGATGTATAATACAGTGAATAATTGGACAATAATGGTGGAGACACCAATGAAAATAAAAATACTTCCTGCTTTTTTAAAGCTTGTTGTTACATTTTCATTATAAAAATCTGATTTTAAAAACGAAGTAGTACCTCGTTTTAAAAGAAAAACAGCGATGATTAATAGTGTAAAGTTTATCATTGTTAACATCGGAATCAAATATATTTTCCAGCCAAAAGGCTGATTAAATAGCATTGAAAAATTTCTTAAAGGCATTGATAATGATTCTGGAAAGAAATATAAAATGATAAAAAATGTAAACCCAATAGCAAACACGGCAATAAGCGTGTAAAATAAAATATTGATAAGAGTTCTTAAGAGTTGAATTGTTTTCATAGTTATATTGTTAAATCGTTTTCTTGTTTTGTGGTTTTTGCAATGATAAAAATTTCACTTAGTATTATTGAAAATAATCCGAGACTTATACACCCAATTCCAACGCCAAACTCTAACTTTAGATGAATAGCGTTATTAAAAATATGAGTTAAAAAATTATTAAGTATATATGCTACCCCAACAATAATTAGGCAAAACCCAATTTTATTAAAATTCTTAATTATTAATGAATCGAATATCTTTAGAGAATTAAAGCTGTGAATTATTTGTCTAAATAGATATATACAGTAAACAATTAATAGATTAACAAGATTTAATATTATCAAAATGCTTTGTTGAAGGGTTGTTAGATTCTCAGTGTCTATATTATTTATAGTAAAGTTTGGACTCACAGGAATAATTCCAATTATTACTCCAATCAATATAAAAAAAAGGACTGTTCCTCCAATAAACGAAGTCCACCAAATAAAATCTACGATGGCTTTTAAAATTTTAACTTTTCTCATATTATTTTATTGATACATTCCTAAATTATCAATTCGTTGAAACCTGTTTTCAGCTAGTGAGAAACTCAACTCAACCCAAGCAGTTCCTTTAATCCCTTTTAATTTTAAACCTTGCTTTGTCTTTTCTACGTTGAATAAAAAGTCAGCCAAAGAAGCATCTTTATTTTCAGAAACATTGTTTAATAAATTGACCCCGTATTCATCTACAACTTTCATTTCATCTCCCTCAACAAGAGTATATGTTAACTTTTTCCAAGCACAACCTTTTTCGCATTCTAGTATTATTTTGTTGTCGTTGGTTTTAATAGAAATCACAAAGTTTGATGATTCGGTTGATTCTTTTTCCTGATTAGTGAAACTTGAGCCAATATATAATGTAATGGCTCCGATTATTAAAAACCCTAAAATGTAGTTTCGTTGATTTGTTTTCATAGTTGATTATTTTTAATTGTTTATTTAATTCTTATTCATAAACCAAAGTACATGCCCGCAATTATCACAGATGTAGTTTTGGGCTTTTTTGTTTAGCCAGTCTAGATTAAAGAAAGACATTTTTGGAGTGTTCATTAACGTTTCTCTTTCCCAAAAAGTAGTATTGCTACAAACTATGCAAGTCAGTTTATTTCCTTTTATGGTTATTTTTTTTGATGAAGGTGTTTTTGCCATGATTTTTAATTTAATAATTATAAGTAGATTCATTTACCCAATGAAACTTTCTATTGAGAAGCCTAAATTTAGATTCAGGAACCCTTTTAAAAGAAATACGCAATTCATCTGAATTCAGGATTAATTTATTGGAATTAGAAATAGAGTAGGTGAATTTTTGAGGCACTGAATCTGTTGCCTTCTTAAAAATAAGTTCTTTTGTTTCAACATTCTCTTCAAAAGTATACCGGTCTATAGAATCGTTCATTTTCTTGACAACAGCTTTCTTTTTATAATCAATAATCAAATACCTCCATCGATAAGAATCTGTTACAAGTGGTGCCAACGTATCATTCTGTTTTATAAAAATTGTTGTTTCCCAAATTCCACGCATTTCAGAGTTAGACCTAAGTTGTTCTGTAGCTTTAAAATTGATAAAGCATTGTAGCATTACAAGCATGCTAACTATAATGATTGTTGCTTTTTTGAAAAAACGAATGATTTTTAAAACCGATTTATTTTTGATGTAATTTAGATAGTGTACTTTTTCTGTTGCTTCGTTTTTAAGAAAGAAGTGTAGTATTCGTTTACCATTAGCAACTAATAAAATGAAAGCCATTAGCACTAAGTGAATAGAAAACAATTTTACAGGAATGTCGTAGGTAAGATTCATGATTGCCACATTGGTCATGATTCCTAAAATAAGAAGACTTCCTAAAGTACTTGTTTTACGATATAGTAATAATAGTCCGCCAAGTATTTCTAAGGCGCCAATAAAAATATTGTAAACCATAGAATGCCCCATAAATGCCCAAGCCAATCCCATTGGAGACATCTCACCTACAGGTTGTAATAATAACTCTAAACTTGGATCTGCAAATTGACCTTTAAATACTTTTGCCAAACCATAAAGTATCATGGCAAGGCATAAAAACACTCTTAAAATAGTTTGAAACCAATAAAATAAGGTGGTATAAGAGGTTCTTTTTTTGTCTAAAATAGACCATGCAGCGGTAGTGAAAAAAGCCAGAATAAGATTCAGGGAAAAACGTACATAATCAAATGAGCGATCTCCACTACCTGTACTTTCCATTTTAAAATCTGCTCCCCAATTAAGAATTGTATCCGCAAACCAACGTAAAGGCGTTTCTATAAAAAGAGCTAAAAATAATAGAAGAATGAATAAGGTAAAATAACTGAAAGAAAATCGAAAGATGATTTTAGTTGTAAAGTTCCAGTTTTTTGATTGTTCTTGATTAAGATTCATTTTTATAATTTTGCTTTTTGACTCAGCAAATATATAAAAATTATCGAAAAACAATAATAAAATATTAAAAAAAGATAATTTTAAACTTTTTTAATCACGCTGGTTACAATTCCCCAGATAACAAAATCGTTCTCTTCTGTGATTTTAATAGTCGGATAATCAGGGTTTTCTGGCTGTAACCAAACAGTGTCATTTTCTACTCTTAATCGTTTTACGGTAAACTCACCATCTAAAAAACAAACCGCAATTTTATTGTTTGTAGGTTCTATACTTCTGTCAATTATCAACAAATCATTATCATCTAAACCGGCTCCAATCATAGATTGACCACTTACTTTGGCGAAAAAGGTAGCTTCTTTATTGGTAATTAATTCTTCATCTAAAGAAATACGAGTTTCTCTAAAATCATCGGCAGGAGAAGGAAAACCAGCAGAAATTCCTGTATCAATAAATATAGCTCCAGTTCCATCAGAAGTTTTTGGAGTAAAAAAGGTCAAATTTTTAGAAGTATTTGTGTCCATATGACTTTATTTAATAATGAGTATATCGTTAATATTTGTGGTGAATTTAGGAGATAATCGTTCTTGACGCATTTTCCAAGTACGTTTTAAATCTTGATTTCCCAATTTAATTTTATCTGCTTTAAATCGAGTATTCATACGATCAATAGCAGACATTAATGGTTTATGTTTTGGGTTTTCGTGTAGAAATAAATCTAGTTGATGATTGTCTGTTGGTACCAATCCAGTAACAATTACGCCAGCTCGTTTGTATTTGACACCTTTTTTAAACATAGATTTTACTGCGTTAACTGCAGCATTACTAATTGATAAAGAGGAATCTGTAGGGTAGGGAAAAACCACCGTTTTACTTGTTCTGTGCTGCTCGATGTCTTTTTTATGACGATCGCTACTTAGCAACACAATAATCATATGACAACTAGAATGTTGTTTCCGTAATTTTTCTGCACAGCTTACTGCAAAGGTAGAAACTCGTTCTTTAATATTATCGATATCAGAAAAAATAGACTCAAAACTTCGAGTCGTAGCAATTGATTTTTTAGAACAGACTTCGTTTTCAAACTCAATCTTAGGTATGCCTTCCAATTCTTTTTTCAATTTCCATTCGGTAATAGAAAAGTTTTTTAAGATCCAATCATCAGAAAGCTGTGTAAAATCCCAGGCCGTTTGACATCCTTTTACAGCCAATCTTTTTTCGAGGCGAGATCCAATTCCCCAAACCTTTTTTAAAGGTGTCCATTTTAATGCTTTGATACGATTTTCTTCTGTATCAATTACACAAATACCTTTCGATTGTTTAAGGTTAGATCTTGCAATTTTATTGGCAACTTTACTCAAGGCTTTTGTGGGAGCAATACCTACACAAGTCGGAATTCCAGTCCATTTTAAAATCCGACTTCTAATAACGGTTGCATAGTCAGAAAAACTATAGTTCTCAAAACCCTTCAATTCCAAAAAGGCTTCATCTATAGAATAGACTTCTATGTCTGGAGAAAACTGCTCTAAAATTTTCATCACCCGAGCACTCATATCTCCATACAATGGATAATTGGATGATAATACCGAAATATTATTTGCTTTACAAAAGTCATCCCACTTAAATATTGGAGCGCCAAACGGCAATTCTAAATCTTTGGCCTCATCGCTCATAGAAATTACACAACCATCATTATTGCTTAAAATAGCAACAGGTTTTTGCTGTAAATTCGGATTGAAAACCCGTTCACAGGAAGCATAAAAATTATTACAATCTACCAAAGCATACATTACTGTAAAGGTATCAAAAATTGCCTATTTTTGTGCCAATGAAGTTTCCAAATAAATTAGAAAATAAGATCAATCTTAGGAAAGAAAAAAAAGCATTTAGAAGCTTAGGTATGGCAACGAAGTTGATAGATTTTTCTTCGAATGATTATTTGGGTTTTGCTAAATCTGAAACTATTTTTGATGCAACACATCAATTTTTAATCGATAATAATTACAAATTTAACGGAGCAACAGGTTCACGATTATTATCTGGTAACCACTCATTATATAGTCTTGTTGAAAAACAAATTTCAGAGTTTCATCAATCAGAAGCTGCATTGATTTTCAATTCGGGTTATGATGCAAATGTTGGTTTCTTTTCTTCGGTTCCACAACGTGGAGATGTGATTATGTATGATGAATTAATTCACGCTTCTATACGAGACGGAATTCAATTATCTAATGCAAAATCCTATAAGTTTAAACATAATGACTTAGAAGATTTAGAGTCTTTAATCAAACGTCATTCAGAATTTGTTTCAGAATCTGATAATGATATATATATAGTCACAGAATCAGTTTTTTCTATGGATGGTGATTCGCCAGATCTTTTAAGAATGTCTGAATTAGTAAAAAAACACAAAGGCTATTTTGTCGTTGATGAAGCACATGCAATTGGAGTTTTTGGGAAGCACGGCTGCGGAGAGATACAAAGGTTAGGGGTTGAAAATGCTATTTTTGCTAGAATTGTAACTTTCGGAAAAGGGTTGGGTTGTCATGGCGCAGCAATTTTAGGAAGTCAGGAGTTGACGGATTACTTAGTCAATTTTGCAAGAAGTTTTATCTATACCACAGGGTTATCACCGCATGCCTTAGCTGCAATTAAAACAGCGTATAATCATTTAAATGTCCGTTCGAGCGCAGTCGAGAATTCACAACAAAAACTTCAAGAAAACATTCAGTTTTTTAAATCAGAAATTCAGCGATTGGAACTTCAAAACATATTTATAGAAAGCAATTCAGCAATCCATTGTTGTGTGATTTCTGGAAATGAAAAAACAAAAGAAATAGCGGGTAAAATTGAAGAGAATGGTTTTGCTGTAAAAGCAATTTTATCGCCTACTGTTTCTGAAGGAGAAGAACGATTGCGATTCTGTTTGCATAGTTATAATTCAAGAAAAGAAATCACAGCTATTTTAGAGAACCTTAGTATTTTTGTAGAGAAATGAAACAACAAAAAATATTCATAACTGGAATTTCTACAGAAGTAGGAAAAACGATTGTATCTGCTATTGTAACTGAAGCATTACATGCAGATTATTGGAAACCGATTCAGGCAGGAGAACTGGACAATTGTGATACGAAGAAAGTAGAAAAACTAGTTTCAAATCAACAATCAAAATTTCATCCAAATAGCTATGCGTTGCAAACACCAATGAGCCCGCATGCAGCAGCAGAATTAGATGGAGTTACAATTGATTTAAGTGAAATTGTTGCCCCGAACACCAATAATCATTTGGTGATTGAAGGCGCTGGAGGTTTGTTAGTTCCGTTAAATGATTCCCAGACAATTTTAGATATCATCAAACCAGAGTATAAGGTAGTTGTAGTTTCTCGTCATTATTTAGGAAGTATCAATCATACACTATTAACTATAAAATTACTCCAAGAAAAAGGGTTAGAAGTTTCAGTTATTTTTTCGGGAGAGGAACACAAAACAACGGAAGACATTATCAAAAAGATGACCAACGTTTCTGTACTAGGTCGCATTGAAGAAGAACCGTATTTTGACACCAATGTAATTCGAGAATATGCCGATTTGTTTCGAGAGAAATTAGAGGGATTGTAAAACGTCACCCTGAACTTGTTTCAGGGTCGCATCTTATTATGAAAACAAGTTATATTTACATACTAACAAATAAATATAGAACTACATTTTATATTGGAATGACTGCGAATCTTTCAAAACGATTGTATGAACACTATGACGAAACGGCATCAAAGTTTACTAAGAAATACAATGTGAAAGATTTAATTTATTATGAAGAGTTTACGGATATTAATTTAGCAATTGCAAGAGAAAAACAATTGAAGAATTGGCATAAAGAATGGAAATTGAATCTCATTAGAGAATTGAATCCTACTTTAAAAACATTAGGTTACCAATAAGATGTGATTCCGAAACAAGTTCGGAATGACGATAATTTTGATTATGACACTACAAGAGAGAGATAAAAAATATTTGTGGCACCCGTTAACACAGCACAAATTACATCCAAATCATTTGGCAATTACCAAAGCAAAAGGCGCGTTGTTATTTGATGATGAAGGAAAAGAATACATAGACGGAATTGCTTCTTGGTATACCTGTATGTATGGACATTGTAATGAATATATTACAAGTAAAGTGTACGCTCAAATGCAGCAATTAGACCATGTTGTTTTTGCAGGATTTACACATGAGCCAGCCATTAAATTATCAGAGGAATTAATTAAAATTTTGCCAAATAATCAAGAGAAATTATTCTTTTCAGACAATGGATCTACTTCTGTAGATATTGCCATAAAAATGGCCTTGCAATATCATTTCAATCGAGGGGAAAAACGCGGAAAAATTATTGCTTTAGAAGGTGGTTTTCATGGCGATACTTTTGGAGCCATGTCGGTTTCTGGTTTGTCTGTTTATAATGGTCCGTTTGAAGATTTTTTTATTGATGTAGCGAGAATCCAGGTACCTGCAAAAGAGAATTTTGAAGCTGTAAAAAAGCAATTCATAAAACTACTTTCAGAAAACAATGTAGCTGCTTTTATATACGAACCTTTGGTGCAAGGTGCTGCGGCCATGAAAATGTTTGATGGCACCTTGTTAGATGAATTATTAGCAATTGCAAAACAACACAATGTATTGTGTATTGCAGATGAGGTAATGACAGGTTTTGGTAAAACAGGAAAAAACTTTGCTTCAGACCATTTGGTAAATCAACCAGATATTATCTGTTTATCAAAATCGTTAACGGCTGGTTTGGTTCCAATGGCAATTACCAGTGCTACTCAAAAAGTATATGATGCTTTTTTAAGTGATGATATAGGAAAAGGGTTTTTTCATGGACATACCTATTCTGCAAATCCTACTGCTTGTACAGCTGCGTTGGCGGGGATTGAGTTGTTGCAAACAGAAGAAATTCAGGAAAGTATTGCTAGAATTACGAAATCACATGCAGCTTTTGATGCTAAAATTAAAACGCATCCGAAAGTAAAAGAAACACGTCAACTTGGCGTTATTTATGCGTTAGATTTGAACGTAGAAATGGATCGTTATGGTGATTTGCGCTATAAATTGTTTAGTTTCTTTATGGAGAATGGCGTTTGTTTGCGTCCATTAGGAAATACTATTTATATTCTAGCTCCGTATGTAATAACCGATGAGCAGCTACAAAAAGTATATCAAACAATAGAAGAATCTTTAGCTATTATTTAAGTTAAGAAGTATCTTTGTGTAAAATTTTAGGCATTGCAAAAACGAATATCGATAACTGCTATTTCTTCACTTTCTGCTTTAGGAAGTACTCAGGATGTAATTTGGGAAAATTACCTAAATGATGCTCATTTCATCACTGAAAAGGCCTTTGAAAACTGTACAGCTTTGGTTGCACAAATTTCTAAAGAAGATCGATTAAAGATTGAAGAATTAAAACAGTCAGACTCTAAATATAAACACTTAGACGATTCTGTTTTATACGCCTTATTTGTGGCTAGAAAAGCAATCAAAAAAGCAAATTGGAAGTCAGAAGATAATTTCGGAATTAACTTGGGTTCTTCTAGAGGAGCAACTTCTTTATTTGAGAAATATCACAAAGATTTTTTAGAAAATAAACATGCAGAAACTTTAAGTTCTCCAACAACAACTTTAGGAAATATTTCTTCTTGGGTAGCGCATGATTTGCAAACTGATGGCCCAGAAATATCGCATTCTATTACCTGTTCTACAGGATTACACTCTTTATTAAATGGCGTTGCTTGGATAAACTCAGGAATGTCTGATAAGTTTTTAGTTGGTGCAAGTGAAGCTGCTTTAACAGACTTTACAATTGCACAAATGCAAGCCCTAAAAATCTACGCGAAGAAAGCGACTAATTATCCTTGTCAAGCTTTCAATTTAGAAAAGAAGCACAACACAATGGTATTAGGAGAAGCAGCTGCTGTTTTGTGTTTAGAAGAAGGAGATAAAGAAAATGCAATTGCTAAAATCATCGGAATTGGCTATGCAACAGAAATCTTAGAACACAACATTTCTATTTCTACAGAAGCAACATGTTTTCAGAAATCAATGCAAATGGCTTTAGGTGAAAACCCTATTGATGAAGTTGATGCTATTGTGATGCATGCACCAGGAACAATCAAAGGAGATATATCAGAATTTAAGGCGATTGAGAAAGTATTTTGTAACAAACTTCCTTTTTTAACTACCAATAAATGGAAACTGGGTCACACATTTGCAACATCTGGAGTTTTAAGTCTAGAATTAGCAATCTTAATGTTAGAGAATCAACAGGTAATTTCTGTGCCGTTTACTACAAACCAAACAGCCCCAAAACAAGTACATAAAATTTTGATAAATGCCGTTGGGTTCGGTGGAAATGCAGTTTCTGTTTTATTGACTAAATAATTGTTAATATCAGTCAAAAAAACTATTTTTAGTAACTAATTAAAAATAATTGCTTTATGTCAGAATGGTTTTCAGAATTAACGTCTTTGCAACAAATTTATTGGGTAATAACAGGAATTTCAACTGTAATTTTTGTTATTGTTTTAATCGGAGCTTTTATTGGTGGAGGCACCGATGATATTGGTGATGTTGACGCAGAAATGGGTGCAGATATTGGTGCAGGATTTCAATTTTTTACACTTAAGAATTTAGTAGCCTTCTTTACTATTTTTGGATGGAGTGGAATTGCAAGTATTGATGCAGGAAATAGTAAAACTCTTACAATTTTAATTTCTTTAGGATGTGGTTTAGTAATGATGGCTATTATGGCTGCCTTGTTTTATTACATTAGCAAACTTGTTTCTAGCGGAACTTTGAAAATGGATAATGCTTTACATACAATTGGAGAAGTATATTTAACTGTTGGAGCTAATCGATCTTCAATAGGAAAAGTGCAGGTTAAAGTACAAGGAGCTTTACGTGAATTAGAAGCATTAACAGATAATGATGAAGATTTAATACAGGGAAATGTAATTAAAGTAATAGAAGTAACAAACAACGGAATATTAATAATTGAACCTCAAAAATAAAATGCTATGTTAAAATTAATGTTATTACAAATAGATTCCTTCGGGCCACTACCCGCTATTATTGCTGCTGTTTTGGCAATAGTGGTGATTTTTGTTACGCTGATAAAAAGATATAAAAGATGTCCATCTGATAGAATTTTGGTTGTGTATGGTAAAGTTGGTGGAGGACAATCTGCTAAGTGTATTCATGGTGGAGCCGCCTTTATATTTCCTGTAATTCAAGATTACCAATTTTTAGATTTAACACCAATATCTATTGAAGTGAATCTAATAAATGCACTTTCTAAGCAGAATATTCGTGTAAATGTCCCATCTCGATTTACCATTGGTATTTCTACGGAACCAGGAATTATGCAAAATGCTGCTGAACGTTTATTAGGTTTGGGGCAAAATGAAATTCAAGAATTAGCACAAGAAATTATTTTTGGACAACTACGTTTGGTAGTTGCATCAATGGATATTGAAGAAATTAATTCTGATAGAGATAAATTTTTAACGAATATTTCTAAAAGTGTCGAGACAGAATTAAAAAAAGTAGGTTTAAAGTTGATCAATGTAAATATTACGGACATCGTTGATGAATCTGGATATATTGAAGCTTTAGGAAAAGAAGCAGCTGCACATGCAATTAATGCAGCACGTAAATCTGTTGCAGAAAAAACAAGAGATGGTTCTATTGGAGAAGCAAATGCAGTGCAAGATGAAAGAACACAAGTAGCAGAATTATATGCAAAAGCAAAAATTGGAGAAGCAAATGCGAGTCAAAATGAAAGAACTCAAGTAGCCGCAGCAAATGCTCATGCAAAAATTGGAGAAGCGAATGCAGATCAGAACGAAAGAGTTCAAACAGCTAGTGCAATTGCAAAAGCAAAAATTGGTGAGGCAGAAGCTTTAAAAGATGAAAGAATTAAAACATCTGAAGCAAATGCAAGAGCAATTGACGGAGAAAATATTGCAAAAATATCTATTGCAGAGTCAGATGCCTTAAGAAGAGAGCGAGAAGCAGAAGCAGAAAAGAGAGCAATTGCATCAGAAAAAGTACAAGCAGCAAAAGCGTTAGAAGAGTCTTATGCAGCAGAGAAAGAAGCAGAAGATGCACGTGCAAGTAGAGATAAAGCTACAAAATATGCTGATATTGTTGTTCCAGCAGAAATAGCAAAATCAAAAGTAGAAATTGATGCAGAGGCAGAAGCAGAGAATATTAGAAGAATTGCAAAAGGAGAAGCAGATGCTATTTTAATGAAAAAGCAAGCAGAAGCAAAAGGGTTGTATGAGATTTTAACAAAACAAGCAGCTGGTTTTGATGAAATTGTAAAAGCAGCGGGGAATGACCCTAAAAATGCAGCAATGTTGATAATTGCAGATAAGTTACCAGAACTGGTAAAAACACAAGCAGAAGCAATTAAGAATATTAAAATTGATAAAGTAACCGTTTGGGAAAACGGTGGAGGTAAAGATGGAAAAACATCTACTTCTAACTTTATTTCTGGAATGTATAAATCGGTTCCGCCTTTACAAGAAATGTTTAATATGGCAGGAATGCAATTGCCAGATTATTTAAAAGGGAAAGAAATACCTGCAGAACTTGCCTCCGAAGTAACTGAAACATCTCCTGAAGCTTCACCTGACACAACAGATGAAGGCACTTCTGAGGATGCAAAATAAGACTTAATAAAATTCCGCTATTCCAGCGGAATTTTTTATTTTTGACAAATCTAAATGAACTTGATTTTATGAGCGAAGTAAGACACAACTGGACCAAAGAAGAAATTCTAGAAATATATAATAGACC
>MAAC01006657.1_pt1 | contig 18948 bp, 22 predicted proteins | sample 1115981 | NCBI WGS metagenome assembly MAAC01 (sample SAMN04961126, study PRJNA320927) | seawater metagenome | isolation source: sample BD02T64 sea water enriched with oil for 64 days | place: USA:Gulf of Mexico | collected 2013-07-27
CAATCAGTAGTGAGCAACAATTAGTCCTCAATGTGGAGGAGAGAAACAGTATTATCATTGATTGCATGGGCAGCATCTATCAGAAAATTTATTCCTAGAAGTGCTGCGGAATGTCGGTTGTAGTGTTTTTTATTTAATATGTAGCCACTATGTATACATCAGCTTCACAAACACGGGTTGTGTCTGAGTGCTTTTACTTAATCGAGCTTAAAACCATCTCAGCTCATTCAAAATATCTTTCTGATATTCTTCGGCAAGCACTTCAAACCTAGAATAATCACCGCCAAACATACCTGCTTTGATAGGACCCCAGCTTGATTTTTGACGTGTGGCCTCATTTATTAGTTTTTGACATGGAGATATACCGTGCGTACGATTTTCCCAACCCAATCGGCCTATAGGACCCCATATATGTTTATTTTCTTGTTTTTTAATATCTGCTGATACTAGCGCAAGTAATATTTCGAATTCATCGAATACTGAGTCATAGCCTTTACCCAAGAAAAATAGGTCATCAAGGACAGGCTGTAATAGTTTATAAAAATATTCACTTATCGGGGTATATTGTCGTTCATGATCAGGAATTCTCTTAAACACACCAGTCAAGTCACCAACTGCACTAGCAACCCATTGAACAAAGTAGGTCTCTTTGTCAGATGAATCAGAAGACCCTAACTTAGTATAAAAAATTTCAGTAATACTTTTGTAATTTTTACTCTCCACAGCTGCTATACCAGCATTGTAAATTAACAGAAGTAATGGATACCACCTGAGATTTAGCCAAACTGATAATCCTCCTTGAGATTCAATCAAGCGATCACATGATCGCGATATAATCTTAGTGAGAGCATTGATTTGATTATCGCTTGCCCAATGAGATAGGCAAGCTATTATCGATGATAAGTCTTGTGTGTGCCTCTCGTAAGACTCTAACCTTTCCAAAAGCTCCTCATTGGTAAAGTTTCCTCTTACTGCAAAACTATCTTCGTTTGTTGAAGATAGGAAGCTCCGAACTTCCTCTATTGCAAAATCATGGAGCTTTATGTGAGTTCTCTCTGAAGAAATGAGTTCTTTAACATAATCAATTTTTTCATTAGTTGTTTTACTATCTCTGGCCTCATTAATATACGGAATTGTAATTAAATCATCAGTTCCCTTGGTTTAATCTTAAAGACATTGTTTAAGATAATACGCTTAATAGGATCGGCTACTTTGCTTACCTCATTAAAGATAAATTCTACATCGGTTCTATCAGCAGGATATTCATGCCATTCTTGCGTTAAAAAGGGATAGTCTTTAAAAACTGCGGAATGTTTGTTTAGTTCATTAAAAGCAAAACTGTTATCAGCTTGAACAACTGAGCCGTCAAACCATTCCTCTGTTAACAATGGTTGACCTTTAAGGGCTGCTTCTATTTTGTTGAGCTTACATTTGAAAGCGTTATTTTTATACTCCTCAAAATATTGTTTGCCTGATTCGCTGACACTAAAGCGCCAATAACTAATACCAAATGATTCAGTAAACTCTTTAATTAAAAATCCTCTGACAAATAAGGTTTGTAGTTGGCTTTGTTTGATTATTTGTCCAACTGGATCTGATGGTAAGAATCGACCAATTTGATTACAGATATCGATACACACATCGATATGATGACCATTAGAAAACCATCTAACGGGAAGGCTAGGTTTGAAAATAATTTAGTCATATTAAACAGTCTCCAATATATGAGATTGTTTGTAGAAACTGTCTAACCAGTTATCTAAGCCTTCAATGAGGTATCTGACCGAGCGGCCAATTTTGATAAAGAGAGGGGCAGGGGTTCTGTTCTCTCTATTGCCTTCCATTCTAGATTGGCGTAAAAATGAACGGCTCATACCGATATATTCGTAAGCGCGCAATTAAGCAATGCGCTTACGTTAAAAATGAATGATTTAATGGTCTTGTTTTATTAATAAAACGTAGAGTGACCGTCCTCTGTTCAAGTCACAGTTCAGGACTTGAACAGGATTCATGATTACACCTGTCATTAATTTCACAATAAAAAGACAAAAAAAATGCACCAATAAAATAGGTGCATAAACATGAAACATTAGGGAAATAACATTACTGTTAAGTAAGAGTGTGCTTTTCAAATTAAGTTCAATTTACTTGTGAAAAATTAAACGTGTCTAAAAAAACATGGGAAATATCACAAGTCTTCACTTTAAAAGTTGTTAATATTTAGAGCTATTGATTATGGGCATATAGTTTTAGAAGTAGCGATAAATCACCACCATCAGCCGCTCTTAAACTGTTGATATAATCCGTACGAGTTTGTGTCATTTTATCTAAATTTCGTCCTCCCCATTGAATAGGTGAAATTGTAAAATATTTTTCAGCAATAACATCTGCATATATGCGAGAAAATCGTCCATTACCATTAGGGAATGGATGGATTTTAACAAGTTGATGGTGAAATCTAAGCACAGCTTCAAATGGAGGGTATGTGTTAAATTCTATCCAAGCTGAAAGATCATCAAGTAAATTCCTTAAAGCAACTGACACTTGAAGAGGGTCAATACCAATATTCTTCTCGGTTAATCTAAATGTTCCTGCCCATCCCCAAACATCTTTAAATAATGCTTTGTGTAAGTCCATTGCAAAATTGATAGTTAGCACATCATCTCTTGCACTATTTTTCTTGAGCCAAAGTAAGCCTGTTACAATATTGGCTTGCTCTAATTCGTCAAGTTGACCTCGGGTTGTAATATGCTTAAATTTTAGTCCTGCTAACTCATCAGGATCTAATGGTGTTGCACCCTCTACATTTTTATTCGTGATCATTGGTTTCCCCCCAAAACCAATCTGGCATTTCTTTTATCAGTTGTTCAGAAACTTTATCAACTTGTAATTCTATTTGTTCCAATGATGTTGCTTGATCTTCAAGTTGCATTTGTACATTGGCACTATGCAGTAGCTTAACAGCATGACGTCGTGCTTTATTTTCAATAAGAGAATTTATCTCTCCTCTAGGTACAACGGCATAGTAAAAATCGCATCCCATAGCATTAGCTGTTTCCTTAAGCTTGTTAATTGTTAATGTTCCTTCAAGTTCAGCTTTTTCAATACGGTAGAGTTCACTTGTTTTAATACCTGCTTTGTCCATTATTAATTTAGCAGGCATTTGTAAAGCTTTTCTGTTTGTTCGTAGCCATCCTTCTGGTGGCATCTTTAAGCCTGAAATTTTTAGAGTGGCTGCATCTATTATTTCTCGATATTGCTTAACCACTAGTGATTTAATATTCATAATAAAAACCTGTTATTCCTCATATATAAAGAATATACACTAAATAATTACATATATATAGGGAGTTAATGCAAGGTTATTCCATATTTATAAGGAGTTTTGTTTGTAATATTCCTTATTTAACTGGAATCATTATCTTTATTAACAAATCAAATTAACTGCGGCGGCTTTATGTTCTGGCGCTAAATGGGCGTATTGTAGTGTCATTTTTAAATCACTATGACCCATTAACTCACGAACAGTATTTAAATCAACACCAGCCATTACAAGTTTGCTGGCAAAATGGTGTCTTAGGTCATGAAATCTAAAATCGGTAGGTCCAGTGTTCAAGTCACTGAGGGCACCACTTTTACCACCTTCTCTACTAACACAATTATCTCGTGCTATCCCTGTGTTACCATTTTCAACAAGCTATTGGCACTCTAGGCAACAGAGAATGTTTACCCTCAAAGGGTTGTTCATTTTCTACTAAGTATTTAAATGCCGCTAAAGCATCCGAGCCAATTTTAGTAGCTATGAAGCGCATTAAGGGCTCCAAAAGCCGGCCAAATATACCGCCTTTAAGGACAACTTCTGATTCAGTTATAAGCAGTGTTTTGCCATTCTCAGAAATTAATGACCAAGTATTTTTCGCCGATTTAACCAAAGGTAAATTAAAACCTTCGTAAGTAAATGAGCTACCCTCATTCCATGACACCCACCGCTCAACTATAGTGATATTGTTTTTTAGATTACAAGTCCGCTCTGCCCCGACTCCTCGCTTAAGCTCTCCGGTGCATTTTGCAGACAACACTGATTCGGACCATAACGGCATGTTTTCAATGTCTGATAAAAACTTCCAGACCTTTTCAGGTGAAGCTTCAATACAAGCAGTACCTGTTATTTTTAACATAATAATTTCTCCTATTTTTTATGACTCCTAACGCCGCCAGCTTTATTACGTCCTTCTGGCTGGTTTTGTTAGCTCCGCTGAATTCAAATACTCTGTACATGCTAAAGCTATATTTCCTTCAATTTTACGTGAATTTCCATTTCAACATAGCCATCAACTCTTGCATCATTGAGGTAATGCTCAAGCATTGGGAAATCATCTGGCTCGAATCCACTACCGGGTAGCCAATCAGAATAGATATTCAATTGAGCTTTGATTGTTTCCTCTGGACTTCCCTTAAAATAGAGTACAACATACTTGCCTTTCGGTATTTCAGATAACGTAAATGGAGGATTCACCTGTACACCACTGCCAATCACTATTGAGGCCGCATAGCGGCATTTATCGACTGGCGTAACCGTTGGGTTGTCATAAGCAAAGGCAAAACGCTCCTGCTCTTCCTGTTTTATTCCATTATTTTCAGCCCAATTTATAAGTTTATCCCACGCCTCATATATAGCCTCAGGTTCATAGCCTCGCTCCGATGCCAAAGTACATACACGCTGGTTTTCCAGTTCTCTTACCTCAATTTTCATATTTGTATCCTCTAGGTTGGGGTTGTTTATCACTTCATTTGTGATGCGATTAGGATACAAATCGAATGGATTAAAATCTTTTCCATACTTGCTAGATATTTTTCCAATTTTGCTATCTTTTATTTTTCCTGGATTTCTTATTTCTGATGGGCTAAAGCCAAAATGAAGCTTCACTGCTTTAGAGAAGTTAGCACTCGAAGAGAAACCATTATTAAAAGCCACTTCAGTAATAGATAAATCAGCGTTGAAAACTAATTGATTTATCGCCCTCTCGAGTCTCCTCCTAGCTATGTAATCATTAATTGTCTCACCGACCATACCGGTAAAAATGCGGTGAAAATGATATACCGAAAAATGACTTACTTCTGCTACCTCAGCAAGAGAAATTTTATGAGGCAAATTATCCTCGATATATTGAATGACTCTGTCAATACGAATTTTGTACGCTTTGTTCATAAAAACCTAATTAGCAATATGCCTCAAAATTACAAGGAAAGTTAACGCCCATCTTGAGCTATTTGTAGCTGGCTGGTTATACTTAGCTGTCGGCTAAAACTAGTTCGTTGTTGGTTTGCCATCAGCCAAAAGGTTATTGTTAGTCTGAAACTTTTACTTGGAAAAGAGTAGATCGTAGTGTTTTGATTTTTTTATTGGTAAACCCCTAACCATTTTGTGAGTTTGGGCAGTATCTCCATTAAATACCGTTTTTAATTCTGTGATAATCTCCAAGCTATACTTTTGATATAATCTTGTTGCTGGATGATTTTACGCTGCAGCACAAAGCGTTGCTGTGTCGTTAATTGTGGAAAGCATAAATATAATAGATTTACACCAATACTTGTCGCATTTTACGACCACCAACAGGACTTAAACCGTTCTGTTGGTAAAACTTTAGTGTACGCTCGAATTCAGGTAAAGGTGGAGTGCATAACTCAATACATGACCAATTTTGTTTCTTACCATAATCTTGCACTTGCTCAATTAACATAGAGCCTACACCAGAAGCCCTGAATTCAGGAGAGACATAAAACTCTTGGATGACACCAATTTTACCACCAGCGTATAATGCATAGGTTTCTGTTATAGTGACGACAGCAATTGGATTATTTTCACATACTCCAATAATTGCTGAATAGTGGCCATCACTAATTAGTTCATGGCAGCGCTTGATTGTACCATTAAGATCAATATCAAAATGCTGTGTGTTTGTTAACTCACAAATTTCAGTTGTAAGAGCCACAACTAAAGAAGCAATTATCTCAGAGTCTGTAAGTGTCGCTTCTCTAAAGTTGATTTTCATATATACTCCTGATTATTGTGATCGCCATTTTAAGGGGCGAGTAATAGTTTGCTAAAATGTGAAATGAAGTGGAACCGAGCAAACTGTTACTAGTTCGGCTTTAAAAACATATAGGTGTATGCTCGCACTAGCTCTAGTTACTTAATAAAATAACCAACAGCGCGCCATTGCCCACTGTTTTTGCTCAGGGTTAATGTTTCAATTGATGACTTTTGATTTATGAACTCTGTTTGAAATTGAATAACAAGGTATTCACCGTCAGGTATACCTGGGAGTGATGAGTATTTCTTACTACTTAATTCAGAACGGGAAATAACTTTACCTAATGGGGTACGAATACCTTTAAGTGCATCATGCCATTTATTTTGAGTAAGCTGCGCTTTAAAGAATGCATCTGTTTTTTGCCAACTCTCAATATATTTACCAGCATCAATAATATTAAGCCATTCTCTTGCCTCACTTGAACCTGTAGATTCATGAGCCCAAACAAAAGAAGAAACGTAAAGGGATAATATTAATATTAGTTTTTTCATCATAATTCCTTTTATTATAAAATTAATTGATATTGCAGCGCATTAAAAGGCGGAGCGGTAATTAGTTTGTTAAATAACCAAAATCGGAGGCTAGCGTGAATAACATAACATAATTTTTATTGGCTTAGATACCCATAAACTATTTACTGAGCTCGCTTACATCGAAGATAAACTTGATGATCTAAAATTAGCAAAACTACTTAAATCAAAAAACCTAACATCCATTTATGTCACCGAGCCAGAAGGTGAAGCGGACGGGGCTTATCCCGTACTCGTGAAGCATAAAGGGTCATTGCTGCGTCTATACTGGCTCGTTGCATTGGTGTTACTTTATTCCTCGCGCAGTTAGGTGTTTGAACCTATATTAGAACTCTTTTATTTATCAGTAGGAAACTCATGCCCTAAGATAAACTTTACTTCTGGGTATTGCTTTTTAAATGAAATCAGCTGAGACAACGATTTTTTAGCTAACAGAGAGCTTTCATCACCTATTGCAGACGGTGCTAGATTATTATTGAATCCGAAACTAAAATGACTGGCATCCCCGACAATTAATTTTGCTTCTTGAGCAGAGTTTATCAAAAAAGAGGTATGCCCAGCGGTGTGTCCAGGTGTTGAAATGGCAAATAAAGAACCGTCGCCGAAAACATCTAACACTTTTTTGAAAGGTGGAATTTCAATTCCTTGAGTAAAGTCTAATGCCAACCAGTTTGATCTGCGGTCAAAAAGATCACCGTTTACTAACCTTGCTAGAAAATCATACTCAGACAAGCTCGCAATAACGGGTAGATCAGCAGGTAAATCGTCAAGGCCAGAAGTATGATCAGGATGAAAGTGCGTAATAAATAGTTGTTTAATGCCAGTACCGTTATTCGGTAATTGACTAGTTAAATTGTGCTCTAAATTATTTTCAATGCTTGATAATGTCACGAGCAGTTTCATCATTCTAGAGTAACTACCGGTATTATCTTTTTTAAAACTGTCAGAAAAAGCGGCATCAATGAGTAACTCGCCATGAACAGGGTGTCGAAGCCAGTGGCTGAAAACTGGGATTGGCTTATATCGATCAGCCCAACTATCAGGACTATTCTGCAATAAATCATTACGGTCAATCGTGATATCACCCGCATGAATTAACTTGTATTCTAAAGGGTACGGCTTAGCCAAAATCTGTGCCCAACGATGAGACTTGGGAGCGTATGTTTTTAATATAGATAGTTGTGGCTGGTTTGAAGTCGGCGCCATTAACCAGAGCACTCCAATAACTAGAAACAACAGTACAGTCAGTAAAAAAAGCTTAAGTCGTGACCAAGATATAAACATAAAAAACCTCTATGTGAGTTTACAAAAATAATATGAAAACTAATGGTGAGGCAATATACAGTCTAACCTATACGTGAGGGTCAAGGCTCTTTTCAGAGATTACCTTAATGATGTCATGTTCTAATAATGTTAAACGTGTCAATTTTTGTTCAAGCACAGATATCTCATACTTAACCAGCTCAGCTTTTGCACGGACAAATTCTAACGAAGCCTGACAACGCTTTGCTATTGGTTTGTCATAAATATGCACGAATTCAAGTATTTCTTTCAGGCTGAAGCCCAGTTGTTTGGCGTTTTTAATAAACATAACCTTATTAAAATCATCTTGTTCATATACTCTATATATTCCCTGGCGTTTTGCCTTCGGCATTAGCCCTATTTCTTCATAATAACGGAGCGTACGAACACTTACTTCCGCTTCCTTTGACAGTTTTCCAATATTCATAATTATTTGGGGGGCATTTAAATGGTTGGTTAATTTAAGGTTCTAGCGAGTTTTAGAATTACTCGCTTTTTATTATTTTTGTTAATAGCAAAAACAATAACTGACTTTGAATAGTGATTCAAATGAATATTTTTTTATTAATAATTGTTTTGAACACTATTTTCTAGAGGTAACGTCTACTTTTTAGGGGCTTAGAGGTGCCAATGATGGGCTAGCTTTTCCCTTACAATGCGAACAAAGCGGTATTGCTGACTACAGTTAATTGTTGGCAAAAATGCTGTACCGAGTGATAAAAAGCAACTGTTTTTTGCTCTTTTGAATGCCTTATTGTTGCCTATGCTTCATACCTTTCTTTTTAATTATTTGAACGATACAAGCAATTAAAAAGTAACCTATAAATTGACCAAAAAGAAAAAGTATCATTTTAGGAGTAAAATAAGTTTCCTCGCTGAAAAAGCTTAGAGTAAACATAGCTGGTGCAACTAATACCTCATATCCCGGTAATAAAATGGGCACCATGTAGTAATTAAATAAAAATGCACATATTCCTATTACGACACCAATAAATCCCCATATTGAGGAAAGCTTATAATTTAACACACTCACACCAATGCCTATATTAATAGGCTAAAATTGTTGACTAAAATAAGCGACGTAGGAGCAAAAACCAACTGTTTTTTGTCCTGTTAATTTGCTTAATACGAATTGAGCCTTTTCCCCAAAGTCTGCGTTAAGCTAAACTTTAAGGCGACCAAACCGGCAGTGATGAGATCATTAAGAGAACCTCTACATGTGTTTGCCGTATTTAACTCTGTAGAATAAATTTTCTCAAATCACGTTCTTGTCGCATAACATGTAAAATATATACTTGATTATTATCTACTTTATAAAAAATACGACATGGATTAACAATAACTTCTCTATAGTTTAAGTTTTTTAATTCAGTTGGAACCTTCCCTGATTCCGGATTAACCTCCAACCTTGTAATTTTATTGAATACCTTCTGTGTTAAATTCTTGGCTGCAGCTAAGTTAGTTAAAGCAATATATTCAGCTATCTCATTTAAGTTACTAAGAGCTGGATCTGTCCATATTATTTCAGCCATTTGCTCATTTTCTCTTTTGCTTCTTCATTAGAGAATACAGTACCATTTTTAATAGCTTGTTCACCTCGTGCAACGCCCTCAAGAATTTCCATTCTTTGTTGCATAAACTCATAGTCTTCTACATCAACTAAGTAAGCTGAGGGTTGACCGTGCTCAGTAATTAATACTGGTTCTTTTGATGAATGGAGATCTGCTAATATCTTGGTGGCTTGGCGTTTAAGTGTTGTGACAAGTTCGACTTTCATAATACTCTACTCTGTCAAATAAATTGTATTACTATAGTATCACAAATAATTGCCATTTCAATATATGGCTAGACACAATGACTCCCCACGAGGTGCTAGCCTCTGAATGTTAGTTGCCTATACTAAGACAATAGTGCTAACATTTGTGTGTACAGAATAAATTAGAGGTAACTTATAATGGACACACGCATTCAATTTAGGGTTGATGAAGAAACTAAACGTTTAGCGCAGTTGATGGCAAAAAGCCAAGGTCGTACTTTGAGCGATGCATGCCGCGAACTTACAGTTGGGTTAGCTGAAGAGCAACGAAAATCTATGACTCATGATGTGTGGCTAACTGAGCAAATAAATGCCGCATTTGACAAGTTTGATAACGATAAAGCTAATTTCATTGGACATGATGAAGCAAAAACACAAATGGAAGCGCGTAAAATGAAGATCCGCAATAGAAACAAAGCGTGATTTTTTGGGAAGCAGCGTCACTTAATGATCGTGAAAAAATATTCGAGTTCCTTTACGATTTTAACCCTAGTGCAGCCGAAAAAACGGACCAAATAATTGAGGCTAAGGTTGAACACTTACTTAAGCACCCATTGATGGGAGTCCAACGGAATCTTTTTCGAGGTCGACTATTGATTATTCCAGAAATATCAATGAATATTTCTTATTGGATTGATGGAAGCACGATTCGAATTATGCGCGTTTTACACCAAAAGCAAAAATTTCCACCAGAGTAAAAAAGTCATACCAGACACATAAAGGGTAAAAATTGTTGGCTAAAATAGCGACGAAAGAGCAAAAGCAACTGTTATTTTTAGTCCTTTGTTAGCACTACTCTTTAGCACTATAAGACTTTAATATATTCATTACCTCTACTTTATTAGGAGCATTTTTTAAAAGCTCTTCGAGGGTATAACCTTTTTTATCAATAAGTAGCGAAACAAATAAGTGATATCGAACATATAGCCCTGATTCTTCAGTTAACCGCCACTCATCATTTCTAAATTGTTGTAAATTATCTTCGAAGTCAAAATATTCCTTGGCTATATAGTCAGGATATCCTTCTTGTAGCCATTGAGGTAAATCTGTGAAGTTTGCAATAACCCCGACTCGATCATATATCATTGCATGACCAAGTTCATGAGTTATGAAATAAACCAAATCTCGCTCTTGTGCATCAGCCAATTTACCTGAAGGTGGTATTATTCGGTTTTCAGATATAATCGATGGTCGAAAAAAAACATTATGGTTATACCCAATACAGAATGCCCCCACATGTTGATATCTGATAGGTACCGAAACAATCCCCCAACGCCAATATTCGGTTGGTATGTGAACTTTATACAGTGTCTCAGAGTTGTATAATTCGGATTTTTTCAAACGCAAAAGAACTTTATCGGTAATTAACTTAATATTTTCTGGGAGTTTTTTGTCACTATAAATAACTAAGTTGTTATTAATGTATTTATGAGAATATAAAAAAGAGGGAAACTCTAAAATAGACCAATATCCTGAAAAAACTAGGATGAATATGACTGAAATCCATTTCAATTTATTGAGAATCAAACTCAAAACTCCGTAAGTAGCGCTAACAACTTATTTGACGGGAAAAATCCCTTCTTTCTACAACACAATTTATCTTTATTTATACCACAAATCAAAGGTTTATTTTCTTCTTGAAAAAATTGAGGGAAAGGAGGACAAAATCACGATTTCTTTCGATAAAGCGTGATTGTACAGAGTCATTAATTATTTAACGTGCCTATGTATTTTACTCAGGAAATCAGTAAGCAAGTTTAGCTTTTACCTGTAGGATAGGGGTTATCCTCGATCTCTTTTAAAAATCGCGGTTAAAGCCACTCCTACAAACAATAACCCGGATTAAATAATGGCTCCTGAGTTATCTAATAAGACAAGTTTACGAATATAAAATAATCAAACAGATGGCGAATAATAATCGACAGGCTTGGAAAACGTTAGAGCGTGTTTATTGGTGAATTTCAATATAACGTTTACGTTTTTTGGGTAACAATTTGTCAAGATTTACCACCACTAACCCATCAACACAATCATTAAAGTCAGGATCACTATTAAACGTCGAAAAACTTACTCCACCGTCTTCACATAATGCCGAATACTGTTTGTAAAGTGTTGGTACATTGACCCCTAAATTAGCCAACAAATGTTTCATGGTGGTAAAATCTTTATCTTTGTCATTACCATCAAATGCCGCTAACAACAGATCTTTTTCAACATCACCGAGCTTAAATGGTATTTTTGCCGTGGCCAGATTCTTCTCACTAAAATAATAATGTTGATAGTAGTGAATAAGTAGATTTTTAGCCGCGGTGGGTAATGAATTGCTGATACTCACGGGGCCAAACAAATAATGGTACTGCGGATTTTTTGCAACAAAGGCACCAATGCCCACCCACAAATATTCTAGGCTACGTTTACCCCAATATTTGGGTTGCACAAAACTTCGTCCCAATTCTAATCCTTTGACAAATATTGGCTCCATGTCTGGCTGATAATCAAACAGGGTATTAGTGTATAGCCCTTGTGATTGAGGGTTATCAATGAGCTTTTGGCTTTCTCCAAAACGATAGGCGCCAACAATTTCCAGATCTTCATCATCCCATAAGATCAGGTGTAAATAGTGCTGATCGTAGCAGTCAACATCACGGCGATGTCCGGTTCCTTCACCGACAATACGAAAAGCAACTTCTCTTAAACGACCGATTTCTCGCATTATTGGCGAGCTACCTTGTTCGCGATACAGCATGATAGCTTTGCCATCAGCAGTGTTTCCCAATAATTCACATTGACGAATGGCGACCTTAAGTTCAGCACGATTTTCGGGGTGGGCTATGGCTTTTTCTGTTTTCAGTATTTCGGCTTTATTAGACGCAATATTGTATAAGTGTTTTTTGAATAATTTCACTTTACTGCTTAAGGATACATCCAATGAGTCATAGTGCTCAAAAGGGATGACATCGCCAATTTTAATATTCATGCGCTTATGCGCTTGTTTGAACATTTCTTTTATCAATAATAATGTCGATAATGGTTTGTAAATCATTGAAATAGCGTAAAATACAGCCGAATTTCGCGCATCCATATACACGGGTAAAATAGGCGAACGAGTCGCGCGAGCAAAATTAAGAAAACCTTTATGCCAACTGCCATCCCTCACTCCAGCTGCGCTTATACGAGATACTTCACCCGCGGGAAAAATAATGACAACACCTTCATTATTAAGGTGTTGATATATCGCATCAAGATTCTTTTTAGCCGTACTGCCTCCCATGTTATTGACGGGTAGCAGTATTGAATGCAATGGCTTAACATTCATTAGCATTTCGTTAGCCACCACCTTAAAATCAGGCCTAATTTCACTAACCATTTTAATTAATGCAGCGCCATCAAGCGTGCCTATGGGGTGATTGGCAATAATCACCACTCTGCCAGCAGCTGGAATTTTTTCCCTGTCTTTATCGCTGATGCAATAGCCGAAATCAAAGTAGTCAAGCATGGTTTCAGCAAAATCTAACCCTTTTACATAAGGGTATTGTTTTTCAATGTCTTTTAAGGCCTGTTCGTGCAGTAAATAACGTAAAAAATTTTTAATACTTTTACTCACCAGTGATTGGTGATTCATTTTGGGAAGTTTTTCAGTCACTACCTGATCGATGTTAAACATATTTCCTCATCCTTAACGAATAAATCACAGAGTAAAAATAATGTAATTCATCAACATGACTAATGTTTGACATTTATTTGACAGCTTTATGACAAGCTAAAGTGTCATGGGTATAATTTTATCTGCGCTATTACCCAGTTTGCATCGTCCAGTGTCAAATCATGACCTGCACTAGAATGTACAACAAGCTTACCGCCTAAATGAAAATAAAGATGTTCACTGGCGATAGTATTCACTAAGCGGTCTGTTTTACTGGTTAATACCAAGGGGCTAATGTTGGTTAGTTTGAATGCTTTAAAACGTGATGCCGCGATTAATTGACGAATAAGGTTTACATTACTGGTACATTGCTCACGACGATACTCAGTCCAACGAGCGAGCGTGTCATTATCCTGTCTTTGATTAGAGCTCAGTTGTAATATTGCTTTTTCGATAATTTCTGGCTGACGCGAGCCAAGTATCGCCAGCAATGATTTTCTCAAAGAAGATAAGTTAATTCTTTTATTCCAAGGGGTTAAGTTAGCGGCACTGCTATTGAGCAAGGTGATTGAAAGCACCTCCTGAGGAAATCTCTTCGCCCAATCAAGCGCAATCATCCCCCCTAGAGATAAAGCCACTAAATGCATGCCCTTGGCATGTTCTGCTATATGCTGACGACAATGATCCGTGTACTTTGCTATCGACAGAGGGCTTTTCAGCGTGGCAAAATCGCCATTACCACAGGTATCTAATACGCTGACCTTATCGTCGGCAAAGGCGGCTTTAAATTGGTTGATAAATTCGCCCCAATGACGATGATCGCGGCCTAGTCCTCTCAGTAATAACCAATGCTTGTTCATTGTGTTCGATACCAATGGCTGATAGCAGCCTTGCGAATGTGACTTTTCGTATCAAATGTCGGTAGCCAATGGGCATGATTTTGTGTCACCTTAGTCAAAAAATCAAACAACACTAGATGACTACGCTGTACTCTAGCCCAGCGATGCTCAACGTTAGGGTTAAACAACCCTTGATAAGAAAACAGCTGTCGAGGTCTTTTTCTTACCCAATTCCACGAGCCCATCTCCAACGTGAGTGATAGAAATGGCTGATTAGACTGCTTTCTAATAATTTTACCGACATGATCCCATAAATCACCATGGGTAGTATATTGGCTTGACTGCGGTTCAAAAATATAATTGTTATGGGGATACGTTTTTTGCCACAGTTGATAAAGCGCAAAATAATTAGCGACTTTACTGGTTGGCCTTTTACGATACGCGTAGGGGATCCACAGGCGATCTTTAAATCCAAATCCTGAGTGGCAATCTATCACTAAGTTAAATTTTCTATGCTGGCAATCACGTTTAAGAAAATCTACCAATACTTGATTTTCGCGTTCAAGCTCATCGCCTCCTCTAAACCAAGGAAAATGACGACTAAACCTTTGTCCACCTACAAACCAAGGAACTTTGTCTTTGGCTTCAATGGGGGAATTACGCATTAAGTCAACGCCATTACCATTGGCACGAGTGCCTAATAACATCCCAACGGGGTTCATCATAGGAAAAAAATTAAAGCGGATATTATTCAACAATAAGGCGAAGTTGCTATCCCACTGAGCTCGGTGAATTAAAGTATGCAGATAACTTAAAATTACTTGACTGCCAATACGCTCAATACCGTGAATACCACCGACAAAAGTGATTGCGGGGGCATTAATATCCTCGCTACCAAAAGAGCATCCCAGCAAAGGTAATTGCTGGCATTGATATTTGCCAGAATGGGGCTTAAAAACATCATAAACCACTGGTTTTAATAAGCCCTTACTTTGCTCAGCAAGCTGGATAATACTGGCATATTCAGGTAATAAAATAAGTAACTCATCGTTGAGAAAATCAGAGAAATGTTCTGTTTTATCAAAGCGATTGGATGAAGTGTTGTAAACTGGCATCGTATATAGGTTCTATTGCTAAGGCTCATACTATTAAACTATGACTATTTTAGTTGAGGATTAGTGACCGTTTGATGACAAGGGTAGTAATTGAGGCGATTAATGTTTTTTTGCCATTGTTGAAGTTTTAAATTTTGATATTTATAACTACAATTAAAACACTGGAGTCAGTTTAATACATAGATGTAACTTTCAAGGCATAATTTGATTTAGTCAACATTTCATTGGCGATAAGAAGTTGAAATTTTATGTTTGTATATAGTAAGCCCGCGAGCTGTTATTTATTTTTTATGGCATTGATAGTCGGTTATTTACTGCTCCCAATCAACAGTGTTATTGGGAAAGAGTCTATCATACCAATAAATGTAGCTTTGCTACCGACATTTTCTCAGGACAAACTAGCCTTAGGAAGGCGGCTTTTTCATGACACTCGTTTGTCAGCAAGTGGAAAGTTGGCCTGTGCAAAATGCCACCCCTTAGATAAATACACCGCAGATGGTTTAGATTTTTCACTAGACGCTGATGGTAAGCCTCTTGATTATAATACTCCCAGCATAAACTACGCTTCTTTAAATCTGTATTTAGGTTGGGCTGGAAATATTTCTGACTTGAGGCAGCATTTAGAGGTGCTTATTCATAACCCCAAAGAAATGAATACCACATGGCCTAGTATTATTAAACGCCTTAAGAAAACAGAGGGTTATGAGAAGCAGTTTACTCAGTCGGGATATAGCGCTATCGACACTAATTCAATTACCGAGGCAATTATTGCTTTTGAAATAAGTTTAGTAAAACCCTCTCGTTTTGATCTCTACCTGCAAGGCGATATAAATCAGTTAAACGCTCAAGAAATAAAGGGCTATCAATTATTTAAAGATTATGGCTGCATAGCCTGCCACCAAGGAATCAATATCGGCGGAAATATGCGTCAGACATTTGGTATCATGAATAACTATTACGATAGTCAAAAAGTGGTAAAACGTCGAGACTTTGGCTATTTTAATATTACTCAACATGATGAAGATAGGTTTTTATTTAAAGTGCCTAGCCTGAGAAATGTTGCTAAAACTGCACCGTATTTTCATGATGCATCAGCAAAAACGCTAAAACAGGCGATAAGAGTTATGTTTAAATTTCAGCTGGGGTTAAGCCCTCAAGAAACTGAAATACAAGCGATAGAATCATTCCTGCATACCTTGGATAGTATTGAATGAAGTGGCGAGCTGACAACCCTTATGTAACCGGTATTGCCTTAATACTCGCCGTACCTTTTATTTGGCTGTATGCATTTACTGCTACTTTAACCCCTGATCATGCATTGAGGCTGTTAATCTCTGACATTAGGCAAAGGGATGCTGAAACCGAGGTTTATTTATTGCGAAGTCGAAGCCATATTGATAATGATTTTGATCCATTAGCGACAGCGCAAAAAAACATGAAAAAAACTATGTTAGCCTTTAACGTGCACCTTATTGAGTTAAATACAGAAGAAGAAAAGCAAGCAAGAATAGTTCATCAGTTATATGAATTATACGATAACAAGCTTGAACGCTTTAAAACACTACATGCTAAGTTGAGTAATTCTTTACGTTTTTTACCTAAGCTAGGTAAAAAGCTGAGAGAAGCATTCGATAAAGATAAGCCTGCAGGTGTTCATGACACCATGCCGCTTGTCGATACTATTTTAACTTCTACCTTTAGTTTCAGGCTATTTGGCGATGATTCTATGTTAGTTAATCTGCACGATAAAGTTGAGTCATTGAAAAAGTTAATTTATCAGCAAGAAAACAGTAGTCATAATGAGTTACTTCATTCTTTTATACGCCATGCGGAAATGTTTTTACTTTTTAGGGAGAAAGAAGCGGAAATTGTTGAGTTTATCTTAGATAACCAGCTTGAAAATGAGCTTGCAGTGTTAGAGCAAAAAATGAGAGAGCGACATGTCATGGAAGATGAGTTGGCCCAAAAAATTCGTTATTTTCTCATTGGCTATTCGGCACTGTTATTTTTTATCATTCTGCTCTTTATTGTCAACCGTCGCCACTTATTAAAAAGCGTGTTAACTCACCAGATGTTGAGTGAAGAAGATCAACTGACGGGCTTAAGTAACAGAAGACATTTTATTAAAAAACTGAACTATGCTTTACATTCGGTTATACAGAATCAATCGCATGGCGCATTAATTTTTATCGACTTGGATGGCTTTAAGGCTGTTAATGATAATTTGGGGCATAATGAAGGAGATACCGTTCTTAAAATCATATCTGAGCGATTAAAACAACAATCAACTGCAAATAAAACCGCTGGAATAGAGCATTTTGTTGCCAGACTTGGCGGTGATGAGTTCGTTATTTTACTGGCAGGTTTACCTAAAGATAATATTCAAGTGATATTACATAAAGTGACTGAGCAAACATTGCAGATTTGCTCACAAAGTCTTGGTGAAAAATATAATCAGTTTTCAATAACCGCGAGTTTAGGTGTAGTAACTTTTCCCGATCAGAGTATGGACGTTACTGATTTACTTCATTTTGCTGACTTAGCTATGTATCAGTCAAAAAAACAAGGTAAGAACTGCTGCAATTTTTATAATACTGATATTTATGTGTAGTAGGATGGTTTTGCACGGATGTTGCTATTTTCATACTTTAATAGCAACATTTCTAGGTAAATATTTTGGCTATGTTGTACTTAACTGTTGTTGATATGGTTTAATTTGTCGGAGTGTTTTTTTGCCGCGAAGTTCTCGAGGATAAATTCCCTCCTACAAAAATCGTTAAAATCAATGGAGTCATACATAACAAGGCTTAGCGAGAATATCGCCAATATTTAAAACTATTTTTGGTAAGTTGCAACTACATTATCTATACGCTCGTTAGCTTTTTGCGCATCAACCACAGCCTGTTCTGCCGCTGCTTTAGCAGCCATAGCATTTTCAGTAATTCCTTGTTGTTGAGTTTTTAATTCGGCAACCTGGTTTGATAAAGAGTCAACCTTATTGGTTAAATCAGTAACACTGGCTTCTAGCCCTTCGGTATTAGAACAAGCCGCTAAGCCTAATGAAAAAGTAATGATGAGTGTTTTTTTAAGTAAGTTTTTATTTAACATAATGATATCCCTAGTGTTGTGTGATCAGTAGGGATTATGACACATAAAAGTATTATTTGACAAAAGAGGGACATTTTTTGCCCGTAACTTTATTAAGTTATTGGCTATGTTGGCTTTAAGTGTTGCTGCGCGAACAAGCAAGACGCGTAAACCCTTCCATGGGGCTCTACACAAGCATCCATGCTTGTGAAGCTTGCTTTTATCACATCTGCAAAACGTAAACTTGAGTTTTTAACAACAATTGGCGGGAACATAGCCAAGTTATTAAGTTATTGAGTTATTAGGTGAGAGGGCTTGCCTGTTAACTGTTAATCATTAACGTGGTTAATTAACTCGTCCATTAATTTCTTTTTAATTTCAAGCTGTTGCTCTGCGGCTAAGCCATATTTTTCGGCTAATACTTGATAGTCATCTGGCGCTAAGCTTACCGTTAAGCGTGGGCGTTTGGGGCGTTTATTAATGGCTAGACCTAAAATGTCACGAATTTGATCTGAAGGGCT
>MAAC01016519.1_pt1 | contig 18939 bp, 15 predicted proteins | sample 1115981 | NCBI WGS metagenome assembly MAAC01 (sample SAMN04961126, study PRJNA320927) | seawater metagenome | isolation source: sample BD02T64 sea water enriched with oil for 64 days | place: USA:Gulf of Mexico | collected 2013-07-27
TATACTACAGATTTACATAAGTTAGTTGGACATGTAAAAGAGGAGGAGACCTTGAAAAATAGTCTTTTAAAATCTAAAACTAAAGGTGCTATATACAGTGAAGGTTCTCAGTTTTTTGTATTAGGAGATAAAAAGAAGGACAATTGTTATGCACAATTAAAAGATGTTGTAATTTATAATAAACTCGAACAAAACGAAGTTGCACAAAAATTAGAAGTTTTTCTGAAGGATAATAATCTTACTATTTCAGATATAGATGTCGTTGTATTAGGATTAAATGGAGATGTGGATTATGATTCTTATTATACTACATTACAAAACACCCTTTTAGCAAATACCACACAGGTGTATTACAAACATTTTTCTGGAGAGTATAATACAGCCTCTGCTTTTGGAATGTGGACGGCATGTACTTTGATTAAAAGTCAAAAGGTTCCTAAGAATATTCAGTTAAATGAAATTGAATCGGGTTCTATTAAAAATGTAGTACTTTACAATCAGTATCGAGGCGAAAATCACAGTTTTGTTTTACTGAAATCATGCTAATTTATAAAAATGTAAATAGAGTTACAGTTTTTCTTTTACTGGTATTTATACTACTAAAAGTACTATTTTCAATTTCTTTTTTATGGTTTCTATTCCTTGTAGTAATATGGTTAACTCTTACTATAATTGGATCTTTTCATATTCGTTGGAATTATTTTTTAAAAGCAAAACATCATAATTATAATATAAATGAAAATGCAATAGCTATAACTTTTGACGATGGGATTCATTCTGAATTTACACCCAAAGTGTTGAAACTCTTAAATCAATATAACGCTAAAGCAACTTTTTTTTTAATAGGAAAACAAGTAGAAGGTCAACAGGAAATTCTGAAAAATATCATACATCAAGGGCATACTATAGGGAATCATACCTATTCGCATTCTAACAATTTGGGATTTTTAAAAACGAATGAAGTTCTTTCAGATTTAAAGAAAACTCAAGCTATTGTAGAAGATTTAGTTGGACTAAAAATGAATTTATTTAGACCTGCTTTTGGGGTTACAAACCCCAGAATAGCTAAGGCAGTACAATCTTTACAATTAACTGCAATTGGATGGAGTATAAGATCTTTGGACACTACAAAGATTTCTAAAGAAAAGATATTTAAAAAGATTACAAAAAATATTAATAAAGGAGATGTAATTTTACTTCATGACACCAGCCAAAAAACAGTGGAAGTCTTGGAACAATTATTGGTATTTTTAAATAATGGAAAATTGAAATCGATTACAATAGATCAACTTCATAAGCTTAAAGCATATGCGTAATTATATATTTATCATCATTTTATTAATTGGTTCTATGAGTGTGTCAGCTCAAGAAACAGAAATGAGTTTATCCGAAATCAATTCATTTAGGGCTCAAATAACCGAAGTTTCAGACAATACAAAAAGCATAACAGCCGACTTTATACAATACAAGCACTTAGATTTTTTAACAAATGATATTGAAACTTCAGGAAATATGGCTTTTAAGGCTCCTAATTGGGTAAAATGGGAATATACAGAACCCTATTCCTACAGTGTTATTTTTAAAGAAGATCAATTGTTAATCAATGATGATGGCACGAAAAGCAATATTAAAATGGGCTCAAGTAAATTGTTTAAAAAGCTGAATGAGCTTATTATTAATAGTGTTACAGGAGACATGTTTGATGATGAAACTTTTGATGTTTCCTATTCTTCAACCCCAGATTTTAACAAAGTAATATTTGTTTCTACAGATAAGAAATTGGCAAAAATGATAGCAGTTTTCGAATTGCATTTTAATAAAAATGATGGAGCAGTTTTAGAGGTGAAAATGATAGAACCTTCACAAGATTATACTAGAATTGTATTCTCCAACAGAGTTGTAAATAGCAAAATTAGTGATGCGGTTTTTACTAATTAGTTTAATATTTCTACTGCAGACTTCTTGTGCATTGCAAATGACAAAAGACTGGGTAAAATCTGAATCCACTCAAAAATATATTGAAAACAGTTATTTTTCAGAGCTAACAACAGATTATGTTTACAAAGCCAAAATAGATGTTTACGGCCATAAATTTGGGGGCATACTTATCATTAAAAAAATAGGCAAAGAAGAACATAGAGTAGTGTTTACAACAGAGTTTGGAAATAAATTATTCGATTTTTTATATCAAAAAGACATATTTAAGAAGAATTTTATTGTGGAAGATTTAGACAAAAAGATGATCGTAAATACACTTCAAAAAGATTTTAAATTATTGATTTCAGAAAAAGCAAAAGTAGAGGTGCAATATGATCTTGATGATGAATTAGTTTTTAAAACAAGTGATGATAAACGGTCTAATTTTTATTTTATTAATAAAAAAACACATACTTTAGACAAGATAGTAAACACTTCTAAATCTAAGCAAAATGTGGAAGTGCTTTATAAAGAAATTATCGATGGTATGGCGAATACTATATGGATTAATCACCACCACATTAATTTACAAATAGAGCTAAAAAAGTTCGCAAAAAAATAAAAATGCTAATAGAAGGATTATATACAATAGAGGCTTTAAAAAATACCGATTCAGAGATTATAGCAGGGATAAAACTCAATGCTAATCATGAAATATTTAAGGGTCATTTTCCTGGAAACCCTATAATGCCTGGGGTTTGTATGATGCAAATTATTAAGGAAATTACAGAAAAAGTGTTGGATAAAAATTTATTCCTTCAGACCTCTACAAACATAAAGTTTATGGCTAAGATAAACCCAAATGTCAATCCTGATTTGATAATTAATATTGCATATTCTGAAGAGGAGGGAATATTAAAAATTAAGAATAGTTCTTATTTTGAAGATTCTCTAGCTTTAAAATTAAACGCTAAATATAAAATTATAGATTAAATGAAGCTTTTATTTGTCCTGTTTTTCACAACACTTTTTTTAGTTGCACCAGACTTAACTAAAATAAGAGAAGATTATATAAATGCCGTGCATAGTAAAGAAAATGCAGAGAAGTTGTTTCATGATTTGGCTGATATAAACAAAAGTGATGCGAAAATTCTGGTTGCGTATAAGGGTGCTGTAACTACCTTAAATGCAAAATTTGCAAAAAGCACAAAAGATAAAAAGGAATTATTCAAAAAAGGGGCAACACTTATTGAGTATGCAGTTGTCGAAGATCCTGATAATATTGAAATACGATGCATTCGCTTAGGAGTTCAGGAAAACACACCAAAAGTGTTGAAATATCGTAAAAATATACCCGAAGACAAGCAATATATTTTAGATCATTATAATCAAATTACATCTAGTAAATTGAAAAGTTATATAAAGGGTTTTATCTTGCATTCTAAGTCTTTTACAGAAACAGAAAAGGCCTTATTTAATTAAAATATTATTATGAAAATTATTTTAAACCTATTGTTGTTTTTATCAATTCTAACAACTTATGCTCAAGATGTTATTGTGAAAATTAATGGCGATAAGATTGAGTCTAAAGTAGAAGAGGTTGGCAGTAAATTTGTTAAATATCATAAATATAACAATTTAAAAGGTTCTGTTTTTAATATTAAAATTAGTGATGTTGCTGAAATAAGATATGAAGACGGTTCAGTAAAAATTTATACGACTATAAAAGATAATTCTGAAAGTTTAGAAGAAACAAAAAATTTGGTAAAAGAGTATTTTGATAACTATACCTATTGGGAAAACTCAAGTGAGAAAAAAAAGTATAAGGCAGTTTATGAAGGCGATTTTCTCAGGCTAATTATTATGAATAAATCTGAGAAAAAAGGAGATAAGGGGATTTTATATGATTTTTCAAAAGTATATAGGTTTGGACAGATTGATAAACGTGATGATGAGGTGGTTTTTCTAAATATTTGGGTTTCTATTTTAGTAAAGGAAAAGAAAGATCTCTGGGAAAAGCATAAATTGGTAATAAGAGTAAAAGGCTATGATAATGCGACAATACTTTATAAAGCATTAAAACAATACCATAAGTTATTGTTAGATAAAGAGAGAAATGAAAGAAGGACTAAATAGAATTAGCTTAATGGTGTTAATAAATTAATTTAAGTGTCTGATAAAATAACTACACAACAAAAAATAATTGGTTTAAAAGTTTGTGTGTTGATCCCAACATATAACAATGATCGTACTTTAAAAAGAGTAATAAATGGTGTTTTAAAATACACAGAAAGCGTTATCATTATAAACGATGGTTCTACAGATACGACCTCTCAAATACTAGAAGAATACCCGAGTTTAGAACAAATTCATATTCCAAAAAATAAAGGAAAAGGAAATGCCTTAAGACTTGGATTTAAACTAGCTGAAGAAACTGGTTTTGAATATGCCATTACAATCGACAGTGATGGGCAGCATTTTCCAGAAGATATTTCGGTGTTTATCGATGCATTAGAAAATTCAGAAACCAAAAACATATTATTGATTGGAGCAAGGAATATGGAGCATGAAAGTGTTCCTGGAGGTAGTAGTTTCGGAAACAAATTCTCCAATTTTTGGTATCGATTAGAAACAGGGATAGAGTTAAGTGACACCCAATCTGGTTATCGAATGTATCCCTTAAAAGAAATCAATAAAATAAAATTTTACACAAGCAAGTTTGAGTTTGAAATTGAGAATATTGTAAAAGCAGCTTGGAGAGGAATTACCGTTAAAAATGTCCCTATAAAAGTTTTATACGATGAGAGTGAACGGGTTTCACATTTTAGACCGTTTAAAGATTTTGCTAGAATTAGTATATTGAATACTTGGTTTGTTTTGGTTACTTTTTTGTTCATTAAGCCTCGAAATTTATTTAGAAAATTTCAAGAAAAAGGAATAAAGCGGTTTTTTAAGGAAGATTTATTAGCTAGTCATGATACACCAGAGACTAAAGCAAAATCCATTGCATTAGGGGTGTTTATTGGTCTTTCTCCGTTATGGGGAATACATACATTATTAGTGTTAACTCTTGCTGTCTTTTTTAAATTAAACAAAGCAATCGCATTTGCTTTTTCTAATGTGAGCCTTCCTCCATTTATTCCATTTATATTATGGATTAGCCTCCATATTGGTGCTTTATTGTTAGGGGAAGAAAAAAGTTTTTTCTTTGAAGATTTTAATGGAGATTTTGAGCTATTAAAAAGTCTTAAAACGTATATTGTAGGTAGTTTTGTTTTTGCATTTGGAGCATCAATACTTTCAGGTGGAATAGGGTATATTACCCTTAAACTATTTCAAAAGAAAAAATAAGCGTAATTGGATATCTTCTTTTATAACATATACTCCTTTATAGCTTCCAGGAAAGTATGGAGCTTAGGCGTATTATTGTTATTTGTTTTTGGATTGATTTTTTTAGTTTCTAAGCTTGATTTTGAAGAAGATATCTCAAAATTAATTCCAGAAAGTGAGGACACTAAAGAATTACAAAAAGTATTAAAATCTGCAAAGTTTTCAGATAAGTTGGTAGTTAATATTCAATTACAAGCCGACGGAACATTTGAAGATTTAACCAACTATACCAGCCAATTTATCGATAGTATTTTAGTGACTTCTGATGCATTTATAGAGAATATTCAGGGGAAGGTAAGTGATGAAGATGTATTGGAAACTATGGATTTTGTATATCAAAATTTACCGTTATTTCTAGAGGAAAATGATTATAATGATATTCGAAAAAAATTAACTGCAGATAGTATTGATGCAATTACAGTAGCTAATTATAAGTCTATCCTGTCTCCTTCGGGAATCATTACTAAAAACACCATTATTAAAGACCCTTTGGGGCTTTCTTTTATTGCATTAAAAAAGATGCAATCGCTTAATATAGGTGATGAATTTATTGTAGAAGATGGCTTTGTAGTTACCAAGAATAAAAAAAACATTTTATTGTTTATCACTCCTAAATTAGAATCGAGTGAAACCAGTAATAATAGTGAGTTTGTAGATCAATTATATGCCGTTCAAGAAAAGTTGAACGATCGTTTTAATACTAAAGTACAAAGCGAATATTTTGGAGGTATAATTATTGCTGTAGCAAATGCAAGACAAATTAAAAATGACATTCAGTTTACTGTAAGCATTTCACTTACGGTGTTAATGCTTATACTTATTGTTTTCTATAAAAAATTAAGCATTCCCATCGTGTTATTTGTTCCCACCATTATTGGGGGTTTATTAGCAGGAGTATTTCTATTAGTAATACGAGATAAAATTTCTGCTATTTCATTAGGATTGGGATCTGTTCTTCTAGGAATTACAATAGATTACTCTCTACACATTCTAACACATTTAAGAAATAATAATAGCGTAAAGGAATTATATAGAGATGTTGCACAGCCTATATTAATGAGCAGCCTTACTACAGCTTTGGCTTTTTTATGTTTGTTGTTTATAAACTCTCAGGCCCTACAAGATCTTGGAATATTTGCAGCTATAAGTGTATTGGGCGCTTCCATATTTGCACTTTTGTTTATCCCACAAGTATATAAAACTTCAGAAAAGAAAGAGAAAAGGGCTACCGTTTTAGATAGGGTTGCCTCCTTTAATTTCCATAAGAGCAAGTTGGCTTTAGGGCTTATAATTCTGGTGTTTATTATAAGTATTTTTACTAATAAAAAGGTTTCTTTTAATAACGATCTAACCACATTAAATTTTGTGCCACCAGCTTTAGAAGCTGCCGAAGAAAAACTAGACAAGTTAACAAACTTCTCCTCTAAGTCTTTATATATAACAACCTACGCTGATGATAAAGACAAGGCATTATTGGTAAATGATAGTGTTTACAGTCGTTTAATTGATTTAAAAAACAAAGGGGAGATTTATAATTTCAGTTCTATTGGTGCACTTGTTTTATCTAAGGAAGTACAACAACAAAAAATTGACTTATGGAATTCTTTTTGGACTGAAAACGTCAAATCCTCTACTCAAAATCATTTAATTGAAAGTGGAAATAATTTAGGCTTTAAGCCCACAACATTCCATCAGTTTTATACACTCGTTTCCAAAGATTTCAAGACCATTAGTTTGGAGAATTATAAGGCTATAAAAACATTTCTAATAAGCGATTATATAAATGTTAGTCCAGGTTTTACAACCGTAACCTCATTGGTTAAAGTAAAGGAGGAAAATGTTCAAAGCGTATTAAATATTTTTAAGGATAAGAAAAATGTGATGTTGATAGACAGGCGGCAAATTAATGAGACTTTTTTAGGAAACTTAAAAAATGATTTTAACGAGCTAATCCTTTATTCATTTATCGCTGTAGTTCTTGTTCTATTATTGTTTTACAGAAGCATTTCTCTTACCCTTATCACTAGTATTCCCATAGCTTTTACCTGGTTATTAACTATAGGTGTTATGGGTCTTTTTAATCTAGAGTTTAATGTTTTTAATATTATAATTTCCAGTTTTATATTTGGTTTAGGAATTGATTATAGCATTTTTATGACCAATGCTTTGCGAAAAGATTATACCTATGGCTCTAAAGAAATTAGGACTTATAAAATTTCTATATTATTATCTGTAATTACTACTGTTTTAGGAGTTGGAGTGTTAATATTCGCGAAGCATCCTGCAATATATTCCATGTCTGTAGTAAGCTTAATAGGGATTTTAATTACCGCTTTTGTAGCCTTTACCATCCAACCTAAATTATTTCAAATATTTATAAGTAATCGAGCAAAAAGGGGATACTCTCCCATAAATGTTATTCTGTTTATTCGTTCCATGTTTTTACTAGCTTTTTATGCCTTAGGCGGTATGTCATTGTCACTTTTTAGTCTCACAATTCTTCAAATCATTCCTGTTTCTAAAAAGAAAAAATATAAATGGATGCACAAGCAAATTGCTGTTTTTGCAACTCAGGTTTTAAACAATCATTATTTGGCTAAAAAAAGAGTAATAAATAATGTAAATGAAACTTTTGAAAAGCCAGCTTTAATTATTTCTAATCATTCCTCCTCTTTAGATACTATATCTATTAGCTCCTTAACTTCAAATATTATTTTTATGGTTAACGATTGGGTATATAAATCTCCAATTTTTGGAACTTTAGCACGTGTATTGGATTATTACCCTGTTTCTACTGGAGTGGATGGTAGTGTTAATCATTTGCAAAAAAAATTAAATCAAGGGTATATGCTTTGTGTATTTCCTGAAGGAAAACGATCGTTTACAAATAAAATGGGACGTTTTCATAAGGGAGCATTTTTCTTGCAACAGCAATTAAAAATAGATATTTTACCTATTTATATTCATGGAAATTCCGAGGTTATGCCAAAAGGAGATTTTATGATTCATTCTGGGGAAATTACTGTTAAAGTTGGAGAAAGAATACCTTATAACAGCACTAATTTTGGGGAAACAGATAGAGAGCGAACAAAGAATATTAGTGCATTTTATAAAAATAGTTTTTTAAGCTTTCGAGAAGAATGCGAAAATGAAGACTATTATAAAAGAATTCTATTTTCAAATTATAAATATAAAGATCCAAGAATTATTTCGCTGGTGAAAGAAGATTTTGAAAGAAATAAAAAGGCATATTATATTTTAAATAATAATATTTCAATTCGATCTAAAATTCTTCATATAGGTGAGGATTATGGACAATTAGATATACTTTTAGTTTCAAATTTTATAGATAGAAAAATCACTTCTTTTATAGCAGAAGAAGCCAAACAAAAGGTGGCAAGAAACTGTTACACCAGTAAGAAAAGGAACGTTAATTATATTTCAGAAATTGAAGAATTAGAGAAATCCATTTTTCAAACTTTAATTTTATCCAATACTAAAAGTGAAAAAGTTATAGACATTTCAAAATTCTGTAATCTGAAAAATATTATTGTTGTTAATCCAGCTTATTCTCTTGAAGAAATAATAGCAAATGGGTTTACTATTAGTAAAGAAATAGAGAATATTATATTTTTAGAAAAACAATGCTATTGCATTTAATAGAAAATATATAATGAAGGATAAATACGATGTAGTTATAATTGGTAGTGGGTTGGGAGGATTAGTGTCTGCCAATATCTTAGCACGTCATGGGTATAGTGTTTGCGTTTTGGAAAAGAACAAACAGTATGGTGGGAATTTGCAAATATTTGTTAGGAACAAAAACATTTTTGATACTGGAGTACATTATATTGGAAGTTTAGGAGAAGGTGAAAATTTGAATCAATATTTCACTTATCTAGGAATTATGAAGGAGCTAAAACTCCTTAAGTTGGATGATGATTGTTTTGATAGTATCACTTTTGATGATGATAAAGAGGAATATTTTCACGCACAAGGATATGAAGGTTTTTCTAAATCTCTTATATCTCAGTTTCCGGAAGAAAGAAAAGCTATCCATGCTTACTGTGAAAAAATTCAAGAAGTATGTAGAAATTTCCCATTGTACAATTTAGATGCCAGTAATGAAGGGTATTCTATCGATGTTTTAAATATTAAGATTTCAGATTATTTAGACTCCATCACAAATAACGATTTATTAAAAGCAGTTTTAGCTGGCTCCAATTTTTTATATGCTGGAAAAAAAAACACACCGCTATATGTACATGCCTTATCTGTAAATTCATACATAAGAAGTTCTTGGAGATGTGTAGATGGGGGAAGTCAAATTTCTAGGTTGTTAATTAAACGAATCAAGGAGTTTGGAGGAGAGGTCTATAATTACCAAGAAGTAGTTCGGTTTGGTTTTGAGGGAGAGGATATGTCTTCTGTAATCACTAAAGATGGAAAAGAAATAAAAGCCGATCTGTTTATTTCGAATATTGAGCCAAAATTAACCGTTAAAATGTTAGATGGAAAGGGTATGCGAAAATCTTATGTGAACAGAATAAAATCAATTAAAAGTATGATCTCTGCTTTTAGTATCTATATTGTTTTTAAGCCGAAAACCTTTAAATATATAAATCATAATAATTACCATTTTAAAAACCCAAATAAAGTTTGGGATGCACAAGAATATTCAGAGTCTTCTTGGCCTGAAGGATATATGTTATCTATGGGGGTTCGGAAAAATCAGGACGAATGGAGTAACAATTTAACCGCTATGGCATATATGAAATTTGATGAGGTTGCACAATGGAAGGACACCTTTAATACGGTCGCTGAGGAATCTGAAAGGGGAGAAGCTTACGAAAAATTTAAAAAAGAAAAATCTGAGATATTTATAAACGAACTAGAAAAAAAGTATCCAAATATTAGGGATTGTATTCTATCGGTACATGCATCAACTCCTTTATCTTATCGTGACTATATTGGCTCTAATGATGGTGCTATTTATGGTTATGAAAAGGATGCGGATAATCCAATGATGGCATTTCTATCTCCTAAAACCAAAGCTAAAAAATTATTCTTTACAGGACAAAGTGTGAATATGCACGGTATTTTAGGAGTTACTATTTCTGCCGTATTAACTTGTTCTCATATTATTGGAAAAGAAAAACTAATGCAATCTATTAAAGCATCCTTATAATAATGCAAAGACTAAAGGGAGCATATGGTTTTGTAATTTTAGTTTTTATATCAATTGTATTTTTCTCTTGTGGAACTAAAAAATCACTAAACGATTTACCTGATCTAAGCTCTTATGCATTAAATGAACAGCCTCGAATTACTTTAAATGACACCTTATTTTTTAAAGATAAGAGTAGCCTTCGGAAAAATGAATTTGGACAGTGGGAACTCGTCGCTTTTGGAAATAATCCTTATGATTTAGGGAATACTATTGGAGTTTTAACTGAAGAATTAATGGTAAGCCAAGAAGACATATTCTTTGAAAAGGTAAAAACAATGGTTCCTTCAGAGTTTAAACAAAATCTTCTTCGTAAGTTTTTAATTTGGTATGGACGTAAAATGTACCTTCATGTAACCGAAGAATATAAAGCGGAAATTTATGGAATTTCAAAATATGGCTCCACTAATAATGACTTATTTGGCAGTAATTATTTAAAAACTCTATTTCTACATGGAGCCCATGATATTGGACATGCGCTTCAAGATTTAGCCTTGGTTGGATGTTCGTCCTTTGCTGTTTGGGGAAAAAACACTCCCGATGGGAATCTATTAATTGCCAGAAATTTTGATTTTTATGCTGGTGATGATTTTGCTGAAGAAAAACTCATATCTTTTATTCAGCCGGAAAAAGGCTATAAATTTATGGCAGTTTCTTGGGCGGGAATGATAGGCGTAATGTCGGGTATGAATGAAAAAGGATTAACGGTAACTATTAACGCTGGTAAGTCTGATGTGCCCATGCTTGCTAAAACGCCAATTTCTTTGGTGACTAGAGAAATATTACAATATGCTTCCACGATACAAGAGGCCATAATAATTGCTAAGCAAAGAGAGGTTTTTGTTTCTGAAGCCATAATGGTGGGATCTGCTATAGATAATAAGGCGATTCTTATTGAAATGTCTCCTGATAATTTTGACGTATTTGAAGTAGAGAATTCTTCAAAGTTAATTTGTTCTAATCATTTTCAAAGTGAAGCTTATAAAGACGATGATAATAATATAAAGGCAATATTAGAAAGTCATTCAAAATATAGGTTTGACCGAATGGAAGAATTACTCGCCGAAAAAGATAAAGTTACTCCCCAAAAAGCAGTGGATATTTTAAGAAACAAAGAAGGTCTTCAAGATTTAAAAATTGGTTATGGAAATGAAAAAGCTCTTAACCAATTATTGGCACATCATGGAATTGTTTTTCAACCCTCAAATAAAAAGGTATGGGTTTCTGCCAATCCATATCAATTAGGAGAATTTGTGGCCTTTCAGTTGGATAGTGTTTTTGCAAATGCAAATAAAAAAAATAGCACCTTATCCTTGCCTTTAGATTTAATTGAAAAAGATCCTTTTATCAATTCGGTTGCTTTTAATAATTATGAAAAATATAAATTAGAAAGAAGGAAATTAGAACTAGCCATCGAAAACAAAGAACCTTTCGATTTAGAAAAGTTAGAGGCTTTCACTACCTTAAATCCCGATTTTTGGGAAGTTTATTATATTGTAGGAACTTATTACTATAATAATAAAAACTATAAAGCTGCTTTAACTAAATTTGAAAAGGCACTAAGCAAAGAGATTACTACGGTTATAGATCGAGAGAATGTTGAAAAATATATTAATAAAACCAAAAGGAAATTAAATGATTCCTGAAATAGAATTAAAGTCACAACAAGAAATAAAACAATTTCAAGAAGAGAAACTCCATGAGTTGATGGAGTATCTTTCTAAAAATTCACCCTATTATAAAAGGATATTTTTAGAAAATAATATCGCAATTTCTGAAATTAAATTATTGGAAGATCTAGAGAAACTTCCGGTGACTACAAAAGAAGATTTAAGTAAGTTTAATGATGACTTTTTATGTGTAGAACCGTCTGAGTTGATAGATTATGTGACCACTTCTGGGACTACAGGGAATCCTGTTTTCTTCGGACTTTCAGATAAAGATTTAGATCGATTGGCCTATAATGAAGCAATTTCATTTGCCTGTTCAAAAATCACAAAAAATGATACCGTTCAATTAATGACCACGATAGACCGAAGGTTTTTAGCAGGATTGGCTTATTTTTTAGGAGCAAGAAAATTAGGGGCAGGAATTATAAGAGTAGGAGCGGGCATACCAGAATTGCAATGGGATTCTATTTTTAAATTCAATCCAACCTACTTAATTGCAGTTCCTTCTTTTTTATTGAAACTAATAGAATATGCAGAAAATAATAATATCGCTATTAATTCCAGTTCCGTTAAAGGAGTTATTTGTATTGGAGAACCACTAAAAGAACAAGATTTTTCAGACAATTCACTTTCTCAAAAAATAAAAAGTAAATGGGATATCGAATTATATTCCACCTATGCTTCTACAGAGATGAGCACTGCTTTTTCTGAATGTGAATTTCAACAAGGCGGACACCACCATCCAGAATTAATCATTGTCGAAATATTAGACGAAGACAATAAGCCAGTTAAAAATGGAGAAGATGGAGAATTAGTGATTACTACCCTAGGTGTTGAGGCAATGCCTTTATTACGATTTAAAACAGGTGATGTTGTTAGAGCACATCATGACGCTTGTGACTGTGGCAGAAATTCGCTTAGATTAGGGTCTGTAATAGGTAGGAAAAAGCATATGATCAAGTACAAAGGGACTACCATTTATCCCCCAGCGATGTATAATTTATTGAATGATTTTTCAGAAATAGAAAATTACATCATAGAGATAAATAAAAACGATGTTGGAATGGATAATATTACTATTAAACTTGGAACGAAAGCTGCTTCAGAAGAATTAATGAAGCGTTTAAGAGATCATATTAGAGCAAAATTAAGAGTTTTGCCAACTATAATTATCTTGTCTATTGATGATGTAAATAAATTAAAATTCCCGGGGATTAATAGAAAACCAATTTTATTTGTCGATAAAAGAAAATAATATGACCGCACAAGAAAAAGAAGATTTTAAAGCGATACAACCTTATACAGACCAGCAAGTGTTAGAGTCATTGAAATGGCTTGAAACAAGTGATGAGTTTATTAAAGGGATACAGTTTTTTTATCCAAAATGGTCTGAAAAAGAAATAGTAGAAAAGCTAAAAATGTGTAAAACCTGTTCAGATTTTCAGGCAACTTTTGTTTTAGCTGTTATTGATAAATCTATTGACAAATCAATGAATTCCTTTGAAATTGTGGGTTTAAAAGAACTTAAAAAACCAAATAATCTATATATCTCCAATCATCGTGATATATTTTTGGATTCAGCTTTACTTCAGAATAGATTGTATCAAACAGGAAGGAATTTTACTGAAATATCTCTAGGCGATAATTTAATTGTGAATGAAACTATGTTGGCAGTTGCAAAACTGAATACTATGTTCACTGTTTTGAGAAGTGGTAATAAATCTGAAATGCTTTCTAATGTTAGAAATCTTTCTAATTATTTGCGTTATTCTATTACCGAAAAAAAGGTATCCTCATGGATTGCACAAAAAAATGGAAGGACAAAAGATGGTGACGATGTAACGGCTCCAGGGTTTATTAAAATGTTATTATTAAGCGGTGGAGATAATATAAAAGAAGCTATTAGAGAGCTTAATATTGTGGTTTCTACTATATCGTATGAATATGAACCTTGTGCTTTTGAAAAAGCAAACGAACTGAGTATTATTGAAAAAGAGGGGACATATAAGAAAAGAAAGTTTGAAAACATTTATAGCCTTGTAAATGGTGTAAAAGATGAAAAAGGTGATGTGAGATTGGTATTTGAAGAATTAAATGTGGATAATATCCATTTTGTAAATAACCGAAAAAAGGATGTAATTAGTATTGCTAAAGAAATAGATAGAATTGTGTATAAAAACTATCAACTTCGTAAAACAAATTATATAGCTCATGATTTATTATATAACGACAATAGATATCGGCATCACTACACACAGGCGGAAGTTGCAAATTTTGAAGAGTATTTAGCAGCAGCAAGTAACGAAGATATATACCATCGTTTATTAAAGATATATGTGTCCCCAATACATAATAAAGAAAAAGAAGAGTAATATTTTTATTGAAAATAAAGAAACCCAGGATCGAATAGAGCTGAAGTGGAAACTCTATAAAGAGTTACAATTTTTGCCTCACAAAAAAAGATCAACTATTCTACCTGGGTTATTTTTTAAAACATCTTTAGTGAACTATAAAAATATCCCCCGATATAATTTACTTTTGGATCACTAAAGAATATTAATTTTTAAAAGCATTAAAATATTTTATACTTTAAAAGACAAAGATAAATCAAGACATAAGAAAATTCCTACAAAAAACCTTGCTTTTAGTTGAAAAGTTATAAATAATCGATGAACAACTCAAAACATTCCTACATGTAGATAAATATTGTAGGATAAATCATATAAAATTAGGATAAATCCTTGTTATAAAATAGTTTAAAACACTAAAAGCCCTCTAAATAAGAAGGCTTTTAGTACTAAAGTTAGGATTAGTTTTTTATAATATTTTATGAAGTCGAATGAAAATAGATTAAATATTATTTGCAACTATCGTATTTCCCAAACTCTTTCTCTCTAAAGTAGGCATCGAATAACTGTCCATTTTTACCCCCCATATTGGTGTAAATTTCTCCGGTTTTTGTATTAATAAAACTCCTAACATATTGTATTCTTGCAGTAGTTGCTGGGCCGAAATTACCAACTACAATGCTAAAAGGGAAGAAGAAGCCTATGATACGGTCTTCTTCATTTTCTATAGCTTTAGAAATGTCTTTGTCAGACAGTGTATTAATTTCCCCTGAAAAATTTGCGTTGATTTCATATAAACTTGTTTTTTTATGAATAGCTTCTTTTTGAATAAAAGCAGTATTACCAGAAAATTCTGGACAATTTTGTGGAGATATTTCTAATACATATTTATGAAATGAAAATTTCTTTTTATTGTTTTTAACAATATAATCCATGTGTTGTTTCATTAGTTTTAATGAAAGTACAAAGTCACTATATTCAATAGTATCATTTCTGTCATGGGTATAGTTAATGAAATAACAATAATCTGTTTTAACGCGCCCTTTTTCTATTCGACTATAATTTAGGGTAGGTACTGTTAAATTAGGGAAATATGTAAAACCATAATCGTCTTGCCGTTTCGAGTTGGTCTCACTATACCATAAAACGGTATACTCTTCTGTTTTGCTTTTAATTAATTCTTTAACCTCAGATGTAGTTTTATAAATTACTTCTGGGTTTACATCCCAATGATTTTGTATTGCTTCTTTAATAAGGTTGTTGTAATCTGTGACAAAACCTTCATACTTTTCAATTTTATCTTGATACTCTGCAGCTTTATCTTCTTTTTTTTCTTTACTTTTTTTCTTTTCCCATTTTTCAATTAGTCTTTCATCCATTTCTAACAATTCAACAATTAGAGGGCGGCTTTTTATATCTGGATAATCCTCGGCTTTGGCATTAGAGATTTGAGCCTGGGTCTGTATAGTTAAAAAAAGGATGGAGATAAAAAGGAATATTCGTTTCATAATTAATGGTTATTAATATTATGGTTAATTTAAACTGGCAATTAGTTATTAATAACACGAATGTAATGAATATTGAATACTAAATGAAAGTTAAAGATCGACTTCACATTTTATATAGTAGATATGGTCCTTGCATTTTGAAATTAGAACCTTTTTTTATTGTCCAATAGGAATTACAGAAAATGATTGCAATGTATTGTCTTGAATAATTAAGTCAAACTCAAGGGGATTACAACAAATCTCACAATCTTCAATAAAACTTTGTTTATGAACAGAGGGGTCAATCATTTTTAATTGATTCTTCCAGCAATGTGGACAGTCAAAATAATGTTCGATCATGTAAAGGATTAAAGAGTGAAAATAAGTATTTAGTCTATTTATATGATGGTTTGGAAGATATTAGTTTTTTAAAAACAAAAAAGCCAGAACTTTCGTTCTAGCTTTTTAAGTACTGAAGACGGGACTTGAACCCGTACGGACATTACTGCCCACTGGATTTTAAGTCCAGCGTGTCTACCAATTCCACCACTTCAGCATTGGTATGTTTTTACTCGGTCACCTAAAAAAAATCGGTCACTGAGCGGAGTCGAAGTGAGCGAAAAACGGGATTCGAACCCGCGACCTCCACCTTGGCAAGGTGGCGCTCTACCAGCTGAGCTATTTTCGCGATTAATATGAACATAGCTTAACTTTTAATACAACTGCAAAGTATTTTAATTAAAAAATAATGAAATATTTTTTAATTAAGAATATTTGTAAAACTCATTGGTGTTTTAGACATATTCTATTAATTAATTTTGTGAATTTTGAAAACAAATAACGATATAATCATTTTTTTTAGAATTATTACAACGTGTATTTTACCGGTTAAGCGCCTCTTATTTAGATAAATGACAGATATTTTTAAGAAAAAATTATTTTGTAAGGTTTTTACTATTAATTTATCAACAATAAAGTATTACTTTCGTGTCGCAAATTTTTTAAAAATGTCATTCATTGGCTTTTAAATAATTACAATACTAACCAAGTGTTTTTCTTATGAAAATATTTACTCAGCTTACATTAAATTCTTTTTTTTTTAAAAGATTATTTCTCGCAATTTTCTTTTCATTTTTTGTTTATAATAATGAAACAAGTGCGCAATCGATTACTTTAAAAACTTCAAATGAGTTTGTAATTGATAGTAATAAGTCATGTCTACCTGATTTTGATGGGCCTCATGCAACTTATGTAGCCTATGAATTTTGTAATACTACAGGCACGGTAACCGCTCCTTTAACTGCTACTTTTTCAATTTCAGGTACAAGTTATGCTTTGAGTGGAAACCAAGAGCCAACACAATTTATTGGTGCAATGGCAATAGGAGAATGTGCAACATTATTTTGGTTAGTTGATTATCCTTGTGAACCTGAAAATCAATTGGCAATTGTTAATGTTAATTTAAAAGATGATCTCGGGGTAACGATTGGGACAGTTACAGACAATTTTAGTAATCAGACTGGTATAAGTGCTAATGCAACGGGTCTTCTGGGTACTACCTCAATTAGTAATGCCAGCGTTGGCCAACTTTCTGTTTTTGAAGTAGAATATACATTTGGAACTACTGCAGATGGAGGAGATATTTCATTTCAGCCTGTAGGGAATAATGATTTTGATGCAGAATGCTTTCAATTAATTGGTGTTGAAATTCTACAATCGGATTTTTCTTGTATCGCTGTAGGAACTCTTGATGAACTTTATTTTCAATTAATACCAGGATGTGGAATAACAGGTTCTGGTAATACTGTATTAGCTAAATATTTTTTTAAAAGTAATTGTGTTGGAGGGTCTACAAATGCACAGCCTTATGCCTATGGAACTTCAGGAGGGCAACTAAAATATACGGGTAATTTTGAAGATCCTACTGCTATAACTAGTTTCCCAATAACTACTCCGCCTACAATAATCTTATCAAAAACAGTTTCTCCTACTAATATACTAGTAATACCTAATACGGTAACTTATACCATTTCAATTGAAAACACATCTTCTATAGCTTCTTCAATAGATGAAATTACAGACATTTTACCTGCACCATTTACATTTAACTCAATTGATGGTTCTAGTGATGTAAATGTAACAAATGCAAGTGTTTTGCCTGTTGCTTTAGATTCTGGTTCTTTATCTTTTATTGGAGGAACCAGTTCATCTAATTATCCACTTACTGAATTCTTAATTCCTGGGAACTCAACTGTTAATTTAGTATATACAGTAAATATTCCTTCAGGCACGGCAAATGGGAATTATTTGAATACGGCTACTTATACCACTGGGACTTTTACTTCACCTAGTGTTTCAGCCAACCTATTAATTGGTCCACCTCCTTGTATTATTACGGCTATTGGTACATCAAATATATCCATTTGTAATGATAACAGTACCAGCTCAAATAGCACGGATGATATATTTACTGCTGATGTTACCGTAACTTTTGCCAATGCTCCTTTAACAGGGACATTAGAATTAACAGGTGATGGTCTTAATTCAGTTTCTGTTGTAGGATTGACATCTCCATACACTTTTGTAGGAGTTACACTTCCGGCAGACGGGGGATCGATTGATCTAACAGCAACTTTTTCGGCCGATGGTGCTTGTGTTTTTAACGAGATTAATGCGGGAACTGCTTCTACTTCTTGTAGTACCCCTCCTGATGCAGATTTGGTAACGGAAAAGACCGTAGATAATCCAACTCCAAATGAAGGCGATACCATCGTTTATACCTTAACAGTAACCAATAATGGATCGGCTCAGGCGACAGGTGTTTCTTTAACAGATAACTTGCCAGCGGGTGTTACTTATGTGAGTGATGATAGTGCTGGGGCATATGATGATGTAACTGG
>MAAC01017591.1_pt1 | contig 18928 bp, 9 predicted proteins | sample 1115981 | NCBI WGS metagenome assembly MAAC01 (sample SAMN04961126, study PRJNA320927) | seawater metagenome | isolation source: sample BD02T64 sea water enriched with oil for 64 days | place: USA:Gulf of Mexico | collected 2013-07-27
CACAGCTATAACTATCCAATATTTGTCTCCTGTTTTCACTTCCTTATTTGCCATTTGGATTTTTAAGGAACCTATGAAAAACAGACAGTGGTTATTCTTTGCGGTTTCTTTTGCTGGAATTTTGGTGATGAAAGGGTTTAATGAGGATATAGAAACCCTCTATGTGGTGATTGGGGTCATAGCGGCTGCTTTTGCTGGTCTTGCGTATAACATGATTCGAAAGGTGAAAGATACCGACCACCCCGTAGTAGTGGTCTTGTATTTTCCATTGGTCGCTATACCGGTGATGGGGGTCTTTTCTTTGTTTTATTGGAAAACGCCAATAGGGAAGGAGTGGTGGTTATTATTAGCCATGGGGGTCTTTACCCAAATTGCACAAGTATACATGACCAAAGCGTGGCAAGCGGAGGCAGCCAATAAAGTGGCTAGTTTAAAATATGTAGGCATTGTATTCGCTTTGTTCTTCGATTTTTCATTGTTTAATATCATTCCTCCTTGGGCTAATGTGGTAGGTATTCTGATTGTGTTACTCGGAGTGGTGTTAAATGTAAAATATAAGGAAAAGTGAAACTGCCGAATTTTTTGGACCCGGCAGTTTTTTTATTATTTATTCTTAACGGTTTCGTCAAGCCATTTGAAAAATTCACTGTGCCACAACAAACCATTTTGTGGTTTTAAAATCCAGTGTCCTTCATTCGGAAAATACAAAAATCGAGTTTTTAAACCTTTTATTTTTGCCGCTTGAAAGGCCTCTTGCCCTTGGTTAATAGGAACTCTAAAATCATTCCCTCCATGAATTACCAGGATGGGTGTATCCCAATTCCCTACTTTTTTGTGAGGTGAAAATTGGGCGTATGATTTAGGTTGTGGGCTTTCCCAATAAGCTCCTCCAATATCATAATTAGCAAAAAATAGTTCTTCAGTTACTCCATACCAGCTTTCCAAATTGTATAAACCACAATGGGAAATAAAACTACAGAAAGTCTTTTCATGAATTCCAGCTAACATGTATACGGAATACCCGCCATAACTGGCTCCAATAGCCCCAATACGTTCGGCATCAATAAATGGTTCTTTCTTCATTTCATTTACAGCAGTCATGTAATCTTGCATCGGCTGGCCCCCCCAATCTTTTGAAATAGCCGCATTCCACTCTTCTCCAAATGTAGGTAACCCTCTTCTGTTGGGAGCAATGATGATATAGTCATCTGCAGCCATTAATTGAAAGTTCCATCTAAACGAATAGAACTGTGAAACAGCTGATTGTGGTCCTCCTTGACAGTATAAAAGGGACGGGTATTTTTTTGTGGCATCAAAATTTGGTGGGTAAATAATCCAAGTCAGCATTTTTTTGCCGTCTGTGGTATTCATCCATCGTTTTTCAATTCGGCTCATTTCCAAATTTGCATAAATCGCATCATTGACAGACGTCAGTTTAGTTTCCTTTCCTTTTTTATCAAATGAATACAATTCGGCTGCATGGTTCATGTCTGTTTTAGAGGCGATTAGGTTTCCTTTGTATTCGCCAACAAACCCATTGATATTATGATCACCGTGGGTGATTTGGGTGATTTCAGTTTCCTTACTTGAAATTTTCACTTCAAATAATTGGTAAGTGGCATCTATCCCTGCACCGATAATGAATTTAGTCTCATCTGTATTCCATGAATAACTCGAAATGGTATTATCCCAATTCGTTCCATATACCTTTTCTGTATTTGAAGTCAGATTCTTGGTTAACAAAAATTGTTTGTCAGATTCGTAACCCGGGGTATTCATACTTAACCAAGCCATGGTATTCCCATCAGCGCTAAATGATGGATTTATATCATAACCCATATGTCCTTCCGTTAGATTAGTCGTTTTTCCGAAGGCAATATCAAATAAGTAAATATCACTATTGGTACTTTGTGCTGCTTTTACACCCACTTCTTTTTTGGATACATAGGCAATAGATTTACTGGAAGGATGCCAAACAAAATCTTCACTTCCACCAAAGGGTTGTAACGGACAATCGTAAGGTTGGCCAGCCATAATATCTTTCATTTGGGTGACTTGTCCATTCGAATAATCCGCTATAAAAACATGTGACCGTGCGCCATCCTCCCAATGATCCCAATGTCTGTACATCAAGTCATCAATAATTCTTGCTTCTGCTAAAGGGAGATTGGGATAAAGATCTTGAACGTTTTTATCCATTTTTACATCCGCAGTATAGGCGATCTTGGTTCCATCTGGCGAATATTTTACCGCAGAGATCCCGCCTGGAATATCCGTGATTTTTTTGGCCTCCGTTCCATCTAAATTGGCTTCCCACCATTGACCACCGTTCATGAATCCCATTCTTTTACCATCGGGGGTGAACTGAATCCCATACTCACTTCCAGCCATCGAAGTGATTTGTTTCATTTCACCACCCAAGGTAGACATGATATACAAATCACGGTTTCCCTTATTGGCATCGGTATTGTATTTGGTGACTCCAAAGTACAAGCGTGATCCATCTGGACTCAAGGTTTCGCCACTTACGCGGCCTAAGTCCCATAAAAGTTCAGGATTCATTACTTGTTTTTGGGCATTAAGGGTGGTCCCAGCAAAAAGCATTAATCCCGATAATATTGAAATAGAAGTCTTTGTTCCCATTTTATAAAATTTATTGATAAGGTCTCAAATGTAAGGAATCTTACAGGATGTATTTTCGCAATAAAATAGATTTGAAAATTACTGAATTTTCATTATATCAGTTATAATGAAAACTTATTAACTTTGTAAATACGTAAATCAAAGTAATATGACTTTAACACAAATAGAATATGTATTGGCAATTGCGGAACATGGAAGTTTTGTAGAAGCAGCAAGGAAAAGATATGTTACGCAACCCGCACTTACTACACAGGTCAAAAACCTGGAAGAAGAGTTAGGGGTAATGATATTTGATCGTACCAAAAAGCCAATTATTCCAACCACTATTGGAAAACAAATTATAGAACAAGCCAAAGAGGTGGCCAATCAATCCAGAAAACTTCACGACTTAGTAGGCGAATATCAACGGGTAGAAAAGGGCGATTTATCCATTGGTATAATTCCAACTATTTCTCCGTATTTGGTCCCACTATTTATCAATAATTTTAGTGAAAATAATAAGGATATAAGCGTTTCCGTTAGCGAAGAAATTACGGAGCAGATTATCCATAAATTAAAAAACGGACAATTGGATGTGGGTATTATTGCGACTCCAATTGAATCTACTGGAATTATAAATGTGCCCTTGTATTATGAGAAATTCTATGCATATGTATCTCGTTCAAATTCAAATTACCCGAAACCAGATATCAATATTGGTGAACTAAATATAAACGATATTTGGTTGCTAAAAGAAGGGAATTGTTTTAGAGATCAGGTAATGAATATCTGTAATCAAAGTAAAAAAGAAGCTTTCAAAGAAAATTTCAGATTTGAAAGTCACTCCATTGAATCTTTAAAAAGAGTGGTGGAAGCTAAAAACGGGATGACTCTTATTCCTGAATTAAGTTTAGCTACTATTTCATCAAAGAATATGGATATGGTAAAGGATCTTACAGGAACTATTCCCATAAGAGAAATTAGTTTAGTGGTTACTAGACAATTCTTAAAAAGAAGACTGATTGACCGTTTGATGTATTCCATACAAGAATGCTTACCGGAGGAATTGAAAACAGATCACGGTAATAAAGTGGTTAACACGTCTGTAAAGGTCTAAAAAAATAACATGCTAAACATTGCAATTCCAACGTATTTTTGCAATGAAAAATAGAATTTCAAAATGGAATCAAAATTACAAGTGTATAATTCTCTATCTGGGAAAAAAGAAAAGTTTAAGGCCATAAATGCTCCTAATGTTGGAATGTATGTATGTGGACCTACCGTTTATAGTGAAGTACATCTTGGAAATTGTAGAACCTTCATTTCCTTTGATATGATATTTAGATATCTCACTTTTATTGGATATAAGGTGAGATATGTACGAAACATTACCGATGCGGGTCATTTAGAAAATGATGCGGATGAAGGAGAAGATAAAATTTCAAAAAAAGCACGCTTAACGGAATTGGAGCCCATGGAAATTGTACAGAAGTACACCTTGGATTTTCATCATGTTTTAGCGCTGTTTAATAACCTTCCTCCAAGTATTGAACCTACCGCAACAGGGCATATCGTAGAACAAATTGGTTTAACCGAACAAATTCTTAAAGATGGGTTAGCTTATGAAAGTAATGGTTCTGTATATTTTGATGTAGCCGCCTATAATAAAAAGTTTGAGGGTGCCTATGGAGAGTTGTCTGGTCGTAAAGTAGAGGATCTTTTAAGTAACACTCGGACTTTGGAGGGACAATCTGAAAAACGAGATCCAGCCGATTTCGCTTTATGGAAAAAGGCATCTCCAATGCATATTATGCGTTGGAAATCTCCTTGGAGTGATGGTTTTCCAGGGTGGCATCTAGAATGTTCCGTTATGAGTTCAAAATACCTCGGGGATCAGTTTGATATTCATGGAGGTGGAATGGATTTAAAATTCCCTCATCACGAATGTGAAATCGCTCAGAATAAAGCACGGGATGGTAAAAAACCAGTGAATTACTGGTTGCATACAAATATGTTGACCCTGAATGGTCAACGTATGAGTAAGTCAACGGGTAACACTTTGTTACCTGGAGAACTATTTACCGGAGATAACGATAAACTTTCAAAATCCTTCACGCCTATGGTGGTGAGGTTCTTTATGCTTCAAGCACATTATAGAAGTTCTTTGGATTTCTCTAGCGATGCTTTAGAAGCAGCTGAGAAGGGGTTTAATAAGTTGATGGAGGCTTTGGTTGTCTTGGAGTCAATAGAGCCCTCTAAGGCTACAATTGGAATGGACTTAAATAGCTGGATATTGAAACTTCATGGTGCCATGGATGATGATTTCAATACGCCAATCTTGATCGCTAATTTGTTTGAAGGTGTAAAATTCATTAATGGAATAAAATATGGTGATTTTACTATTACTGCATCTGATTTGAAATTAATGAAATCCACTTTAGATGGGTTGGTTTTTCAAGTTTTAGGATTGAAACATGAAGGTGAAAATTCTAAATCTGGGAATGATGAGATGGTGAATGATTTAATGCAAATTATCTTAGACTCCAGATTACGAGCTCGTCAAACCAAAGACTTTGCGTCTGCGGATCGAATTAGAGATTTATTATCGGATCTAAACATTACCGTAAAAGACGGGAAAATGGGTGCCGAATGGGAAGTTAATTAAGCCTATTTTATAAAATGTAAAAGGGGTTATTTCATTGAAATAACCCCTTTTTTTATGCATTTAATCGTTACTGAACTGTGAACCTTTTCGAAATTGTTTCTCCCGTAACTTGGGTGATTCTAGCTATATAAATCCCTTGAGTTAGATGGTTTGTTCCTAAACTATAATGGGTAGATGGATTTATTTGTTTTTGAATCATAGCCACTCCTGAGATGGAAAAAATTTCAATTCGAGAAATATTCTGATCACTTGAAATATTTAACGACTGGTTGGAGTAGTATAATCTTAAATTAGAAAACGGTACTTCTTTTATTCCTACGGAAGATCCTGCTGGATTTTTGATGATCAGTGTAAAACGAGAATCATATTTTTGATTTGCATTTAAGTACGTGGAAAAAGATCCGTTTTTTAGATTTTGAATTTTACCCGTAACATGATCTTTTACCGAGATAAGTAGGGTGCTGTCCCAATTTTCTACCGCATCAATTTGAAAGGTAGAAACCCCACTTTTATTGGTGATTATACTCAAAGGAATTTCTCTTTTTGTTTCTAGATCCATTTTTGAGAAGGATTGAATTCCATAAGGAGTGGGTTCAGTACCTAAAAGGGATCCAAATAAAAATTTATTGGAAATGGAAAGTTTGGGGGAATCATAACTCCAGTCGATACCATCCGTAGCATTTTCTGAAAAAGCGATTAAAATTTGACTACTGGCATGTTTATCTTGATTTGCACTAATCCATAATCGTGGTATCGATTCCGATTCGGTTTTAAAGAACTGTGTATTACTTCCCCCTCTCATGGAATTGGTGAACGTGACAGAACTGGATGATGTGGCTTGGATAATAAATCCTTGACCTACGGAAATAGACCCGTTTGGAACGGTCCCAGATCCTCCTCCAGAAGCAGCCGTTCCTCCACCAGTATTCCAAGAAGCATAATCTGTAGCACCATCATAACCGGTACCTACCGTATTGTCATCCGCCCAAAAATAGAGGGTTCCAGTGGTTATGGAACTGTTGGCTTCTACAAATGATGTCGCATTTATAGAACTTGGATAAGGATTACCAATTAAATTCCAATTGGCTCCAGTCCAATCGGGATTAGTTGTTCCGGATGCAGATATAGATTCAGTGATTGTTCCATTGTTTATAGTACCCGAGAATGTGGGTGAACCTCCTCCTCCAATGCTATAACCTCTTCCTACATCCATTTTTCCATCACCCGAAGTAGGTGCCGTTGGCGTACAAGTGGAAGATCCAATATCTCTAGTCCAAATTTGAGCAGATGCATTTAAGTAATAAAAATCGCATTCATTTGATCCAGAGAATACATTAGTTAAACCTGCCGATGTAATGGGAGAGGACCAGAAATTTAATCGTTCATCACTTGCATATCCAGAAACTTGAATTTGGTATCCCGAACCTGTCGCACTTCCAGTCCCACTTTGAATTAAATTACCACCAAGGTTTACAATAACGGTTCCTGAATTGGATATGGATGATTCAATAATCAACGTAGAACCGTTTTGAATCGTAATAGTGGCGCCTGAGTTAATAATTGCATTTTCAGCTATTGTTAATGTCATGGAGCCCGTTAAAGTTAGATCTCCAGTTGTAACAGATAAACTTTTTACCGTGGCATCAGATGAAAGTATACAATTTACATCTGCTACTTGAAACGCATTAGCAATGTCTCCTGTGCCAGGGGCACTTCTTGTAGGAAAGGGTGGTGTAAGATTATAATACACTCCACCAGACCAATAAATGGTGTATGAATATCCCTTTGTTAGAATAAATAACAAGAGGATTAGAACGTAAAAATTTCTTTTCATGTAGCGGTTAGGAATGTGTGTGTGTAAAAAATGCTAAAAGTAGCACTTTTAGTGTGTCATTTGTAATGCTGCTTTTAGAAACGTGTTGCCTAATTTATAAATGTTCTTTCTGTGCGGATAACTCCCTTAATATCAGTTATTGTAACGATGTATAAACCCGTAGAGTTGGTGAGGTAAATAGTTTTTTGAGTGATGCTGCTAACAATATTTTCGGAATGAATTACTCTACCGGACACATCGTAAACTTTTATTTCGCCTTGTAAACCTTCCGTTGAAGATAGAATAATTCCGTTTTCGATGGATACCAAAGAAAAGTGATTAGTTACTTCATCAATGGAAGTCACTCCCTCTTTTGATCCGCCTGAATTGTTATTTAAAGCATCGTATTCGAATAAAATTTCAAATCGAGCCAAAGTATTCGTATTGGCAGGTAAATAGAATTCGTAATTTCCATGATCAAGATCGTGCACCATATTTAGTACCTTATCTCGTAAGTACATTTTTAAGGGTGCGCCACCTTTTTGAAACGCAGCTCTAGATATAGTGTGTTTCCCACTTTCATCACTTACTATTTTTAAAGTCACAATTTTGGATGAATTTAAGGCGTTCAATGGTTCTATTGCTTGAATTTGGTAACTTGTAGTATCTAGCATTACTATAGAACTTATTTCAACATGAATATTGGAGTTGAACTTATTTCTTCTGGCGTCAAATCCATTATCCACATTATCTGTAGCTCCTTCAACGGTTCCTAATAACATTTTACTTTTTTCGCCAGAGGGGGTCTCAATTTGTATCCATGATAACTCTTTAGTGGATTGTTGGTTTTTGAAGAAAACACCATTGTTACAGGATCTCATGGAGTTGTTAAAAACCAAAGTGTCTAGAAATAAAGTATCTATAGCACTACCGTGTCCAAAATGACCTACACTATCCCAGCCTTGATCGGATGCCCATACCATCATTCCTTGGCCTACCCCAATGTGGTTTAGTGAATCAATAATTAGAGGAGAGTTATCTGATGCAATTCCACCCGTTAAGTTCCAAGAAGAATAATCATTGTATTGATCGTAAGCTGCACCTTGAATTCCTGCATCATCCCAAAAATATATAGCGTCCGTAATTCTTTCATGATCCACCGCATTTTCTTGCCAAAATGCAAAAGGATCTAATGCAGAAGGATATGGGTTTCCAATAAAGTTCCAATCATCATCATTCCAGTTTTGATTGTTACCAAAACTAGTGGCTACCAAAATCGTTGTAATATGTCCGTTATTAACTTTCCCTTCAAATGTTTTTTGTGGGTTAGTGGTATTTCCAGTAATAAAATAGCCTCTACCAATATTCATATAACCATCTCCTCCAAGAATACTTTGACTCGCAGAAAAAGTTACCGGGTTACCTAAACAGGTGGTAGAATAACCTGCTTGGAAATCATATTTCCAATTTTGCCAAAACGCACTATACGTTAACAGATCACAATCATTTACATCTGGAAATGCGGTACTCAGTTTTTGGTGTTTCATAGGGGAACTCCAGTTGTTATACCCAAATTGGCTATTTAATCCCGTTTGTTTGATTCTATACGTTCCATTTCCGGTATTGGCATCGTCCCCTTTGGAATTCTGTATTAAAGAAGCATCTTCGGCAATATCCATAAATCCATCATTATGGATTGTGGTTTCAATTTGAAAACAAATGGTGGAATCAATACTTAAGTCGGCTGCAGAATCTATTTCTAAGGAATATACATGCGCATCTTCACTAAGGATAGCATTAGGAGCCTTTACCAAAAACCGTCTTCCAGAGTCCATAGAATTGGGGGCTTGTAAAGGACCAGATCCATTAATGTATGTAAGTCCATCCCATACAATGGCTTGGTAAAAGGCTAGGGTGAATACCGCTCCGGTGTGTAAGTGAATATTATTGAATTCAACAACATCGGTGGAACTGTTATAATTATTTGGCGTAATTACAGTCGCATTCGAAAAATCCCCATCTCCATCATAGTCAAGTAGAAGAGCGTAATCTTGAGTGGTGGTTGGTAAGCCCATTCCTCCAACATGAAATTTAAGCTTTTCTTTAGTGATGTATCCATTGGAATGTGACCTCCAAGTTCTCGTAAATCTTTGAGAAAAATTTTCCGGTAGATTAGTCGTTATGGTATTCATGGTAGCCCCATCATGACCGACCATTAAAAAACTTCCATTTGTTAGGGGTTTAGATGGTTTTTCTTGTAATTGAACAATTCCCGCTTTGGAGGAGGTATGTGAATGATCATCAAAGGCTCCTATTCCAATCACATCGTTGGGATGTGTGGCGTGATACGCATATTTATCATTAGAAATAGCGAAACCATATTTGGCAGCTAAATAATTAGAAATAATAATCCGTTCCACCGATGGGAGGTCCTTCGCCATAATTATTATTTCCGCGATTTCTCCATCCAAGAAAGATTTTAATCCGCCAGATACATTTGGTCTGGCACCTATGTAAAGGTCATTATTCGAGGAGATGTTAGTTCCTGTTGCAGTAACTGAGCTACCCGCATTATTTACCAAGGTGGTGATTTTATCCTTGGAACCGTTGTAACGATAATTCCCTACCATTAAATCGTAAATTCCGTAATGCGTATGTTCAGAATCTCGGTTTACGCCATAATTTCCTGCAAAAAATCGTAATTTCTCTTTACTGTTCATACGGATTAAACCGTATCCATCATCCATGTTTTTGTTGGAAGTTTTAATTAAAAAAGTCCCCTTACTATCGGATGAGGCATTTAGTTTACCAATAATAAACACCGTAACATAATCCGAATTTAAAGAGGTATTATGGTCAATGACCATAGATTGCTGTGCTAAAGAACTGAAGTTAACACTCGCATGCGTATTGATTTGGTTTTCTAGGAGTAATGGGCCATTTCCGGAAGCAAATGCACTATTTCCATATCCGGAGTTGTCAGGCCAAAGAGTAACATGTGTCCCTGATATTTGATTAATTTCATCTGCATTTAACCATAAAACCAAATCGGAAGTACCGTTAATCGTACCCACACCCCCAGGACCGGTTTGTGCAAATACCGAGATAATTAAAAAAGTATAAATAAAAGTAAGTAGTGCTTTCATGTAATAGGAAATTTGTGCGAAGGCAAAGTTAGTGTTTATTAACAATTTCAAAACTATATGTTCATAGATTTTAACTATTGCATCATTAATGTGATGAATGTTTGTGTAATGGGGATGAAATACTTCATTTAATGCATTGATTAGTAGCGTTGTGTTTGTTTCGGTCACTAACATATGTTTATTCCGTCCCTTTATGTGCAAGAAATGAAAATTGGGATCCCAATTTTAGAATGAAATTCGAGTAGGATTGTTAATAACTTGAGAATTCATTTCTGTAGGTTACCATGAATATGGACTTCGTCTTTGGTGTATTTTTGACGCTTAGTTTTACAAATTATGAGAACCAAAGATACCGATAAGAAGATATTTTTTTTAGATGCCTATGCATTGATTTTTAGAGCCTATTTTGCTTTTAGTAAGAACCCTCGGATAAATTCAAAAGGGTTAAATACATCGGCAATTTTTGGGTTTGTAAATTCTATGCTGGAAATTATTGATAAAGAAAAACCGAGTCACTTGGCGGTCGTTTTTGATCCGGGTACCAAATTGAAAAGAAACGAAGTTTTTCCAGCATACAAAGCTAATAGGAATGAGACTCCGGAGGATATTAAACTTTCAGTACCGTATATTTTCAAGGTATTAGAAGCGATGAATATTCCGACTGTTAAAGTGGATGGTTACGAAGCAGATGATTTAATTGGTACCTTAGCAAAGGAAGCAGAACAAAAGGGTTTTGTAACCTATATGATGACCCCCGATAAGGATTTTGGACAGTTAGTTTCTGAAAATATTTTCATGTATAAACCTGGACGAAGTGGTAACCCACCAGAGGTTTGGGGAGTTCCTGAAGTATGCGAAAGGTTTGAAGTAAAACGGGTAGATCAAGTCATTGATATTTTAGGTCTTTGGGGAGATGCCGTGGATAATATTCCTGGTGTTCCCGGAATAGGTGAAAAAACTTCCAAAAAGCTGATTGGCTTATTCGATACTATGGAAGGTATTTACGAGAATTTGGATAAATTGAAAGGCAAACAATTGGAGAATTTCAAAAATTTCAAGGAGCAAGCTTTTATGTCTAAAGAATTGGCCACCATTGATCTTAAGGTTCCTCATGACTTTCAAGTGGAGGATGCCATTATGGAAAAACCAAATGCGGAAAAACTGCAGGAACTGTTTGATGAATTAGAGTTCCGTCAATTGGCAAAGCGGGTTTTGGGTGTTTCTATAGAAACGGTAGCTAAACCTACAGGTGAGCAGATGGATATGTTTTCCAGTGCTGCACCGGTGGAGGAAGTGGTTGTGATTTCTGAGAAGAAAACCCTTGAGAATACGGATCATAATTATATTCTTTGCGATTCGGAGGAAAAGTTATTGGAGTTGGTTCGCCTTTTAAACGCCAGTACATCTTATTGTTTTGATACCGAAACTACTTCCTTAAATGTGTGGGAGGCAGAACTGGTAGGAATCGCTTTTAGTCTAGAAGTAGGAAAAGGATATTACGTGCCATTTACTGATGATTTTGACGCGAGTAAAAAAACTGTTGCACTTTTTAAAGAGGTGTTAGAAGAAACCTCGAAAGAAAAAATTGGCCATAACTTAAAGTACGATATTAATGTATTAAAAAAGTACGGTATTCATGTAGATGGACCCTTGTTTGATACGATGGTAGCCCACTATATTTTACATCCAGATGATAACCGGAGAAGTATGGATGCCTTGGCTGAGGTGGAATTAAATTATACTCCTATGCCTATTACGGATTTAATTGGACCTAAGGGAAAAGATCAAAAATCCATGCGAGATGTGGAAGTGGCTTTAGCATGTGAATATGCATGTGAGGATACCGATATAACGCTTCAATTAAAAGAAGTTTTTGAATCCCAATTGAAAGAGGGTAAGGAGTTTGAGTTATTTCAAAATGTGGAAATGCCTTTAGTGACTGTTCTCGGAGAAATGGAACAAGAAGGGGTTCATTTGGATGGGGAGATGTTGAAAGAATATTCGACCAAATTAAAAGTAGAGATTTCTAGTATTGAGGGACAAATATATGAAGCCGCAGGAAAGGAATTTTTAATTTCATCGCCAAAACAGGTAGGGGAGGTTTTATTCGATCATTTAAAAATTACGGATAAAGCTAAAAAGACCAAAACAGGGCAATATGCTACGGGCGAGGAAGTCTTACAAAAGCTAAAGTCGAAACACCCAATTGTGGAGTTGTTATTGGAGTATAGAGAAGTAGTTAAGTTAAAAAACACCTATGTTGATCCATTACCAGAGTTGGTAAACGAAAAAACTAAAAGGTTACACACCAGTTATAATCAGGTGGTTGCAGCTACAGGGAGGTTAAGCTCGGATAAACCGAATCTTCAAAATATTCCTATTAGAAGTGAAAGAGGGAAAGAGATTAGGAAAGCATTTGTTCCTAGAAATGAAAACTTCACCTTGGTTGCCGCTGATTATTCGCAAATCGAATTACGGATTATCGCAGCTTTATCGAAAGATGCAAATATGTTGGAGGCATTTAGAAGTGGAAAAGATATTCATGCCTCTACTGCAGCAAAGGTGTATGGTGTTGGTTTGGATGAGGTAACTAGAGAACAAAGGTCGAATGCAAAAATGGTGAATTTTGGAATTATTTATGGAATTTCAGCTTTTGGATTATCGCAAAGACTCCATATTTCTAGAAAAGAAGCAAAGCAAATTATTGATAGTTATTTTGAGCAATTTCCAGGTATAAAAATCTTTATGGACCAATGTATTTTGGATGCTCGTGAAAAAGGATATGTAGAAACCATCTTAGGAAGGAAACGATTCTTACGAGATATTAATTCAGCAAATGCCGTGGTCAGAGGTTTTGCGGAGCGTAATGCCATTAATTCTCCCATTCAAGGTTCGGCTGCTGATATGATAAAGTTAGCGATGATTAAAATTCAGCGTTACCTAAAAGAATCAGGAATGCAGGCAAAAATGATCCTTCAAGTACATGATGAATTGATTTTTGATGCCCCTAAAGAGGAAGCTTCGGCATTAATTGAGAAGGTGAAAGAACTAATGAGTAATGCAATGGAAATTGACGTTCCTATGGAAGTAGATGCCAATGCCGGTGATAATTGGTTGCAAGCCCATTAATTCTGTTTTTTGTCTTCGGTATTGTTTTCAAAACTCATGGATGCAATGAGTCCAAGTGAACCATATACCAGGATAGATATCTTACTGGAATCAATAAAAGAATTGAAAATTCCATGGGCATAAAATGTAACCAAACCAAGTAGGGTTGCGGTGATTAAGAGTTTTTGTTTTTTTGAAATGTTGGAGTAAATCAATTTTACTGCGGTAAAAAAACTACACATTATTAAAGATATAAATAGGAGGAGTCCTAATATTCCCGATTCGGATAATACGGTGAGGTATTCGGAATGTGCATTCCCTTTGTTCCCATGATGTGTACTTATCCTTGTCATGTATTGGGGGGATTGAAATCGGTCATATATAAATTGGTAGGACCCTGGTCCAAAGCCTAATAAAGGTCTTTCCTTAAACATTTTGTATGCGCAAATCCATCGGTTTATTCGCTCCAAATTAGAGGCATCATTTTGTAAATTGGTTACAGAAACAAGATGGGATGAAATTTCGTTATTGTACTTTGTATTAGAGGTTTCTAGCTTTTGGTAAACGGTGTTGAAATTTATAAAAAGTCCTCCGGCAATGATTCCGAAAATTAGAATGAATTGTTTTTGAGAAACTTTTAATTGGAGCGCTATAAAAAGAACAGCTGCCACAATTATACTTAGCCAAGAAGCACGTGAATACGAGAGGAAAAGGGCCATTATTAGGATGGAAAATAGGAATAGGTATACCAGCTTGTTTTTTGAGTTCGTCCATATCTTTAAAAAGAAAAAGGGCAAGACAAAGGCGATACAAGCTCCATAAATGGTGTGTTCATCAAAAAAAGGTAAACTAATCTGAAAACTGGTTTTGTACCCAATTCCTAGTTGTATGTGATTATAGGTCGTGTAAATAATGGGGATAATCATCCCTATTCCGTACCAGTAAAACAGTCCTTTTTGGTTTTTTATCCCTTTCAATACGGGAGGTATCAAATAAAAGAATACCAATACATAAAGCAGTTTAATGATGAACCGTTTAATAGAAACCTCCAAAACTTCCGAAGATAAACAGGTAATAAAACTCCAAAACAAGTCGATTAATATAATAATTGAAATTGGGTGTTTCCAATACCTTAGGTTTAAATGGAGTCCCGATAATGTTTTGAGAATAAAGAGGCCCGAAATAAAAAGGAGGAGGCCCTCATTTGGAAGCGTTATTCGAGATCCTCCAGGCATCAAAAAGTAGATACTTAATGGGGTAGTAATGATAAGGAGAAATACAAGATTGGAAAGTTTACGGGAGGCCACAAAAAGAGTTGAAATACCCAAGAGGCCAATGGCCATTTCAGTATACCCAAAATAAATGAGCAATACCGCCAAAGTAATAAGTAGAGCGGTAGTTATTAATAGACCATTATTACGAATAAAATCCATTGTTATTAGACCTCTAAACGTTCTTTTAATTGCGAGTAGTTATCTTTTATTACAAAAAATGTGACCCCAAAAACGAGTCCTACCAAAATAGCTACTAACCCATTTATGCTTTGAGAAGGAGATGTTTTTTGATGATCTGCTTCTGCATTCATAACCGTGAAAATTTTTGGAAATGGTAAACTTAACTTTTCTTCTCCATTGATCAAATCTGTTTGAAATCTGTTTAAAATTCCTAAGTGTAAATAGTATTCTGAAATCAATGTTTCCAGTTGGATTGAATAGTGGTGCTCAAGTGCATTTTGTATAAGTTCATCCCCTTTTAAATTACTTCCATTTTCTCTTCTAGCGTTAATCAATGTAATGGAGTTTTTAGCTAAACTGGGCACCTCTTGTTGTTTAGTGCAGCTTTGAATGGCGTGTAATAGGCTGTCTACAATTCGTTTTTGTGGGGCAATTTTTGGTTTTAAATCCCGTACCCATATTTGAGTGTTTTCTAAAAATATTTCCCTACGAATCGTGTCCACATACGAAATCATATTATTTACAATATTGGCCGCTAAAACGGGATCCTTGAGTTCTGCCTGGATTTCAATAGAAAGATATTTTGTTCTATTAATGCTAATATCCTTGTCATATTTCTTCTTTAAATGATGTAGCCAATTCGGTTTTAAGGTGTCTAATTCGTAATATTCAATTAGGTTAAAGCGATTAACCATTTCCCTTCGCATCGTTTGCGATTCGAATATTTGGGTTAACCGATCGGTATGTATTTGAAATCCAAAACCGGGGTCTTGAACCACATTTTTCATAAGATTGGATTTTGTCGGAAATACAATTCCAGAAGCCGTATATTTTTTATCCATCAAGGAAGTTAATCCTATGGAAATGAGAAGAAATACAAAGGCAATTATGAAAATGCCTTTTTTGTTTTTAAAAATGACTTTTAGTAAATGAATATTGACTTCTGTTTCGTTCACGATGGTAATATTTGACCTAGATTTAATCTTAAAAGTCAACGAAGATAGTGGTTCTATTAGGATGGTGTACCACTTTATTAAATCTTTAAATATAGCGTCTATCTCTTTTATTATGACGTCATTTATTTATGTTTGCAAGACCACTTACTAATTTAATTTCATTAAAATGAAAAAATTAACACGCCTTCTCTCCTTAGTTTTACTGACCCTAATCCCCGTATTCTCTTTTGCGCAATTGCCCTATTCAGAAACCTTTACAGGGGATACAGATAAAGGTGCTAGTGGACCTACACCCACTTATGATACGGTAGGAATGGATTGGACCATGGATATTTCATCTGCTTCACTCACCGCCACAACAGATTATTTTAAGGTCATAACCGTCTCATCCAATGAGTTATTTGAAGCAAGAGATACCGATGGAGAGGTGGTTTGGAAATCCAAGTTATGTGATATTGATGGTTTAGGATTAGTCGATTTAAGTGTGGACCTTTCTCATACAGGAACCATGGAGTCTAGTGATTATATGAACGTATATTATATTTTAAACGAAAATGGTACAGAGCTTCCGTTTACAACCAACGGTGAAAATCCAGGAACCTTCACTTCGCTTACCGCTTCTGAAAATGCGTTATCCGGTACCAGTATTCAAATCGTTATTCGTGTAGATAATAATGCGGATGTTGAAAAACATCGGTTTGATAATGTTTCTGTGACGGCCTCTACGGGTTATAATACACCTAGCACGGGTGATTTATACATAACAGAATATGCGAGGCATAGCAATTCAAGTTATGGGTATCTAGAGATTCATAATGCAACTTCTTCTAACATTGATTTATCCAATGCTAAAATTGTTTCAAGTGGGTCCAATAATGAAGTGATTGATTTTGGAACCGATATCCTGGGAGGATCTTATATTTCTGCGAATGGTTTTTTAATTTTAAATAGAGATGCGAGTTCATCTAATTTTGAGTCTACTTGGTCCACTATTACTGGGAATACCATAGCATTAGCATCCGATGTTATTTACATTCGAACAGGTATAAATGCTTTTGGAAATAACAATACGTTTACCATTCGCATTGGTGGAACCGCAGATACCGATGATGGCACTTTAATTGACGGGAGTTCATCCAATGCCACCAGTAATGCGAAACGAGTGTACCAAATGCCCGCAGGTAACTGGACCAATAATATAGATGATCAATCTAATGCTACCCCTGGATATTTGGGTGATACGGAAGATATTATTAATGTGGATTTGGTCTATTCTAATGGGGGTTGGGCCGGAGCAACGGGATTTGCAGATACCGAACCATCTAGTTTAACAGGATCGGGAGTGGCAATTGTGGTGGATGGTCAAGCGCCATTTAACGATGGCTCTGTATTAAAATCACTGACTATAATGGCGGATGCAGGTACGGATGTATTGAATGAAGATATTGTGGTTTCGGATGAAATTTTTGTGAAACATGATGGTTCTTTGTCCGTAACAGGGACCGGAAGTTTTACGTGTTCAGGTTCCATTACAATAGAAAAAACCGGTTACAATTCATCTGTAGATTATAATGCTTGGGGAACTCCTTTTGCAACCGCATTAGATCTACAGTCTGTGTTTACCAATCATTTCAATTGTGACATGTATGTGTTTGAGGCTTCTACCCAATCCTGGAAGTACGATGAAACTATTGGAGGGTCCTTGAATTGTAATGGCACCTTTTACACCGTTACATCTGGAATGACTATTACCACGGTTAGTTCGGAAGGAACTCCGGATGGAAATTTTGATGTGGGTCGAGGGTACTTCATTCCGGGTCACTCTTCCAATACCCACAACTTCACGATTGCTTCCGGAGGTGTTTTAAATAACGGAGATATTACGGTGGATATTTTTGGAAGCTCAACGACACCTAGTGATGGTTCAAACGATTGGAATTTGATCAGTAATCCTTATCCTTCCTCTATTTCGGTAGAGGGGTTTTTAACCGCAAATTCGGGTACCGGAAAAATTGATAATGCTGTGTATTTGTACAATCCAGGAAACGGTTTAAACACCGCTACATCTTACGATACTTATAATAAAAGCCATACCACCAATTATTTGGCTTCGGGTCAAGGGTTTTATGTAAATGGAAATACAAGTACGGACGGCCAGGCATCTACGGTTACGTTTACCAATAGTATGCGTCATCACACAAATAATGACTTTAGAAGTGTTCTCTCGTATTTTGGGGTTTATCTGGATGTGGTGGATGCCCATGGAGAAAATGATCCGACACGTATTTACTTTGATAGGGATTCGGAAGATGGATACGATAAGAATTTTGATGCTTTAAAGTTGCCAAATAGTGATTTTAACTTTTGTTCCAAGGTAGATGATCAAAAACTGGTATTTAATGGATATAGTGAATTAACAAACGATAATCGGATAGTGCCCTTATATTTTCAAACGTATCAAACATCCACGTATACTATAAACTTGGATTCATTGGTGGGTTCATTTGCAGATAAGGATGTTTTGTTAGAGGATAGGTACATGCGTTCTTTTCATAATTTGAAGCAAGGTGGGTATTCTTTTTCGAGTGCTCCTAAAGAATGGGCTAATCGTTTTTACTTACATATTGTACATCAAAAAGGAAATGATTCCTCTGCTAATACGGGTAGTGGATCTACCGATTCTACCGGTTCGGTAACGAGTATGGATGAGGTGAATCCAGATTTATTAAAAGTATTTTATGCCAATGATGAAATTGTAATAAGTTACTTATCTGAAGGCAATCAATTGCAGCGTGTGGAGGTGATGAATGCTAATGGAAAGCAATTAGTTTCAAAATCGGCTAACGCCAATGTGATGAAATTAACGACTTCAAATTTATCTTCTGGGTTCTATTTTGTGAGAACAACTCTTTCAACTGGAGTGGTTGAAGTCAGTCAAATTGTACTGAAATAAATTCGATTAGAATATTTTAGAAAGCCTCTTGGTGTTTTACCAAGAGGCTTTTGATATTTCTTCTATGTTGTTTGATCTCCGGTTTAAACAATACCTATACGTTGCAGGTGGTGTAAGAGCTACAACGGTTAAAGTAGATGCATATAGCAATTGGCCTGATTATGTGTTTGAAAAATCTTATGAGTTGATGTCTTTAACGGAAACCGAAGAA